>Ga0209297_1000223_pt1 | contig 38756 bp, 38 predicted proteins | sample S_130805_MF_Meta_FD_187322 | JGI IMG/M metagenome (GOLD analysis project Ga0209297, IMG submission 187322) | Freshwater microbial communities from Lake Simoncouche, Canada to study carbon cycling - S_130805_MF_MetaG (SPAdes) (version 2) | ecosystem: Environmental > Aquatic > Freshwater > Lake ...
ATTTGTTTTTTAAACTCCTTGTCATTAAGTTCATTTTTATATAAAACTTTGAAATAAGAATTTATAAAACGATTTACATAATCAAAAAAATGCATTTTAATATTATTTTCAATAGATGTAAGAAAAGCAGTAGCGTAATAATCTTTAATAGCAGATAAATTAACACCATTTTCTAATTTAAAATTATGTAATTTTTTAAATTCGTTAAGTAATAAAATATTTTCTTCTTTTGGTTTTCTTCCTCCGCCACAAGGTTTTAGAATAGATTTCATACACATTTTAATAGTTGTTTCAGTAATTAAAGGTATTTCTATACCATTATTGTATTTATTCAAACACCATAATCTTAATAATAAACTTGATTTAGTAGTAATATAATTAGTTCTATAAACTGCATCTTGAATAGTATTAAATATTTTATCTCTATAATCATTATTGTATAAAATAGAAGTAATAGGTATTTTTATACACCTATATTTATCGGGTGGTTCTTTCATTATCTATTAGTATATAGTAATCCTTATATAGTTTTACTATTTTTATTTTTTTTATATTCATTATTTCTTTTTATAATTTTTTCCTTATTTCTTTCATAATAATCTTTTTTACTTTTTGCACAAGTATAAATTTTCAATCTTTGATTAAGTATTTTATTTTCTTCTAATAATTTATTATATTGTTCTTTATAAAAATATAAATCATTAATAATTTGATTTTTTAATTTAAAATCATTATCATCCATCATAATATAAGTTATATAATATATATAAATAAATCTTATATAATTTAAAAAATAAATAATTTTGTCTCATTTTTCTTTATTATTATCACCTAATTTAATTTCACCTTTAAGCAATTTCTGCATTTCAATATCGTGTGCATCGCAAATTTCTCTTATCGAATCAAATTTAGTAATAGGCTTTTGTTGTTTCATATCTACGATATTCCATAATTCATATAAAGTATCTAATTTATTTTGATTATTATTATTATAAACTTTAAGTATTTCTTCATCACTTATTTCTACAGGTGCTTGGGCTATGATTTCATCCATTTTATCTAAATATAATTATATATTTTTATATTTGCTATTTAAACCATTAGAATACTCCTCGGATATTTCATAAGCCATTTTTTCATATGGATGTTCTATTGAAAAATCAGTTATTAGAATATCACTAATACCATAAGGTGTTTCAGATTTATATAAACCAATCATTTCGATTCCTTTATCATTTTTATAAATTTTATCATTTAAATCGGGATTTGCTCTTATTTTGTTAATATTAAATTTTAATCGTGAAAATTTATATCCCATATTATTAATTATGTTTTCCATTTCATTAGGGTTATTTCTCTGATATATATGAATTTTTTCATGAATTAAAATTCTTATTAGAGAATCTAAATCATTATTTATTGTATTTTGTGATATAAAAATAATATTACCGCGTGTATGCGACATACCTTCTTCGTAATTATTTCCAATTAAACCAAATATCCATTTATATCTCGCAATATCCTTACCATTTACATAACTACTATAATTATTTAAGAAGATGTCTGCTTTAACCGAAGCATTTTCTAATTTATTTTTTTGATTTTCATTAAAAATTAATCCTGCAGTTGATATCAACTCTAAGTACTCATTCTTAGTTTTCACTTTTCTTGCATATAAATCCAAATTACTGAAATTATTTACATATTTATCAGCATCTTTAAAAAGAAATCTTGATGTTTCTTCTGCAGTTAGAAATTTAATATTATTATCTATAAATAGTTCTTTCGTTTTATAGTTAAAATAATAAATTAATAGCAAAAATAATATTATGAATAATAAAATTTTTAACATTACTCTATTTATAAATACATAGAATGTTTAATATAACTTTTATCATGCATTTTTTTACAATATCTATCACAAAAATCTTTTGTAATTATTTTTTCAACCTTAATAGTATCATTTGGTATATATTTATACATATTTATATATGAAATAATATTATTTAAATTTCTTTGAAGATTTCTAACTCCTTCTTCTTCATCCGTATTTTCAATTATATATTTAATTACATCATCATTGAAAATAACTTCTTGTTCCGACATATTATATTCTTTTAAAATATCTTTGATTAAATAATCTCTCGCAATTTTAATTTTATCATTGATGTTATAACCTTTAACCTTAATGGTAATCATTCTGTCTTTTAAAATTGGATTTATGAGATTCTCATCATTATAACTAAAAAATATAATAGATTTTGATAAATCCAATTCGAGTTCTTCGAAATATTTATCTGTGAATTTTTCATTTTGGGTACTATCTGTTAAATGAATTAAAGTATTAATAATTTCTTCACCTGCTCTTGTATCAGATACCTTATCTAATTCATCAAAGAATAGAATTGGATTCATAACTTGTGTTTTAATAAGAGATTCAACTATTTTTCCATATTTAGAACCTTCGTATGTAAATAAATGTCCAGTTAAATAACTAGCATCACTAATGCCTCCTAATGAAATAAAAGCAAAAGGATGATTTAAGATTGAACTAATACCATCTTTAATCAATTTAGTTTTACCAATACCCATCGAACCATGTATTCCTATAACATAGCCTTTAGCAGATGGAAATGAAATCAATTGAGATAATATTCTTATTATCTGATTTTTAGCATCTGCATGACCATAAACTGCTTCATCTAATTTTTTATTAATATTAATTAAATAATTTGATATTTCTGTACTTGAATTATTATTATTAATTTCTAATTTTTTATATTTACCTAATGGGATTTTTGTTGCAGTCGATAGCCAATTATATAATTTATAATATTCACTCGTACATGGGGACATATTTGATAATTGGTCATATTTACTTATTAAACTACATTTATTCATTTGTGTAGTATTCATCTTTAAAAATTTAAATCTTAATGGTTCATTGATATCATTATAAATATTGGGAATTAATAAATTTTCTGCTTCTATTATTTTATCTTTACTATTATCGTCAAGATTATTAAAATAATCAATCTCTTCTTCTGAATATTTATTTAAAATATCATTATATACATTATTTCGAAATTTCTTTCTTTTAGAAATTATATTATTGATTATTTTAAATGTTATATTTTTCTTAATTACTTCTTCTTCCTCCTCGTCTTCTTCGTCTTCTTCGTCTTCTTCATCTTCTTCCTCGTCGTCTTCATCTTCTTCTTCTTCTTCGTCATCTTCTAATACATAATCATCATCATCGTATTTTTTTATTTTTCTTTTCGCCATCCATCAATTATTAATATTAATCATATAATTCTTATATTATTTTTAAAATAACAATACCAGAACCACCTGAACCAGTTCCTCCATTACTTCCTCCTTGAAATCCACCACCACCACCTCCGCTACCTGTATTTGGTTCTCCTGCAGTTCCAGGATTAGTTCCTACCCCACCTCTTCCACCGCCGCCAAGACCACCTGTACCTTCATTTCTAGCACTCCACGCACATCCACCACCACCACCTGCGCCATAATAAACAGTATATCCAGTAATATCACAATTTATACCATACCCACCATCTCCTGCTGTTCCAATATTTGATTTTATTATAGCATTTCTACCTTGAGTACCAGCCCCACCACCACCACCCCCGACCCAACACCATTCATTAGAACGATTACCCGCATTACCAGCACCTCCTTTATTACCATAAATTATTGGAGGAATATTTGCATTTGATGGTTCTTCTAATATTGCTTGAAAATTATCTGTATGTCCTCCTCCATTACCTCCACAAGAACCACCTGATTTTCCATGAGTTATAGCATATCCACCACCACCTCCGCCAATCGCTCTGTATATTTCGACATTATCTTTCTTTATGTAAGAATTTTCACCATTTCTACCTAAATATTGAGAATCATTATATGAAGATAAGGTACCTGTACCATAACCTGCACCTCCACCACCTGCATATATTGAATAACTACCTGCTGTTAGTGTTTGATTTAATAGATATATAACAGCCCCTGCACCACCGCCGCCGCCTTGACGAACTCCACCAGAACCACCGCCACCCGCAAGTAAAATATCACAAGTAATTGGATTAGTTATAGTGAATTGAAATATTCTTCCTGTATAAAATGAATAAATATTATAATTGTGATTATCAATCATTTTAGTTATTAAATTGCTATATGCAGTAATACTAAAATCACCTGGATTTGCAAATCCTTCTGTTGATATATCATTATAAACTTTAACAATAATTATACCATCTGCACCATTACCACCTTCACCTGCGTAAGTAGCACCACCACCGCCGCCACCAGAATTTATACCAGCATTTCCACCACTGCCATTACCTATTGAAGCATCCGTTGCATCTATTGAATAAATACCATCATATATATTTTTGATTTCTTGGGAAGTTAATACATAACCGTAAAATAACAATTCATCTATTATACTTCCTGATGTCATAGGATGGGAATACGTAGAATCTATAAAACTACCTATTGTAAAATTATTTGTATTTGCTATAGGAGTTGTGTCATATCCACCACTTATACTTTGCTTAACACCATTCACATATATTTCTTGTCGCCCTGATATAAAAGTTACTGCAATATGATACCAAGCAAAACTATTAGTTATCACTTGATTAGTAATACCTAAATTATTCCAATTATTATTATTAGCATTTTGAAAATATAAATGACCCGCAGAAATAAAAAGTCCCCATCCAGTATTTGTTCCAGAAACAGCTTTTCTTGTTCCAAATATCATTTGCGCACCATCAACATATTTACATTTAACCCAACAACAGCAAGTAAAAGATGAAGGATTAAATCTATTACTTGCATCAACGTATTTTAAATAATTAGAATTAGTAAAAGTAATTGCATTAGTTCCTCTGCGTCCATCTGCAGTTGAACTAACTGAACCAATATTAGTTAAATTTAATTTATTATCAGAACTATCTAAACCAATATTAGTACTATCATCAAATTTATACCAAGCGACTAAATTATCATTTTTACCCCATAACCAGGTTCCAGATGAACCTTTATTGCCATTTCCTATATTTAAAAGTGGTCTCGAAAGAGTTTTATTACCATTTGCGAATCTAATAATAATAATACCAGACCCACCAGCGCCTGATATACCACCTAAAGCAGTCATATCAGATGCTCGTTGAGCGTCTGTTTTTGCACTATCTCCTCCATTATTCCAACCACCACCTCCTCCTCCACTGCCAGTTCCAGTAGCACCATCTGATGCTCTATTAAATGATTTTGAACCATTACCACCTCCACCAATACCACCTATACCATTTGAACCTGTACTAGTATTAGTAGTACCACCGCCACCTCCTGCTGCATAATAAGTATCAATGCCTGTTATTCTACACATAAAACCAGGTCCACCATTACCACCTGTTGCATTATTATTATTAGAATCTAATACACTATCTCCACCTGGACCACCAGCCCCACCTCCGCCACTAGTACCATAACAAGAATCATAACTATCATAAGAACAAGTTCCGTCTGATCTATTACCTTTATATTTACCCGCAATATTAACTTTAAGTACATTGTCTACAGTAAAACCTGTTGGAATAACATTTTGTTGAGTTGTAAAATATTGTAATATATTTCCTGTTGCTTTATATGTCATAATTCCTGCACAAGAACCTTTTAAAAAATGCGTAGTTCTATCAAATCCATAACTTTGCACAGTTGATGATATAAAATTTTTATCATCACTTCCACTTCCACTTGTTGATATACCTGCATTTGCATATGCGCCACCACCACCTTTTGCTCTAATAAAATCTTCACGGGCACCATTATTTTTAAATGATATATATGAATCTTCACCATCATTAGTGCGACCACCATTTGATATTCCAAAATCATTTGCACCACCTTTTCCAGCACAAACTTTGTAATGATTTGCTGGAAAAGTTATATTTTGTATATATATCAATGCACCAGCACCGCCTCCCCCACCACGAGTTGCACCTGAACCACCTCCGCCGACAACTAAAATATCACATACAGTTGGTCTTTCAAATTTAATATTACCATGATTTTCAGTAAAAGTAATATATGAATATGCTGAATTATCTGGTACAACAGCATATGTACCATTCACAAAATGAACACCATTAATATTTTTAGAACCACCACTAAAACCACCGCGTCCTCCTATTCCTCTATTTATAGGGTCATTCCCCCATAATGCTGTGGCACCACCACCACCTCCTCCTTTACCACCATTGCCACCATTTGATTTATTATAACTGCACCAAGTTCCGCCTCCTCCGCCACCACCAAAATAATATTGTACTCCTGTAATTGCTGATAAAAATCCTTCTCCACCATCACCACCATTGCCATTATATATACCATCTCCGCCATCAAGTGATGCACCACCACCTCCACCAGAACCACCGCCAATTCTACCTGAAATATATGCACTGCCTCGCCCTCCATTTTTACCATTTAATGGATTAGTATTTGGTGCTGGTATAAATGCATCTTTAATATTTATAGTGCCTTGTGTCGCTATTCCACCCGGTGCTCCTCCAGTTATTTCAGGATCTGAAATAGAACCTCCACCTCCACAACCTCCATTTTTACCATTAACTCCTATTACCACAATATTATTATAAACACCAGTCGAACCTGCACCACCGCCATATGCTATTGCTCCATCATTAAATGAAGTAGAAGATGCAAATGCAATTGAATTAAGACCATTTGCAGATAACGTACAATCTTGAACATTTGTATCCGACCTTCGCTTACCACCAAGACCACCTGTACCAACCTTCATATAATAAGTTCCACTTTTGATTTTTGCCCCTATAATATTTATAACACCACCGCCGCCGCCGCCGCCACCAACACCATTACCACAAGCAGCACCGCCGCCGCCGCCTCCAACCACTAAAATATCACAAGTTATATCATCATTTATTTTTATAGAATTTTCACCTGATGTGAAAGCCATAAAATAATCATTTGTACCAGAGATAATATTATTAGTTATTTGTGTATTTGATGATTGAAATTTTTCAAAACCGAATAATTGTAATTCTATGAAATTAATACCAGAATTTGCACCGACTGCACCACAAGCATTAATTACAATTGCAAAATAAGAATAAGCAACGGATGTTTGATTTGATAATGAATAATCTAAACTACTATATTTGTTATTATTATCTGCATATGAATATTTACTTGTAGAATAATCTTGTGAATCAATAACATTCCAAATTGTACCATCATTACTTCCGTAAATTCTCCATTTTTGTGGTGCTCTTTCTCTAGATTCTTGATAAGCATAAATATTATAACTAGTAAGAACTATTGCGACAGGCATTCTAATTTTAATCCATTCGCCATTATAATCTGATACTAAATAATGTGGATATCCTGAATCACTAGAATTAGTATAAGCCCCTGTTGTAGCATTATATAAATTATTACCAGAACTATCCTTCCAAGTAAGATAACATAAAGCAGGATACGCATCAGTCATATTATAATTAAAGAATTGACCAGGTCCTATATTACCAGTACCAACAGCACTTACGCCAGGACAGGAAACTACATATGTACCATAACCATAATCAGCACTACTATTAGTCGAATTAATAGTTAAGGTATTTATTGCATCCCATTGACCCCAATTATAAGAACCAGAAGTAGGTGGTGGTGGATATTGCCTACTAGGTACTTTTGATTCATAGACAGTTGTTGTAGCAACATTAAAATCTTCAACTGTAATATCGTTATCTCCAATTGAACCAGTACTTAAAAATCTTATAATTATAACTCCGTCAGAACCATTACCACCGCCATTATTAATATTAGGGTAATCATTAAAGCCACCTCCTCCTCCTCCACTACCTGTATTTGGAATACCATTTTTAGTAATATCTTGTTTTGAGCCTTTAAATGTTAATATAATTGTAGAAGGTACTATTGTTTGTTGAGTTGGGCAATTATTTGATATACATATAGAATAAGAACCATTACCACCAGTTTGAGAAGTTCCGCCACTATTCTTATTATTATTAATAACAATACCTTTACATCCTCCGCCGCCACCAGCACCATATTCTATTTCAGTAATTCCATCTTCTGTATTATATAATTTTGGAGGACCCCCTATATTACCATTCGCAGGACCACCAGCACCACCACCTCCTCCACCTTGTAAATAATTATTAGTAATAATACCATTATTACCATTATTAATACCAGCACCACCATTTGAAATATTTAAAGTAGTATCACCATAAACACTACCACCACCACCTCCAGCATTACCATTACCTGCATTACCATTAATTGCACCACCTATTTTAGTAGCACATCCACCACCCCCACCCCCATTCGCAAATAATCTCTGATAAACTCTATCATTACTAGTTTTATATATATAACTAGGTTTTCCATCCTCTCCTTTATTTTTATTATATGTACCAGTTGCTGTATTTGATGAACCTCTACCGCCTGCACCTACAACAATATTATAAGTACTTCCTTTCTTAAAAATAATATTTTCTCTAAAAACGACTTCGCCACCGCCACCCCCGCCGCCAATATCACCACCACCAGCACCACCACCACCAACTAATAATACATCGCATTTAATTCTTCCATTAAATTTAATAGTATTTATACCAGTCCTAGTTGTAAATTTATATACTATATATGAACCATATGTAGTTGGTGATACATTTGTCTCAGGTAAGACAATACCATATTTTTGAATGCAATGAGAATTTTTTTTAACTTGTTCTAATCGCCCATTGCCAATTTCAGTTATTGTAGGTTGATTATTTATTGGATTAGCACCATCGGTACTATTATAATAAAAATTAGCAGGTGTATCTATGCTTTTAAATATAATAGATGGTTTTTGATTTGCAGTTGAAGTCATAACTGCAGTCCATTCATACATGAAATCATCTAATGATTGTGATGATGTAATAGTCGCAGCAAAATTACCAATTGCTGTTGCGAAAGTTGAAAAATTAGTAATTCCGTCTTCTTGATAAACTAATTGATTTGCAGGATTACTAATATAATCTGATAAATTATTAAAAAATTCTTTAGGATATACTCTTAATACAAAACCATTTGATATTCTATAAGAATCAGATGTTAATCCAGTTGAAATTATTTTATTATCACTACATCTTATTGATATTGCATCTGTTAAAGCAGGTGTAGAATCAAACGCTGATATATAATCACCTAAACTACATGTCTCATTTGATAATTCTGGACTTTGCAGAGATGTTGGTTGTAATGTAATTGATTTATACATATTTGTTGATTGAATTGGATTAAGATTATATGATGTTTTATCATTGTTCAATGAATAAGTATCAATATTTGATATATAAGATTTAATAGTTAAATGTTGTAATGAGTTTATATTAGTACTACCATTTATCATAAAAATAAATGGACGATTATATTTTCCTTTTAAATTAGCAGCAGGAAAATTACTATCATAGCCTTTTTTAATTATTCTTATTGCATATGATTTTTCAGTTTGAATATCAATAGAAGTTGCAAGCTCATTAGGTATGTATAATGTATCAGGGTCATCAACAACTTCAGTCGTAGAACTACAACCTGTAACATAATAGTTATATAATGAATATGCCAATGAAGTCATTTATCTATAAATTATATAATATTATAAAAATTTATACGCAACATCTATAATAATAAGAAACACCACTGTTTTCATTATATCTTGTTATCTCTACTAATTCACCTTGTTTTAATCCTAGCCATTTTGCAATTACATCACTATGCATAATAATTGGTATCTGTAGTTTAGTTTTAATTAAATATTTGTCCATAATTGCCGTAGTTTCTTCAGGAGTTAATTTACGATGTTTAGGTACAATTTCATGTTTAGTTGGATTAAACATTAAATTTTTAATTTGAAAATATTGAAGCATTCCTTTTTTCTTTTGCATAATCTTATCATATTTTGTAAGTAAAGTAATATTAGGAGTTGTTATGATATCATTATTAAAAATTAATAGAATATTCATTTTATTCCCATGTTTTTTAATAAACTCATCCATATTTTCTTCATCATCTTTTAGTTCTGCGATAATAGTCTTACGTACTCCTTTGAATGCAAAGATAATAACAGATTTATCAGTATAAAATTCTAAATAATCTAATTCATTATAAAATTTCTCTCTTGGAATTGTTATTTCTTTTTCTTCAAATTCCTTAATATCTTCCCCGCGCTCGACTAACATTTCTTTTAAATTATGAATAATCGTATTAATTTCCATTATACCTTATTTAATATAATATTTTTTAATTATTATATCATTTTTTATATTTATCCAATAACTCAGGATTTAAGTAATTTTTCTTACAGACAGCAGGAGTATTATGAAGTTTTTCTGCAACTTTCTTAATAGCCTCCACTGGAGTCATATTCTTTCTTTTCATAAATTTTAAAAATAATTCATTGGCATTCCATGTCCTTAAATCCTTTGATGTTATATTAGGATTCAATTCTTTAAGATAATTATTAACATCAGAAGAAGAACACGAAAAAACTTTATTATTATCTTTATTTTTAATCAAGTAATCATATATTATTTGGTCATCACAAATAGAATTATTAACAACACCTTTCTTTCCAATAAATTCAATATGAATTTTATTATCTTGAAATGTTAAATGTTTATATTCTAATGTAGTTAAACCATATGAGTTATTTTCTTTTAAGTATTTGGCATTACCTATGCGAAAACCACAATTAATAATTAATAATATTATCATAGCAATCTCTTTCTTTTTAATATCTTCACCATTAATATCTTTATCAACTTCTTCTTTTATTTTTTTCATTGATTTGCGAAGTTTCATATATCTTTTAAATTTTTCAATAGATTGATTATTAATGAAATCTTTATTATAAATAACTTGTTTTCTACCTTTGCTATCAAAGCCAAAAGCCAAAATTTTAGATTTTGGATTTTTACTTATGCTAACATTTAAATATGCAGGTGGTATTTTTAATGACTTGATGTACTCAATAATCTTTGTGCTAACAATTGGTTTGTTATTTGAAAAAACATAACTAAATCCTATTTTATAATCTCCGATTCTCTTATACATTTATTACTATTCAAGAAGATAATTCTTCTGTTTCATCGTAATTAATATTAAATTTAATACCAATCCAACCACCTTTTGCCAAGTCATAAAGACCATATAATTTCTCGAAATATGAACGTAATTGAGTTCTGTCAGGCTGCTTAGCACCTTTATTAACATTCTTCGCACACCACATTCTAAAGTCATTGTAAATTTCAGTAATTGATAATCTTTCTTTAGAATTACTATCTTTAATAATTTTTTCACTATTATATTGACCAATGATATCATTATTTGATTTATATTTCTGTGTTTCATTAAGTACTTCTCTGGGTTCATTAATTTTAAGTGGATTAATTCCTTTATGTCTTTCGATAAGCATAGTCATGAAAATCTCAGCAAATCTTTCGAATTTTTCAGATAATTCTAAATCCATATGAAATTCATTAGGTTTTGTTGGATTTTCACAAAATTTTGATGAAAATTTAATAACCTTTACTCTTCTCCATGTACCTCCATCAGAAGATGGAATTTCAGGCAATTCATTACAGGCTAAAATCATCTTAAATTGTGGCTTAAATTCATAAGGATCTTTATATAAACCTCTAGTTAAAATTCTATCATTTCCTGATAATTCTTTCATATATCCAATATTAATTTTATCATTCTCATTTGGTTCTGATAATACTGCAAATCTTCTTCCTTTAGTTCTTTCAATTTCACCTTGTGCTGAATTTGAAGCGGCTCTTTTCTGAGTTAATAATGATATAGGTAATGTAGAATAATAATCTCCTACAGTTTTTTGAATTAAATCTAACAATCTACTTTTACCATTACTACCTTCGCCAGTGAAGATGTAAAATCTCTCTTGTGCAATGCTACCATCAATAATACAAGCAATAATATCTAATACATAATTTCTTAAGGCTTCTGATGTAAAAATTTTAGAAAAGAAATCATTTATTTCTTCGATTTCTGGTATATTAGGATTATAAGGTACATAATTATGATTTGTAGAATGAGAAATATAATCATCCGGCATACCATCGCGGAATATATGCATTTTCAAATCATAAACGCCATTATTAAATCCTATCAAATGTGCTCTGCTATCTAATAATTCTTCAAATTTTTCCTCAATGAATAAGCATTTACATTCCTTCATAATACTATCTTTAAAACCTGCATTCTTGAGTTTAAGTGATATTTTAAGTGCATCAGTTGATCTCTTATTGTTAATCTCTTTATTTGCTTCATCTGCCAATGAAAGAGTATTAAAATACTGCGCTCTTTCCATAAATTTTCTACAAATCTCATCGCTTAATGTTTTCCTTAAGTTAAGACCTTCACGTGATTTAATCCATCTGTGTTTTTTCTTATCATATTTGTACCATAATTCTTTCGTAACTGCTTTATATTCATCCTTGTATTGTGCTTGAACTACTTTTGCAATATCATAATGCGACCCATCTGTTTTAATAGCCATATCAATAAGTGGTACAATAGATTCATCAATTAATTCATTATACCTTCTTGCATTATCCTGCTTAGCCCACCATCTTAATGTACCCATTCCCATATTATCTTTTCTCATCTTATCCCATAATGTTTGGCATTCACCTTCGATATATGAACTACCAATTTTTGAAAATTCTACCCAAGTATTTAATAAACGATAATCTATATTTCTTAATACCCATCCTAAATTAATCCAATCGTCATATTTATCTGCTCTATTATGGTTTAAACATTCCATAACAATCGCTCTTGCCATAATTAATTCATCTTCGCAAGTATAATTTTTATCAACATTAATTGCTTTGTTAAAAAGAATATTATTTTCCAATTTATCTTTTTTATTCTTATCTAAGGCAGGTAAGACGTGTTTAATATATTCATCTAATTCGTTTTGACATTTTTCTTTTATTTTTAGAGAATTTTTATTTTTTCTCATAGAAAATAATGTTATATAATTTATCTCGTCTGTTGCTGTAATTACATAATCTAATAATTCTGTAGTATTATTAGTATTTGAAAATGTATAAATCTTAGATACTCTATAGGCTTCACATTCTGGCTTTTTACTACCATACATTTGCCAACAATTCGCACTTATAATTGCTTTATCAATAATATCTTCATACTCATTGCAAACTGGTAAATTATTAAATATATTAATTGCAATATCTAATATTTTCTTTCTGATGAAATGCTGAATATTATTCGATACTATAATATGTGGAAAAATTATATGTACTCCATCTTTAATTTTATTTCTATTTTCAGTTGGAGATGGTTTTTCCATTACATAAGCAATATTACTTTCATCATCAATCTCTAAATATTTATTTATTATATTAAAATATGCATCAATTATTTTTCTAATATGACTTTCATCATATAATCTGGTAATACTTCTATCTTCTGATATCCCAAATCTAAAATCTAAATCAACTCTTAAAGGTCCGGGATCTAGTGGTTTTTCAGTGAAATGTAAAGATATACCATTTATGATTGCTTTTGCATATAAATCTAAAAAATCTGAATATTCGTTATCGTCAATAAATAAAGATACTTTTGGGAATCCAATACTTGTATTGGTAAAAACTTTTCCTTTTTCGGATTTATGTTTATTAATAAAAGTTCTTAAATCTTCTTGAACTCCCATATTCAATTTAATATTTAATTATATTTTAATATATATCATTTTTTATTTTTAAGCCATTTTTTAAAAATAAAAATTAAAAATGTACACCATAATAATAACAAGATAATAAATAATTATATTATTATATAATAGAAAAGTAATTAAAAATAAATGACTACTACCAATAATAACTATTGTAGTATTTCAAGAACTAAAAATAACGGTAGTTGTTATTCACGCGAATCATTATTAACATTAATTAATTCATATAATAAAATACATGCAAATAAAATTATTGTGAAACCAAATTCATCTATAAAAATTTTATGGTCATCATTAAACAATAAAATGAAAAAATATTGCAAAAATGGAGAGGAATGGTTTTGGACTGATATAATAAGAATAAAAACTAAAGATTATGAAGATAAAATAAAATTAAAATTAATAGAAAAGAAGGAATTAAAACCATCACAACCTACAGAATGGGTTAAAAACCCAAATGAATGGTTATCAAATTATGATATCGTGAATGTTATGAAACAATACGAAGAAAATAAAAAAAATTATTATAAATTCTTAGGTGTTTTTCCTATAGATTTTACTGAGAAGGATGTTAATGAAAATTGTATGTATGATGAAGCCTGTAAAATTAATATTGCAAAATACATAAAGCAAAAAAAGAAATTTATTGGTTTTATAATAAATCTTGATAAGCACGATGAGCCTGGTTCGCATTGGACATCAATTTTTATGATAATTGACCCTACATATAAAGACTATGGCGCATGTTATTGCGATAGCGTAGGAACTAAAATACCAAATAATATAAAGAAATATTTTTTAAACATAAGAAAACAAATGAAAGTTATTTATCCTAATAATCATTTTAATCTTACTTTTAGTATGAAACAAAAACAAAGAAGTAATACTGAATGTGGTATGTTTTCACAATTATTTCAAATATATATGTTAAAAACATTATTGAAAAATAAAACAATAAACTTTAGAGATTATGTAATAGACCAAACAATAAATGATGCTACTATGAAAAAACTTAGAAATACGCTATATAGACCTAATATAAAATCTCTAAAAGTTTAAAATATGAATAAGGAAAAATTATATGAAATAACATTAAAAATGTTAAATGACAAATATAATATTAAAGAATATAATTTTGAAGATTTTAATGATATTTATAATTCATTTTCAAATGATGAAAATTTAAATAAAAATGTACTCACCAAAATAAATGATTTATTTAAAAATTCTAATGGTATAATTGATAACGATATTCTTAATAAAAAAATAAGAGAATATGAATTAAGTCGAAAAAATGTTTCAGTTCAATTACCACTTCCCATTGAGCAACCATTATCATCGCCATTGCCTTTAAATATATTGCAACAACCACCAGTGCAAATGCAACCGTCTCAACAGAAATATAAAACATTTGTTATAAATAGTATTAATCGCGATTGGGTAAGTAATCCAAATATAAATAATCTTAAAATTAATATTCCGTCCAATATTAATATATTATTAAACGATATTTATGCCGATTGCTTATGTTTGCATAAAAATATTAAAAATATTACACCATATGTAATAATGAATATTTCTGATAATGTAAAAAATTATCAAGTTATTTTCATATGCAAAAGTCATAATAATAATTGGGATATATGGTATCCGACGAATTCTGATAATTATGAAATAGATTTAAGTAAGAAAACGTGGACTATTACTTTATTTGATTTTAATAACAAAGAATTAAATATTGGATATGATAATATCCAAATTATAGAAATTAATAATCATAAAGAACATTATTATAAATTTAAATTAAGTAATTATAAATTAAACCTAAATGATAACATTACTATTAAATTATATGATTCTACTATTATCAAAACTGAAGTAATAGAGGTTTTAGATAATTCTTATATAATTGATAAAAATAATGTAAAAATAGAACAATTCATCAACAGTCATATATTAAATGATATGAAGCAATATTCATTTATATTAAAATATACATCAAAATAAAAAAAATGACAATTGTGTTTAGATTTTATTATTATCACAATGATGGTTGTTAAGCAAATTGTTTATTCAAATCTCGAATTTTTCTTGGGTGAGTACATTTCTGAAAAAATTATTGATAATGTCGAAAATAGAACATTTCTGGGATGTTTATTGAAATTTATATTTTATTATGCGATTACTTTATATTACATTCTAATATTTGAATTTATTTTTATGTATATTTATATAAAATTATCACAATACCAAAATTAAAATAGTAGAAAATACAAATACAATGATAGTTAATATATCTAATCGATATAATATTTTTAATTGTTCATTAAAATTCAACTCATTGTTGTGTATGTAATCTTCAAAATAATCCTTTATTGTTTTTGGAGTTAAATTTGATGTAAGCATATAAATTAAATATATGAAAATATAAAAAGTTATAATATGTATTAATATACCATATGTATTAATATTTAAATTTAAATAGCAGAAGATTGAACGTAGTTTATATGTATCAAAATTAATAATAAATATTAAAATAAGTAATATTATTGTATAAATAATGGTATAATATATAATTCCAGATAATATATTATGTATATAATTTTTGTCTATTAAAAGTTGAATTAATAGTAAAGAAACATACCTAATTAGATAAACAATACCTATAAAAAATGCTTTATCGTATAAAGTTATACTTAATTTTTCATCAGGATCTAGGTTATTTAATTCTACCTTTTTAATAAACTTTTCATCAGCATAATCATCATTGTTTTTAACATCATTATCATAATCGTTCAAAATTTTTTCAATAATACCTAATTTATCATCACCACCCATCATTTTATCTCGTTCATTAGGAATACTTAATGAAGGTGATTCACTTGAATCAAAACTTCTTGAATCATTACCGTCTTGAGATTGTTCTCGTGCATCAGAGAAAGTTAATGAATTATCTAAATCATCACGAAAATGGTCGTGAGATTGTTCGTGTTCTGGTTCATGTTCTTCGTCGTGAGATGGTTCATGTTCTTCGTCGTGAGATGGTTCATGCACTGGTTCATGAGATGGTTCATGTTCTGGGTCGTGAGATGGTTCATGCACTGGTTTGTGAGATGGTTCATGTACTGGTTCGTGAGATGGTTCGTGTGCTGGTTCATCTTTATTTGATTCAATAACAGTTATTATTCTATTTAAATATTTTGAAAGTTTATTTTTTTTAGGCTTTTCTTCTTTTTCGTCTTTTTCACCTTCACCTTCATCTTCATCTTCATCTTCTGATAATAATAATAATTTTGTAAATATGCTTATAATAACTTTATCATCTATTTTATTTGAATCTTTTATTAAAAATTCATCTAATTCATTTTTCAATTCATTAAATAAAGTTAAATTACTTACATATACAACTTGATTTGAAGGGAAAAATATATCATGTAATTCTTTATATCTAGTATCTGATTCTTCTTTCTTTTTTCTTTTCTTCTTTTCGTCATTTTTCTTTTCAACATATTTTTCATCTTCATTATTTTCACCACCTAATTGATTTTCACCATTACTATTTAATCTTTCTGTATATAATTTATTAAATTCTTTTAATTTTTGTTCTACCAATTCGTCATCATACCTGTATTTATTTAATTGTTTTAATAATGCTATAAATAGTTCATGTAAATGAACAGAACGAATATGAAATAAATCTCCTTCCATTATATATTTATATATTAAACTCTAAATACAATAATGATTAAAATTTTAAGGCTATTAATGAAGTTAATATCCAAACTATAAATGAAAAATTACTTATATTATTTAATATATAATATTTCTTTTTAACATCATATTTAATATCTTGTTCTACACTATTTATATCTAAAATGAATGGAACAATTAATAATATTGTTATGATTGTAATATGTAATATTAATCTTGAATATCCATTTGTATATGTATACATATAATAAAACATATTTGGGAAATCTACAATAGAATAATCTTCATATAATTGAAAAATAGGATAATATAAAATAACATTCACCAATAATGCAAAAAATATAAATAAAATTATATAGAAAGAACAATAAGCAATCATTGCATAATAAAAATTATTTATTAAATTAATATTTAAGCACCATTCAACAAAAAATAATGCTATTATTCTAATTGCGAAAGTTAAACCGATAAATATGAATCTATCATATAAATTAATATCAATTATTTTATCAGCAACTATATGATTTTTATTAATTCTCGATCTTAGTTCATTTGTAGGATGCGTTTTATATTCTTTTAAATCTCCTATAAAATCTTTTATGGGCTGTTTATATTCCGGTAATTTTAAATCACCACCTTTTTGACCTTTTAATAATTTATTTAACAAATCTGTTATTTTTTCATTATCTCCAAATTTTTCCATTAGATAATCATATAAAATATCTTTTCCAGATTGATTTAATTTTTCAATAGAATCTGCAATTTCTTTCACTAGTTTATTATTATTATTCAATCTCTTTTTAATATCATTAGATAGTGCTAAAAATCTTCTTAATATATATGGTTTCACCTTTGCAAATTTCATATTAATTTTTGCATCAGGATTAATTTTCAGTACTGTTTCGTCGCTTATAATATTAAATTTGGTATCTATATTCTTTTCAGATAAATTATGATAATCCATATAATTTAAAGGTATTTTTTGCGTTAGATTTTGTAAATCTTCAAATTTTGAAGATATTTTTTCTTTGATATCATCGAAATTTTCTGTTATTTTATTCATTCTATATAATATAATTATATATTTTGCATCATAGAGTATATAGACCATACAGAAGCAATAATTAAAATTGCTATTAATATTATTAATATCGTATATGAATAGAATGTTGGAAATTGAATATAAATAAATCGTAAAATAAAAAATAAAACCATCGCCCATAATAATATTACCATAAGAGTTAATATATATGTATTATTAGTATTGTAAATTCTATCTTTATTATTCAAAGTTGAAATATATATATTTAATTTTTTTAGATTGATATCGTCGTGTATAACAGCATCATTATTAAAACTGCTATAAAATTTAGTAATATTTTCATACAATAGCGGGTAATAGGTCGCTATTAAATAATTTAAATTTATAAAAATAGATTTATTATTAGTTAAATATGTACTCGATTCTATTTCATTGATATCTCCAATAAAATAAATTGGGTCTGGCATTAATATTCTATATATAAAGGTTCTAATAAAATTAAAATTATTATTGCAAATAATACAAATGAACTTATTTGGACAGATGTAATATTATCTTTATTATTATTTTCAGTTTTTAGATATTCATTATCTGAATTATGATTCTTTAAAAACTTTTCTTGAAATGATTCTAATGTATATAAATCTTGATTATAATCATTATAATTACTTTTAATAATATCAAATCTAGGGTCATTTATTTGAAGTGATTCATCATTGTTTATTATATTGAATATATTGCCAATTAAAGCATCAAATTCAGCATTAATTTTTGTTGCAATTTCCTTATTTGTAAAATAATAATCAGCAGTATCAGGGTTTATTAATTTTTGATATAAATTTATATTTCCAACGAATTCATTTATATTATTTGTTTTATCACAATTCGCACCTGCTTTTAATAATGCATCAACAAAATTTTTTTTTATACTTTCCATATGAATTTTATAAATATCAACTATATTTTTAACAGTATTTGTATATTTAGATAAAGATTGGGTTATTTGTTCATCTGTTATATTTTTATAGCATTTTACAGATAATAATAATGCATTACTCGTTATATAATCATTACCACCACTAGTATTATATTTATTTATATTATTAATAATATTATTTCTTAAATTTTTAATAATAATATTATTATCGTCGTTGATATAATATATATTTTTTATAAATTTAATTAAATCGACATTATTTTTAATATAACCTGTTGCTCCTATTAATTCAATAGCAGGTTTGGTATAATTATTCGCAGTGGTATTATAATACATATTTCTAACGGTAGAGATAGTTATTTGATTATCTGATTTACAATCCATAAAATTTATTGAAAAACATCCTGAAAAAATATTATAAATTATAGGATTACCTATTTCAGATGGAACACTACTATTAGTTTTATTATATAACTTAGATAAATAATAATTAATATTAGTCATATCATTTTTATAAGCAGATAATGGATTAAATATCATATATCTATTTATATATGTATTAAGTACATTTATTGAATTTATTAGTAATATAATTAAAAATAAACTAAATAATGGTATAAATAAATTATCATATAATAATCGAGCATCTTCTTCATAATCTTCCATTGTTTTATAATAATAATAAATTCCGTATAAGATAATGCAAATTACAAATAATATTAATATATATTTTGATATATTAATTCCTGCAAAATCATAATTTTTAACACCAAACATATTTTTAATTATATCATCAAAAATACTTAGTACTGGTGGATTTTCAATATTTAATTTATATAAATTTAATTTATAATTATAATCAGTCATATCGATAGAATATTTTTCAACTTCATTGTCATATTTTTCAACTTCTTTTAAATCTTCCTTATATTTATTATAATTTGCTAATTCTATTGTTTCAGATGGTGTTCTTGCATCAACTGCTTTTTTTTCTATTTCTTTACTAATTTCAATTTGTTTTGAAGAATAATATTTGAAATTATCTATAATTTCACTCTTATGTGGTTTATCAGGTTTTACTGGCATTTCAGAAGAATAAGAATTATAAAATTTATCCTCTTCGGTTATATCAGATTTTGTATCATTAATTTCATTCATTGATTTATATATTTCTGAAACGCTGAAGAATAAATACAATGCTACGATAAGACAAATAAAATATACTAAATAAATGGTAAATCTTTCAGATTTTTTATAATATGGATTTATTCCTCTTAGGAAATCTAATGATGAATCATCAATTCTTATTATTACAATCATAAAAAATATAATCCAATATAAATAATAATATCTTTCGTAATATGATATATCAATGTAAAAGAAAACTTTTAATATTATATATAAAGGTACAAAAATCCCGATAAATAATAATACTAAATATGCAAAAAAGCATTCATTAACATTATCAGTGCAAGGAGAACCGCACATGCAATTTAATAATATAAATAAAATGGAATCTTCATTTGTTTTTTTATTTGCTACATTCTCCTTGTGCTTTTCCAAAAGTGTTTTACATTTAACATCTTTAATAAATGTATTATAGAATAATAATGCAAATAAAAATACTATTAATAGAACATAAAAAACGGTCAGATAATATATAATTTTTATATTATATGAATTATAGATATCGTTATCTATTTTCATATTATATGTATTTTTTGATACTTGAAATCTAGCGGTTTCGTATTCTATATGATCATTGCCGTTAATATTATTCATTGTATTACCAAAATTATAATAATAATGATAATTATAAACAAATTTAGATAAATATATTAATTCTATAAAAATCAGTACAACACATATTAAAAATGATATATTTTTAATATAATTATAAAATATTTTACTATCCATTATTTTTTATTCCCTTAAAAATAATAAATATTTAAAAATGATTTGTTATATCTAAATTAATGGAAGTGAATAATTATTGGTCTATTTTTAAAAATAATTTTTTAAAAATAATAGAGTCTGATGGTTTTGATTATTATAATAATATGCTAAAATCTATTACTAATTATGATATTAATATTTTATTATATAGTACGGTGGGATTCCCACTTGAATTATTTATAGATGAAATAATTAAGAAAAAATTTAACATTAAAACGATTTATAGAAATGAAAATATTTGGGAAAAAAGTATTATATATAACGAAAATCAATATTTCCTTGAAATTGATTTAATGAATCCGAATATGAGTAAGGATTTAAATCACTTAAATAAATTTTTATTATATATTATAAAATCTAAAAATATCATCAATAATAAAAAACATTTCATTATTATTAGAAACATAGACTATCTTGATAGTTATTTCTTTGCATTTAGAATATTATTGGAACGATTTTCAAGTAATGTATATTTTCTATGTTCTACTTATAAAATATCAAAAATCGAATCACCGATAAAAAGTCGTTTTGTATTATTTAGATTTCCGTTATTTACTCAACTTGAAATTAAAAAGATTTGCAATACTCTTAATATACCATTAAACCATTTTTTGATTGAAAATAAAACTCGTAATATAATTAATGTTATTTTTATAGCAGAGGTTCAAAAAAATGAACCACATCTAATTAATTATCAATTTTGCAATTATAATTTTCCTCCCTTATATGATTTCATTATTGAAAATGATTATACTATTGAAAATATAAGAAATTTAGCGTATAAATGTTGTCAATATAATATTAGTATATCAAATTTAACATTCGATATCTTAAATATGAAATCAAAAAAAAATAAAATAGATTTAATAGCATCGGCTGCTAAAATAGACCATATGTTAATAAAAACTAATAAAGGTAGAGAGCCTATTTATATTGAAACTTTTTTATCTAATTTTTTATTAGGATTTTAATGCATTAGGTATTTAACCGCTACTAAATTTAGTTCATTAATTCTAACATATTCATATTTATTATTAGGTAAGGGTCTTTTAATGATGAAAGGTAATTTACCTTCCATCAATTCTTGCAAAGCAATTTTGCGCAAATCCATATTTCTTTTGATATCTTCTGTGATTTTTACAAATGAGATTGCTCCTCTTGCTAATTGATTTGTTCTTACGCTAATAATTTGGTCAAATTCATATTTAGTCATAATTAATTTTGAAATTTTGGGATTAGACAATGAACTTAAAACTTTAGATGATTCCTCAAATGGTGCTGATTTATAACTTAAAATACCTGCCATATTATGTACTATATAAATCTCTTATATAATAATCATTTTTTATTTTGTCGCCAAATAAAACCACAATTATCACAAACGTAGAAATAACTCATATTCGAAGGATGATATTTAACATATAGCAGTTGTTGCTTATCATCATCAATATCACAATTAGTACATTTAATAACATTATCTTTAATTCGTCTTAATGTAGGGTCATGTCTTAAATATTTATTAATATGCTGATTGTATAAAAGGTCATCTTCTGTATAAATTGTTTCTGATATTTTAATAGCATTTGTATTTGTTTCTTCTTTCTGAAATGTGCAATGTTTGCAAAATTTAACTAATTTCTTATTTTCATTTGATTTAACATAAAGCATATTATTGCAAATATCACAAAATTCCATATTTATTATTTATTATTTAATAAACATAATCATTTTTTTTTTAAATATTTCTTCGAAATGTAATTCGGATATTATTACATTATGTTCGTGTAAATGACGTATATCTGTTATTAAATTTTTAAAAAATATTATTCTGCTATTATCTGGCAATTCAACCGATTTATAGCAATCATTGCATAATAAAGCAACTAAGATTTTATAATTTAGATATTTATAATTTTGTTGTAAGAAATTATCCAATTCGATAACATCTTCTAAATCTTCTTTAAAATTATATTCCAAATGATGATGATATGAATGTCCTTTTTTAATGAATAAAACTTCTTCTGTTGTAGTTTTCAAAAATTCATTAAATCTTTCAATTCTTCTTTTATATTTATTTATTTCATTCTCATCTTGCAAATTATCATGTATAAATTTAACATCATATTTATTAAATGCGGTTTTTATATTATTTTTAATATCAGGAATAAAATTACTAAAATTATTCCTTAATATTTCAGTAATACCTTTATAAGTAACAACCCAATCAAAAGGAAGTGCATATTTACGATAATTATATTGTTTAAGAAATTTAGCAACACCACAATCAATTCCAATGGGAACTATTATCATTAAATATTTATAAATAATAAATTATATTTAAATAGAATGACAGAATTAGATGAAAATTTTGAAAATGAATATAATCCAAGAATAAAAAAGATTCTTTTCATTGGTTTTGCAATCTTATACATAAGATTATGTGGAATATATAAAAACAAACCATTAGTTATTGACGATGTAATGAAAGAAGCATATCGTATTCCAGTTCGACAAGACAAATCTGAAGACAAATCTGAAGACGAATATGAAGACGAATACTATTCTATAGAATTAATTACTGATAGAATAAATATAACTGTTAATAATATTATAAAAGATAGTTATGAGATTAATCAAAAAGAATATATAAAAACCGTAGAATTTTTATTATATAATTTCGATTTAGAAAAAACAACAAAAATAATAACTGCGATAAAAAAAATAATAACTGAGATAAAAAACGACGACGACGACGACAATATTCAAAAAAAAAAAGGTAATTCTGTTGTACCACAACCTTTATCTTCACCTAGTGCTGCCCCATCATCTTATTCAGGTTCTTTACATACACCTTTTTTTAGTAGTGGTTCTGGTTCTACACCACCAATGATGCAACAACCATATGGATATTCACAAAATTCTACAAATTACCATCCTAGTAATGGTATAGTTGAAAGAGGCTATGTTGTTGGTGGTAAAAAGATAAGAAAAAATAAAGTTATTTAGAAATTAAGCAGTAGTTTTTTTAGGGGGGAAATGATGGGAGATAAGACGTTGAAGAATGAAGAAAGTAACTTCCTCACCTTCATTTATTTTTAGAATAGCCTTGAGTTTATCATCAGGGATAATAACACGGCGATTGGTAGGTTTATTAAGATTATGTTCTTTAACATAAGCATTTATGTGTCTGGTAATATCAGTGCGAGATTTTTCAGTTCCATGAGGAACACCAATGAAGTCGCAAAGTTCATTTGAAATTTTATTTGGCTTAGCGAAACCAGATGGTGAATTACGAGCATTATCACGTTTCTTTTGAATGCGTTCGATTATCTTACGTTGTCTTTCGTATTCCTTGAAAACAGGTTTGATAGATGCTTGAACTTCCTTGATTAGAGCAGCAAGGGAAGCAACTTTATCTACAAGGGAATTTATAGCATTTTCTTCATCAGGAACTGCAGCAACTTCATCTTTAGTTACAGCGGGTATGGGAGTAGCAGCAACTGGTTCTGGTTCTGCAACTTTAGCAGGTGCTGCTTTTTTTACTTTCTTTTCAACTTTTTCTTGAACTACAGGAGGTACTACTACGGCAGGTGTTTCTACAACGGTGGCGGTTTTTTTAGCGGCAGGAGGCATATCAAAGTATTTTATAATTTATTAATTAATTAAATTCTTATATCATTTTCAGAATTCTCATCATTTCGATTTTATCATTTTTATCGATTTTGTCAAAATCGCACTTTTCGAAAATTTTTACTTTTATATTAATTATAAGATTTCCATTATTTAATCCAAAATCCTTATAAATAAATTCAGTAGTGAAAGAAGGGATTTCTATAATTAAATTGGTATCATCTATATACATTAATTCAATTCTAACACCATTACAGTATTCATATAAAGTACATTCTATATTTGTAATCAAATCAATGGAATGGTCATCTTTAATTACGTGCTTGTATTTTTTATTATTATTAACAACAATCATATTAATTAAAATTTCGTGCTCATTACAATCGTCATCTATATAATTAAAAATAACCGAAGGATATTTACCGCAATATAAATTAATAAAAATAGGTTCATCCATATTTTTCAATAGGATTCTTATTTTTCTCTTAGTATTTTTGAAAATTTCCAAATATGAAACATCAATATTAAATGTATGTTTAATAATTGCACTAGTTTTTTTCATTTTGGAAAAATAATCAATTGTATTTGTAATTATTTCACTCCAAAACTGATAATCATTTTCATATTCAAAATCAAATTCGAAATCACATTCATTATCATTGTTCATTAAATGATTATATGCATTTGTTGATTTTTTAAAGATTTCTATTTTTTCCATTTTCGTTATTTCATCACAGTTATTTAATTTATCGGGATGACATTTAATCGCAATATCTCGATATGCTTTTTTTATTTGATTTTTAGTAGCATCTCTAGATATTCCTAAAATCTCATAATCATTCATGTTTATTTAATAAATAATTATTTTCTTTTATATATAAATATATATACAATAATTAAAACATATATATGATGTTAAACAACGATATAATTAATAATTATATAGATTGTTGCATTGGGTCTAACGGATCACATTATGATATTTCATTAGTTATTTATAATATATTAAAGGATGATTATCGTTATGTAGGTAATAATATGTGGGAATATAATAATAATAACTCATGGATTATTGATGAAAAAAATATAAAATTAAAATCTGCGATTAAACTCGATGTTAATAATTATTTTATAGAAAGATCTAAATATTGGCTAGATATGAATAACAATGATGATATTAATCTTGAGATTGATAATAAACATAAATCATTGAAAATATTACAATATTCAAATAAACTGAAGGATGATAAATTTATATCTCAAATAATAAAAGAAGTTAAGCAATTTTATGAATAAAATCCTAGAAAAACGCATTAATTTTTTAAATCCAAATAAAAAAATTAATATAATATTCGATTTTAAATATTCTAATAGATATTTCCCAGATGCAAATGTGCCGATTGATTTTCATAACATCAATGGTGGTTATACATATATAAATGGCAATGAAATTATTATAGTAAGACAGGAAGAATGCAATAAAGTTGTTTTACATGAATTATTGCATCATAACCCTTTAATTCATGTTGAAAATTGGAATGAAGATAATATTAAAAGATTAAAGAAGCATTTTAATATTCATCCCAATTCTTCATTTGAACCCAATGAAGCAATTGTAGAATTTTGGGCTACCATTATGCATTTATTTTTCATATCAATCGAATATAACTTAGATATGAAAAAATTACTTAAAGATGAAATTAAATATTCATTATTTAAATCATATCAAATCTTACATCATATGAAAAATAAAGAATGGTTTGAAAAATCAAATGCATATTCATATATAATATTCAAAACAATTATTTTAAGTAATTTAAAAAAATTCTTAAAGATTTATGAATTTCCTTATAACGATACTAAAATTACAGATTTTTTAATCAAATATTCAGCAATAACTAATAAAAAACTAATAAAAATAAATCCATTTAAACATATACCAGATAAATCATTGAGAATTATGATTTATAGCGATTTATAATAATAAATTAAGAATATTAATAATGAGATTAATGTTAATATTGAAAATATATTAATTATGTACTTTAAATAACAAAAACTACAATTATTTTTCATTTAAAAGATTTATTCTATTACTTAATTATAAAATAATGTCTATTGATGATATTGATTATTTAAAAGTGAATAGTATTAAACAATCTTATAATTTTTTAGTTGATAGTAAAGACCGTGATAAAACTATATATCCAGACCCTAGTCATTATGTTATTACATTTGACCAACCTTTTAGAAATGTTATAGGGCTTGAAATTTCGGATTATAGTATTCCAAGAACGATGTTTACGGTTGATATATATAATAATATTATTTATATATTTGTCGGTTCTGGTGTTGATGATCCTATATTTAGGAATGGTTTTACGGATGAAACATATGATATTTCATTATTTCAAAAATTGGAATTGCCTATAGGAGATTATTCAATTAATAGTTTTATCCCATATTTCAATAATTATCTTAACGATAATGGCTTACAAATTACATTAAATTTCGTGTCAAATCCTCCTGATTTAACTAATAATGTATATTTTTCAAGTCCATTACCATTTATAATTGATATGAATATGTCTACAATTAATGATACAATCGGATTTGATTTAAATATTAGAAAAAAAGATGATGATAATAATTTATATACTTATAGAGATTATTCAAAATTTAAAAAAAATTTAAATATGTTATACGAATCTAAATTTAATCCAGTCGATAATACCTATAATATTTATTCACCTGGTAGTGTTTATTTTATTGGTGAGAAATATTGCATATTAAGATGTCCAGAAATTGAAGAACATTCTTTCAGATCTTTATCATATAGTAAATACAGTTTAGGTATTGCAAAATTTCGTCTTAATAGTTTGGGTTATAATGATACATCGGGTACATATAACAGTCTTTCATTAAGAGAATTTCATCCAATTGGAAAACTTTCAAAAATGACATTAAAATTTCAAACATCTGCAAATTTACCTTATGATTTCAAAGGTATTAATCATTATATTATATTTACTATTTATTATTATGAACCTAAATTAAAAATAACTACAGATTTTAAACCAATATTAAATCCAAATTATAAAGCAAATTATAACAATTATTTACATTCAATTGATGACCAAGATGATGAATATGAAGTAGAGGAAGAAGAATTATCATTAAATAATTTAGATAATTATAAGAAAAATGAGGTTAAATATTCAAATTAAATTATTTTTTATTTTTATAACATTCTTCACAAGCATTAATCATATTTTGTAAATTCTCTTTTGTTAATTCACCTGCTTTTATCATTGATACTATTTCATCGCCTGTCATCTTACCTTCTGCGATTTGTTCTAACCATTTTTTTTCTTTTTCTTTTACCGGATCAGCAGCGGGAGTAGCAGGTACATCTGGTTTAGATTCTGGTGAATTTTCAAATCTTTCTCTATATTTTCTATATCGGCAACCAAATAATATTGAAAATAATATTAAAATCGCTAATATTAAACAAACATATAATAATATATTATCAAATTCCATTTCTCTTATTATATAAGAATTTTTTTATTTTCTAATAAATTTAAATATTTTTAGTTATTAGAAATGACTGAATTAAATTTAGCATATGGATATCCTGAAGAAGAATTACATAAAGAATCAGCACCTACTAAGAAATCTTCAAAACAACAACAACAACAAATGGAATCTATTCCCCCACCACAACCACAAATACAACCACAATTTCAGCAACCAATGCAATTTCAGCAACAGATGCAAGTAGCGGATATGCCAAGTTATAAATATAAAGCGAAAACTGAGAATTATTCATTTTGGGATAGAATGGTCTTATCAAGAACTGATGTTATAAAATTAGCAACATTTTCATTAGTTATATTACTCGCGATATCATTAGATAAAATATCATCATATTATATAACCAAATATATTGCTGATAATGTATTAACAAATGTTCAAGACTTTTTAATTAGATTCGCATATCCAGTTGCTGTGTTTCTTATTTTATGGATTATTAAATCATTATAATTATAGAATAATATTATGAGTTATATTGAACAAATAACTAAAATTATTAGTAATATATCCATAAATATAGTTGAAGATTTTAAAGATATTGGTAGTGATAATAATGAAAATGACGAATATTGTTTAATGATTAATCTAGTTTCGATGTATATATGTGTTTTATTTATTTTATATTACTACGTTTATGTATCCTTCGTTAATTATTTAGCAAATTCCCTTTTAAATTCTTATAGAATCAATCCTTCACTTGGAAATTATGCTGAATATGTGCAATTGAAAGATATTTTTTATTTCGGAGAAAGTTTTTCAATTAATCTTTATGCACTTATATATTTAAAATTACTATTTATTATCATAGCAACACTTCTTTATATTTTATATTCAAATGCAGATACACCTGCGTATACTTATATATTATGCTGGTCTATTTTTGGCTTTATATTATTATTTACTTATTTTGTTGTTTATTCATACCCAACTATTCAATTATCAAATAAAAATAATAAAATGATGAATACCATATATCATAATATAAATAAAGAATATTTGGAAAATCCGATATATGATATTTGTAATTACTTTAATTCACCAGATGAAAATTCAAATAAAACTTTTGAATTAAATAAGTGCAATGATTTGAATGTATCCATTAATAATAATAAGAATGTATATAATTATATCGATTATATTTATAAACAAGCCAATATAGCAGACGGTATAAATAAATCAGATAGAATTACAGCATTAAAAAATAATTATGCTTCAAAAGAAGACGATGAATCATATTATGATAAAATAATTAAAGCATTATTCACAAATACTATATTGAATTATTTTATGAAAAATAATTTAAAAAATGAAGCATCTGAGTTTTTTAGCATTGAAAATTTAAATATTCATTATGGAAGTTCCTTTGATGAATTTTTCGGAAAACCCCGCATAAACCCTATATTATATATCAAAACTAATAATTTATTATTTTTTGAATCAAATTATATATTTACAACTGAAATAAAAAATATACCAAAAGAAATATTTTATGAAATACTTCAAGATTATAATAAAATAGAAAATAATGCTTCCAATTTAGTTATTGATATTATTAATAAATGTAAATATAAAGTAGTACCACCAGAATCATATTATAATTATATTACATATTTCATGATAATATTATTAATAGTATATTTATATAATATTAGTGGTCCAAGTAGTACATTTAAAAATGATAGAGATGAACAAAAGAGAGATAGAAATAATAAAAAAAGAAGTAGAAATGATAAAAGTGAATTTTAATTTATAATAGATAAATAGAATATTTGATATTTATGAATCCTATATTTACTACAGGTAATATAGGATTAAATTTAGCAAAACTTGCAAATGATATTATAGAAAGTCCTATACTAAATAATGCAAAAATTGAAAAAGGAAAAGGAAAAGGAGAAGTAGAAGATATACAAGATAGAAAATTTGAATCTAAAGAAGAACTAAAAAAACGCGCCACAGAGTTTCAAGAAAAAGTTAGTACATTTATAGGTCAAAGAAAAGAAGACCTGAGTGCAACAGGTTGTGATGATATAAAGCAAAGTCAATTTTCATTTATAATAACAATTGTTAATCTATTAATTCTATTGCTAATTGGAATATCTTATTTATTACTATTAATGATATTTCTAATATCATTAATAAATTTTTTTCTTGTTATTGTATATTTTATACTTGATTTATTGAAGGCATCTATAAATGAACAATTTATATATCATAATAGTTATGTTTATAATTATTTTAATTTTACAAATATTAATGAAACTAATTATGATAATGACCCATTATTTATTTATATAAGTCAATATTTAAATATAAATTTATTCTATAATTATTATTTTATATTTGTAATATGTCTTCTATTTATATTTTTGATTATCATTTGTGGATTAATTGATATGTTCAGAGGTATCAATCCTGTAAGTGCTTCTTATTCACGAATAATAGATATTCGCGAATTATCATGTAGTTTTGAGAGAGGTAATTTAATAATACTTTGCATATTACTAATTTATTCTTCTTTAAATTATGTTTTATATAAATATTTTTTTGTTGATTATATAAAATATTATTATCTAAGTAATTTGATGGCATATCAAACAATTGATAATACTATATATGAATTAATATTAACAAAACAAGCAGATGGCACATATGATTATCCTATATTATATGATAATTTAAAAAATAATGAAATGAATGCTATCAATAAAACATTAACAGACTTAAAAAATTCAAATCAAGTAAATAAATTTGAACAGATTGAGAAATTATTATATTTTTATAATTTCTATAAATATTTCTCTGAGACTATATCATTAAATAATGAGATATATAATAAAGCAGTTGAAAATTATTTAACAGGTTATAAAGATAGTTATGATGTTACATTAATGTCATTAATTTCTTATCATGAGAAAATTGCAATACCTAAATATTATGAAGAATTAGATATTTGTAAAAATGTTTCTGCAAATGAAGCAGATAATGATGCTATGATACTCATGTTGTCTAGAATACATAATAATTTTCAAAAAATAAATAAATTTATAGCAAGTGAAAGTCCACCTGAATCATTATTATTCTGTGTATTTATATATGTAACTTCGACTTTATTATTAAACATAACATTTATAATCATTCTCATTTATATTACAGGAACATTAAGCAGTTCTGGTAAAGAAAAATTTAAAATAAATTATTATTTGCTTATGATTGGAGAATTTTTTGCCAAATTATTTGGAATGAAGAATAACGATTATTAGTTTCTTGTAAATATTATAGAAGACTAATATTAATGTTTATTGTATTTTTTTTTATTGCAATATTATTAATATGCAGTTTAATTAATTTTCTTATAATTGTATATCTAAATTATATAAATAATTACTATGATACATACGAGAAATCATGCATAAATAATAATTTTTTTAAATCAATGGATTATTATAATAAAAATAATAATGAAATTAATGATAATATTGAGGATGAAGACATAGCAGAAATATCAACATATAGGTATAATATAATTAACTATTATTTCAATAATGATCATACTCTCCTTAAATTACTATTTAATTATACATTTTATATAGTAATAATAAGTATATTTGTTATTATAATCTGTTGTAATATTGATAATGAAATTTTTAAATATATATCGTTATCATTAATACTATTTTTAATATCATTTATAATAATTTATTATTATTATTACGAAATTTTTAATATAAATGATAATATTACCAATTATAATAAATATTATAAACAATATAATGCATTGGTTAAATATGTATATCAACAAAATAATCCAAATGGAAATTTTATAAATGAAAAAATATTTTTTAAGAATGTTGAAAAATACGAGGACTTCAATAGTAAAAAAATAGATATTAATAAAATACAAAAAGACTCATACGATAATTATGATTTCTTAAAATATTTTATATTAGATACTGATAAATATCTTAAAAAATTAAATAATTACATAACTTCTAATCTTATAAAAAAAGATATATTTATTACGAATTATAAACCAGATATTCCTAGCATTTTTAAATTTAATAATGGAATCTACTATATAGATATTTCAAATTTTAATAACAGATTTAAAAATGCTTTAATTGATAGTTATGAAAAAAATGGTATCACAAAACATATATATGATGCTAGTAATTATTATATTAATGTTAATGATTTGAAGGAATATAAAGATATTTTGCGCAATTATTTTAATAGTGATACAATTGATGTACCTGATAGTAACGAAGAACCTCAGATTATTGATGAACATTATGATGTACCTGATATACCTGATATACCTGATGTAATTGAATATTTTACTATTGATAATGATAATTATAAAAAAGCAAGACCATATGTAGAATATTTATATAATTTATATAATAAATATAAAGATATTATTGAAGAATATTATTTCTATAATACTTATATTTCTTTAAATAATATGTCATATAACTCGTCTAAAGTAATTGATATTTATAAATCTAATCTAACCGAAAAATCAAATATAAAAAATTCAGACAAATATCTTAACGACGGAATAGCAGATTTATATAATAATATAAATTATGATAGATTAATTAAACAACATTTTTATAAATTTAGAATATATTATAAATTATACACCATTGCGTATTTATATCTATTTACAATCTTATTGCATTTTATTTCCAACTTTTCTGATAAAACATTATATTTATATTCATTGGTAATATTTATATTATTATATATAATAGCATATATGGCATTACACCGTTGAAGATTTAAAATGGCACAAAAATGCCAAAATAAATTCTCAAACAGTCGTAATATCTTCGCTTTTGATTGCACGAAGATTAGATAATTCTATCAAATTAGTGGAATTATCAATTGCATCTTGTAATTTTTTATAATAAAATCTTATATAATTTCTGTGCCATTTTAAATCTTCAAGGGTGTAAATTAATAAATTCTAATTATAGAATAATAATGATATTATATATATATACACTAATTTTTATTTTAATAATTCTTAATATTTATTATATATTAAACATCAAATATAATTGTATTTTAGGTAAGAAAGAAGATTTTTATGTATATAACAATAATGATGTTTTAATTAAATATTCAAGTATTAATATTAATTCTGTTTCTGTATCGGATATATATAATTTTATGGTATTGTTAGAACTTTATAATAAAAATTTTTATGTTCAAGTAATTGACGCTCAAATAATAAATGATAATGATTTAATAAATGTACTTAATGAAGGTATTAAGGAAACTACTATTATTACCAATAGCAAAATTAAAAATGATGTTTATGTTATTTTATATCCAAATATTGATAGTAATAATACTAATGGATTAAAATTAAATAAGATAGTATTAATCTATCCATCTTATTTTAAAAAAAATAATAAAATAATTAACAATACAATTGAAAATACCAATAAAATTAATAATTATTTTATTGAAGATAATTATGGTGGCAATACCATCATTTATAAATTAAACAAAAATAATAAAGCCTTTAGTCCGTATCTTCGTCAATAAATGGTCCCGTTTTTCTATATGATATTACTTTATTCCAGAAGTCATTTATTTTAGGAACTATCGCAGATTCCCATTCTTGTTTATTAAAATAAACCTTTTGGACGTTTATTTTAACTAATTTCCAATATTTAAATTGAATAAAATTATTTTTATTTTCAATCTTAGTTTTAATATCTCGGATTGCTTCTTCCTTTGTTAAATAAGGGTCTGAATATTCATATACTTGCTCTTTAAATTCTGCAATAATACCATGATCTACCTTAGATTCTTGTGTTTCACTCAAATAATCTTCTTTATTCTCATATAACTTGAATTCACATTCAATGTAATCACATTCTTCTAAATTACATACAGCCAATTGTCCTTGAATTTGCATATAATATTTATCTGGAATTTTATCATCTATAATTTGTCTCGAATAAGGACATTTGATTTCAATCATTATTCCCAGTTCTGTTATACCATCTGGAGATGCACCAAAATGATTTAATGATTCATGAGGAATTAAACCAAATTCATTAATTTTAATATCATTATTTCTTTGAGAGTAAGTTCTAATAGCCATAGGTTCAAACATTGTACCCCATACTAATGGTTTAATTTTACTGAAATCAATATTACTCGCGTCGTGGAATAATCCTGCTTTTTTTTTAACAAGCGAACTATTATTTTTAGCAATTGCATCTGCCAAATCACTCGCAGTCAGACGATTCTTACGTAATTCAAACCATTCTGGCGACCGTTGCTTGATATATGGTTGTGTATTTAGTCTTTCTAATTCCAGACGATATTTATTTAATTTCTTTAATCTTTCATTCTCATCGTTTGTTAAATTATTATTATTTTTATTTTTAATAAAATCTAATAATTTTTTATCCATAATATGATGGGGTTTGTTATATATTATTACTCTGTTCTTTCTTATATGCTTTTGAACTTTCATATTTACGCTTTTGTTCTGCTGTAATTTTTGACAAAGTTTTTTTTGAATCATAATCTAAATCTACAGATTTATTTCTCATTTTTTTATTTTTGGAATTTAATAAAAATTCAACTTCTTCATTCTTCTGCTTAAGTAATTCATTAAAGTTGTGTAGCAATTGTTCAGTCATGTTTTATTATTATCTTCTTTTGTTTTTATATAATCATTTTTTATTTTCTCAAATTCTATTGTAGCATCTTCAATTGTAATTCTATCTTCTGGGTCTAATCTAATCATTTGTTGTATTAAATGAATAAGACCTGGTATTTTCAAATGTTTGTTTCTAAATAATATTTCTAATATTGCTAGTCCTAGCATATACACATCAACCTTATCAGCAATTGAATGAAAATATTCTAAATCAAAATTATTTTTAATAATGTACTTTATATAACAATTAAATTCTCTCCAAGAATTTTGCTGTTCATAATATAAAAATGTGTTATTAAAATTATATTTATATTTATGCATGAAGAATAAATAATTATTTTCCATAAGTATATCGTATAATCTTTTATCTATTTTTTCATTTTTACAAATCATATTGAAGATATTATACTCAGGTGGGAAGTATATATAATTATAATGGGTATAATTATTTTCTGGATTATATATATATTTAGTTGAAGATAGTAATCCAAAATCAACAAGTTTAATAACATTTGTTTTGGGATTATAAATTAAATTCGCAGGTTTTATGTCTTGATGTACTAAATTATTGTTCTTTAATTTAATTAAACCTTTGAAAATAGCTATCATATTAATAAGAAATATCTCTGATGTCAAACTTTCTATATCTCTGTTATATAAATCAATTCCACAATCTTCAAAAATTATCTGATAATTGGTTTCACACCAATTCCATTTCTTATCACATTTGTTATAATCATCTTTTGTGAAATGTTCTGAAGGTTTTATGATTTCATCTAAGTACTTCTTTGGTGTGAAATCGTGAGATGGATCAATTCTTTTGACTATATCTATTCTTATAATCTCTCTGAACCATTCAACTATATTAAAATACACTTTTGTTATTGTATTGGGAATATGAATTATTTCTCTCCCTTTCTTTGTTTTACCTGGTTTGAAAACAGCACCATAACCACCGCAAACAATGAATTCTGCATTCTTATCCATAACCATTCATATAATATATTAGATATTTATTTATACCAAGATAAATTTGTATTGATTTTTGGTTTCAAACGGAAAAAATGACTATCATCCTTCACTAAAATCTCATCATACTCAGCAATGATTCCAGTCATTTATTCAACTACTTATACCGTCTCCGATAGCGATATCGATGAGATATCTGAAATGTTCAAGAACCTTTCACCTCTCTCTGCTTAAATCATAAAAACCAAAAAAACCAAAAAAATCGCCAAATTCCTTTTTGGCTTTTTTTACTATTGGAAAAATAAATTTGTATTGATTTTTGGTTTAAAACGGAAAAAAATGATTCATTTCGCTTCGTTTAAATTTCATATCCAAAGCACAGGAAATCACCCAAATGACTACGAAGGAAGTTGTTGAAGCATTCGCTGCTCTCTTTGAGGGCAAAGAAGAAGAGGTCTCCCTTGCCGAACTGAAGAAAATGCTTACTGAAGTTCATAAGGCAACCACTTCTGGCAAAAAGGAAAAGAAGACGAAAAAGGAAAAGAAGGGCAATGGAGAAGAAAAGCCCAAACGTACCCCCACTGCCTACAATCTCTTTATGCAAAAGAAAATGGCTGAGTTCAAGGAAGAGGGTTCCACCTTATCTGGAAAGGAAAAGATGGCTGAAATTGCCAAGATGTGGAAGGAAGATAAAGGAACTTCTTCTTCTGATGAGTAAAGTTCTTGTGAAGGGAAATAACTAAAAATAAAAAACCAAAAAAATCGCCAAATTCATTTTTGGCTTTTTTATATAAAAAATGATATAAATAATATATAAAAATCATATATAAATAATGGCTCTTATTATTGATGTTGAAACTACTGGATTGCCTGATTGTAGTGGGTTGGGTTTTGGCAAATATCCTCCAATTGAAAATCTTGATAAATATGATTCATCCAGAATAGTTCAGATTAGTATCATGATTTGTAATGAGAGATTTGAGGAACTCGAACTTAAAGATTTTATTATTAAGGCTGATGGATTTTCAATTGATAATTCAGGTTTTCATGGAATTACAAATGAAATTTCAGAAAAGGAAGGGAAACATTTTAAGGAAATTGCAGAAATATTATTAGAATGTTTAAGTAAAGGTTCTTATGTAATCGCTCATAATGCAAAATTTGATGTAAATGTTATCAAAAGCGAACTTTTCAGATTAGGATTGAATTCAATAATTGAAGAATTAGATTCAAAGAAAATATTATGTACTATGGAGCATACAAAATCAATTGTGAAAGCGACGAATAAATATGGAATTAAATATCCATCTCTTGCAGAGTTATATAAATTTGCTTGTAAGAAGGATATAGAAAATGCCCATAATTCCAAATATGATGTTATAAATTTACATGAAATTTGTAAAAATCTTTATGAATCTAGTAATCTAAATCTTGAATTAGATATAGATTTTTCTAAACTAAATCTTGATGAATCAAAAAAATGATTTTTATTTTTAATATTAAAAATAACAAAAATGACGAAAAAATGTGAGTATCCTGGTTGTGAGTTAAGGGCAAAATATAGTAAGATTGGCGATATTTATCCTAAGTTTTGCATAAATCATTTCATATATGATAACATTAAAACATCTAATAATTATTGCAATAATTGCTATAATTTCTTACGTGGTGATATTTGCGTTTATTGTAATTTTCGCAAATCTAAATTATGATTTTAATTCTTCTTTTATTCTCCTTGCTAAATCATCTATTTTTTATTTATATCATCTTTCTCATCAATCTTTGTTATTTTATTTTGCTGTTCTAGTTGTCGTTGTTGTTCTAGTTGTCGTTGTTGTTCTAGTCGTTGTTGTTCTAGTTGTTGTTGTCTATAATATTCTAGTTGTTGTTGTCTATAATATTCTAGTTGTTGATTATGATATTGTAGTTGTTGATTATGATATTGTAGTTGTTCGTTTGGAATTCCATAATTAGTTGATTGTGAATATGGATTATCATAAAAACTCATATTATGCATATGGTTTCTATATTCATTAGAAGACATTGTTGGACGGCCACCACCCTTGATTTTCTTCCCATATATATATGTGTTAGCAATTATATCTATCAATATAAGTTTTTTGCTAAGATTATTTATATTTTTTATTGGCATAGAAACCAAAAGAATACCTTTTGGATTTAATAATTTAGACATCTTATTAATATCATTTACGTTCGATAAAACTAAATAAATAATATCAAATTTAGATGTTTAGTCTAGTTCTGTTTTAATAGTGATGTATTCCTTAAATACCTTTAGTTGTTTTTTAATATCACTTAAATTTGAATATACTAAAAGTTTTTTCTTCATATGAATTATCTA
>Ga0209297_1000224_pt1 | contig 38723 bp, 16 predicted proteins | sample S_130805_MF_Meta_FD_187322 | JGI IMG/M metagenome (GOLD analysis project Ga0209297, IMG submission 187322) | Freshwater microbial communities from Lake Simoncouche, Canada to study carbon cycling - S_130805_MF_MetaG (SPAdes) (version 2) | ecosystem: Environmental > Aquatic > Freshwater > Lake ...
CATAAAAATATGCCATTATATGTTTGTTCGTCATCTTCTAAATGTAAAAATGCGTGATTTTTGTCTCGATCATAAAAATTGTTAAATTTAAAATGTAAATCAAATTTAAAATCATCAACTGCGACAATATCTTTTGATTCCATCCAAAACATTTCAGTAGTTGTATGATCAAGAGCATACAGGTATTCATCATACGAGTCAATAACAAATCTATCATATTGCACAACTGTTGATGCGTTAATATTAACTTCATTGCTATTAAGATAAAACCTATGATCTATTTCGTTTGTCGAAAGAAATCTTATCTTTGAAATTAAAATAACTCCAGTATATTCATTATCATTTTTAAATATATGAACATAATCTTTAGCCCATTCTTGGACTGTATAATCAAAGGAAAATGTATCTAAGATTGTAAGGTCCGAATATACAATCCAGAGAAATTTAGTAAACGAGTGTTGTTGTGCTGTATTAATAGAAGCTGCACGTTTTGCTAACGGGTATTTTAACTTTAATTGTGCAAATTTATTAGTAGCATATTTTGAATCATCTGAAATAAAAAATATATCGTACATTAGTGTTTGATCCTATAACGTGGCGAATTATTGTAGACTGTTTTAAAAAATTTACTACCTTCGCTGTCAAGATACGAAACTGGTAATCCTAATTTTTCTCGTATTTCGTCACCAAGCAGTTCTCGACGTTTGCAAATTTGCACATTCCTCCAATCTTTATAGGTGTCTTCCCAGTAAGTTGTTAACCATTCAAAATCTCTAACATTTGCATAATCCCACGTTGAGTTAGCTGTTAGTAAACAACCTTCCCTTGCACCTATAATCGACCATTCACCGTTTTCAACATCGTTACCGACATTACACCACACTAGCAATCTATGATAGTTTTGCCACCACACTGTAGTAAGATCATTAACTTTTGCACCTTGATCAAGACACATTTTAACACCTTCGCGAAATCCTGCTCGCCATGCTTGAAACGGAGTTGCATTCGTATAACTAACAGAATAGTTTTCAGGAAACTGATAATAACGATCGTCAAAACAAAATTCAACTTTACTTTTAATATCATTAGGATCTGCATTTTCGTGTGTTTGCATCTCATTAACAAATTTGCGAGTCCACATTTTTAACCCGCCATTACCATACATTAACCCGTTAACATGAATTTTCCCGCACCAACTAAATACGTGTTCAGATGTTAATCCTAATTTATCTAAATCAATTTCTAATCTTAAAAATGCAGGATCAATGATGTTATCAGCATCAACGGTTACAAAGTATTCAGTGTCACTTAACGCTGCGCATGCTTTATGGGCAGCGTCGCTGCCTTTTACACCGTGAACCCGTTTAGCCCACGGAATTTTTTTAAGTAAATCGGCATAATTTTTTTCAGCATTTGGTTCATCGTAACTTAAGAATATAACATCTTGTTCAATAATTTTTATAATATTACTCATGGGTAATTACTAATCCGTATGATTTTAACACTTTACTTGTTATCAATGTTATTTTATCAATATTTGTTTCGAACTTGCTTTCAAATGGGATATAAACAGAAGACGCTAACAGATCTGCTGGTTTAATTTTTATTGTTCGTATTAAAAAATCAAAATCATTTTCTAATGTAACAAAAAACACTAATACCTGCGAATATGATTGCACGAACGGTCGACCTTCTTCTGCTACATTAAATACCCAATATTTGATTTTGTTATTCCATTCGACGATCAATCTAGTATCACTATCAGGTGAGTCACATACCCAGGCCAATAAATCATTTTTAAATGAAATCGTCGGATTAAGTAACGAATATAATGAAATTTTATCACTGTCTTTATAACCAACTCTATAATTAGATAACGGTTCGATTCCGGATACTAGTGTGTAGTACTCGTCGTAATTTATTTCTAAAAAATTATCAAACGCAGTAGTAAACTCATTTGATACTAAAAATATGCAGCCGGCATCATCATAATATACATAGTATTTTGGATCAACGGGCATCAATGCGGCGTTGGTTTTTTTAGATTTAGATTTACGTTTTGCCATGTGCTAACTCTTTTAGTTGTGTTAATAATTTGTCATTTATAAAATCTTTTTCAACATAATGAAATAATTTTGATTGTTTAATATTGCCAACTACTAGGTCACCTTTTGAATTTAACATTGCAGGAACTACATCTTGCCATTTTTCCGGAGTCTCGTGCCATCCTTGCAATGCAGGTTTCATATGAATAAATTCCAACGGTGAAATTCGATCTACTGCAGTTTCTTGTAAACCTAGTAGTTCGATTGCAACAGCAACCGCAAGATCTATACTTAACCATTTTTGATAGTATGCCGGAGCAACTGTTGTCCATGCCCATTCCCAATTATAACAAACAAATTCGAGAACTTTATAAAAAGTGTATGCGCTGTCTGACTTTTTAAAATAGTGCAATGCCGAATATGGGTTTTGAAGGTGATTATAAGAAAACGCATTTCTATATACATTATCAATTACTGGTTCGAGTTTATAATTTTTAATTCTTGAACAAAATTTAAGATCATAGTTACTACAGTATTGCCACCATTTACTAATGTCTTCTAATAGCAACATATCAGCGTCTAACACAATTGTTTCATCATACGGAGTAATATGAAAAACCTTCCATCTATTTTCAACCTTCCACTCTGAGTCTACTGCAGCATCATTCCACGGTATTGCTATAATTTTATCAAAGACTGCGCTATACTCATCGCTAACTAAATCATTAGTCATTATTGATATCTTATTATACGTATTTTGACTAAATTTTATCGATAGTGCAAGTGCATACGCCTGCTTGATATAATCAACCGATGGTGTATTTTGTGCAACTACTAAAAATCCTTTAGACATTACTCACCTCATCAATATATCGATTTAGACTTATCTTATTCATTACATGTACATCAATACCAGTTGTTTTTGCAGCTATATATTCACCTAGACAATTCTCTTTTTCTACTAAAAATTGCATTTTGTTATCTTTTGCATTAATTAATAGATCTTTATCTGTAATATATGTCATTGTTCCCGGTAATTCAACTGCGAACTCTCCATTAGTCTTACCGTTCATTATATGAATTGCAATGCTAAATGCAAAATCGTTTCTAAATAACTTAGTTTCAATGCTGTACAACACTCTAAAATATTCCCAATTTTCTCTAATATAAAAAATTAAATTAAAAAAAGACTCAATAATTGCTGATTTTTTAAACACAAACACAGTTGCCCAATAAAATGGAATAGAATATTGATTAATCCTTTCAAATTCAAATGTTGGTCGCCATTCTGCAAGATCAAAACTTTTTTTATAAATTTGAAAATCGTAATCTTGGTCTAAAGACATGTTTAGTATTGGCGAATTTAATATATAATCGCAGTCTAACACTATAGTAGTGTCGTACGGTGTTAACTCGTAAGCCAGGTATCTTGAAAAATTTTTCCATTCTGATAAAATAGATGACAGTGTGCCATCGAACATAACTCTCTTTTGTTCAGTACTTTGGTCGATTTCAATTATTTGATCAAAATTATGATCAGGATACGAAGTTTCTAACCAATTTTTAGAATCAGTCACGATCGACACTGGGATATTTAAATATAATCGAACACGCGCTGCGCAAAAAATTGCCATTTTAACATAATCTATATCAGTGTTATTTTGTGCAAATATCAAAGCACCGGTAGTCATAATTCGACCATATCTTTAAGTTTTCGTTTCGATGATATATCACTAAATTTTGCTGCATAATCGTTTACTGCTTCAAAATATATTGAAAAAATATCATCAAAAAATGATTGCAAATCAGAAATTATTACAGGTAAATTGTTAGTATCTACAATTGCAATATCAGTAGTATGTCCTAAATCTAACATAGTTTTGATAATACTAATTAATTCTGGTCCAATCTTAAAAGTTGCACCATTAGTATAATATACTAACTGCTGATCAAATTCTTCTAAGATAATGCGGCGTTGATTGGATAAAGTTGCCATATAATTTGCAACTTCAAATGCGGTTTCTATTCGGGTGTCCATTGTATCTCCTTAAATCTACTAATTTTAATTAGCATTTAAGGAGATACAAATAGACAAATATTGATTTACGGGAATGATGCCGTTGCAGACGGTGCAGTAACTGAAACATTTGTTCCAGATGCATAATACCCTTCGACTGTACTTGATATGACACCAGTGACATTTTCGTCGATTCCGTACCCTCCGGGCGCATAGCTATCGTTAAACTGAATTGTAAATATTATCTGAGCTGTACTCGATCCGGTTCTTGCATATATTCTGTATGCGTTAGGATTATACGTCGGAGCTTCTGTAGTTTTTTGAAAAACTAGCTGATCCGTCGATGTCAATGAAGAGTAACCTATATTTGATCCGGTTCCGGACCCTGATGCAAATGTCGACGCTAATACAAAAGAGATTTTACCCATATTGCGCAATAATAAGTACCAAGAATTATTTTTTGTAGCAGTTGTGCCGTCATCAGGTAAACTTGCTGTAAATTCAATCACGCCGCCTGCATTAAAATACCACCTTGCTGCATTTAAACTTGCAAATGTTAATGTAATAGTGTGTGTGATTAACGTATTCCATGCAGTAGTTCTAGTCAACGCAGATAACGATAGTCGCGAACCTTGCCCTGTTGGCGGTACTACATTCCTATTTGTAGCTACGGTATTAGCAAACGTATCGTACTGAGTACGAATCGTTTCGGAAATTTTTGTACTAGTTGTAGCTGCTGTAAGATTAGTGCTTTCATCTACTCCAGTTTGGTGTTGTCTTGCTCGTAGCAAATCAGCTCTTAAATTGTTCCATTGGGTAACAGTAGCAATTAACGATGTAGAAACCTGACTACTATTGATAGCTTGGCCATACCCGTAATTTCCTGCTCCCGTTGCCATGACATCTGATATTTTAGTTTGAATAGCATTATAATCAGCTGCTGTTATGTTAGTTCCTACTCCGGCCATTTACTTTCCTATATTCTTTAATTAATGTTTTTAATGTATGTATTTAACGATTTTGATATCGTTATCCCCATTTTAATGTAATGCTTCCGGTACCGCCAGGAAAATGATACGTACCACCGTTTGTCGCAACTGCAGCAATGCATCCGCCCGGAACAAGCGATTGTCCAGTTTGTCCAGAATATGCGCCAGTGTCACCACTATTATACGTACCACCCATGCCACCGAATGGGTGGCCGGCGCCACCGCCACCTGGTCCACCACCATCGCCTATTCTAAATGGTCCAGGGCCGCCATTTACACTAGCAGAATATACTGCAGGTACGATTGAATCAAGCCCGACACCTTTTAATCCAGCGCCGCCGCCACCGCCACCGCCTGCAGCAACTACAATAGGTACACCGTCTCTTAATATAAACGATGCTGCGCCACCACCGCCACCTGCTCCAGAACTGCCTGTCGGTCCAGCATTGCCGCCTATCCCGCCTGCATACAACCCGCCTGCGCCAAGTCCGCCAACTCCGGCTCCTTTGTTTGTTACTTGATTAGAACCAAAATTTCCACCACCGCCAACTCCAATTGTTAAAACTTCGCTTGGAGTAACAGCTAGTGTACCTGACACACGAGCACCTGAATACCCGCCATGACCTGCTTTATTATCATCTTTTCCGCCCGATCCGCCACCTGCGCCATCTACTGTTATTTGAATCGAAGTAATACCGCGCGGTACGGTCCAACTATATTGATTAGGCTGGGCAAATACTTGTGCCCCTGCCGGAGTTTTTGACGTGTCGCTAATTGTAATAGTATTACTAGTTCTAACTTTGTTAGTGTACATACTATCAGTGTATAATTCGACTTTAAAACTTTCAGGTCCTTCAGTGTCTTTATCTTCTGCAATTGGTAAAATTATTAATCCGTTACCTAAACTGTCAATAGTAACCGTGTCATCTAAAGATGTAAGCCCAGAAAAATCCGATACGTTAATGTCCAAGCCCAACTCATTAACAATTTTCCAATATAACAATGTGTCCATTTCGACATTAGTAGTTGCAACATTAAAAGTAACTGTCGGTTGTGTAGTAGTGTATGTAGAAGAAGAGGATGTAGTATCAAAAATAACAAGCGCAACCCCGTCACTCCCGTTGCCGTCACCTGTAAACTGAACAGTAACAGTGTGCATACCTGCTGACGCATTAACACTAGTCTGAACACCGGACCCATATGAAAATCCAGTAGATGCTATTTGAGCAGTGTCAAGCCAAAATATTCCCTTTTGGTCAGAACCATGTTGGAAAATATACTCACCGGTATGAGGGAAGTTAACACGCCATGATACTTTCATACCGGATACCTTATAATAGACTGCATTTGCATTCATCCATTTGCCCCACACATCTCCTGTCAATCCTTTAACTACTGTGCCTGCAAGATCCGGACCGGCGGTTTTCATGTTCCATATTTGTTCGCGAACAACAGTCGTAGTTGTATGTGCAGTAGTAGTCGCTTCGTCGACTATATTAGGTGATGCTGCAATTCCAGTTGTTCCTAGAATTGCATACGTTGGATAATCTTTAGATGTGTCGTTAATTGTTATCAGTTGCGACGATGTTATAATATGCCCTGCAACTGGATATTCGCTAGCTAAATCAAAAGTAAAGAGTTCAGTGCCCTCAGTAAGATGGTCAGTTAATACGTTAAATGCAAACGTCATAGTCGATCCACTAACTGTAAATTCATGATTAAGTCCTAGGGTCGGAAACGATGCTGATTCAAAATCACTCCATCCTGCACTACCTCCGCCTATGCCCATATACAACACAGCACCGTCGACACCATTTAAAATATTCACAGTAACAGTAATCGTAGTATTAGTAGTTTCATTAATAATTAACGGTGTTGCAGAAATTGTATAACTAGGAGTTTTAGAAGTATCTAATACTATCAACGCTGGATTAGACGCACGTAGCTGTCCAGTTTTTGACCCGCTTCGTATTTGCATAGTAAAAGTTTCGGTGGTCTCGGACACATGATCTTCAACTACTTGCCATTGCCATGTCATTGTTGGGCCGCTGACGATAAAAGATTGTTCTGTTTCGTTTAACGCTGGTCCGCTAACTTTAGTTATATCTGCAAACGAAATTTTTCCTGGTCCAGTAGCTAACGAATAATATAATTTTGTTCCGATCGGTACTCCGATATTAGTAAACGTTACTAAAATTAATCTATTTGTTGTTTCATTAATCGATGCTGACGGTATAGTAACTGCCGATGCAGTCAACGAATAGTCCGGATCTTGTGACAAATCTAATACAGTAGTAGGCGGTTCTTCGTTGTTATCTCCGAGACTAGATGCAACTACCTGTCCAGTATAACTTTTAGTTCGTAATTCAATTGCAAATACTTCAGTGTCTTCAGATTTTTGATCAGCACGTAATGCTCTGACAATTTTAGGATCAGGTTGAGTACTATCAACTGTTACTGTTCCGCGCATGTCAGGGTTAGTAAGGTAATCAATAAAATCAGCTGCTTCGACACCATTTGTTTCATATAATTTTGTTGTCCAGTATAATACGGTCCCATTCGGAATACCAGTTGTATGCACTGTATAATTAACTTGGCTAATGCCCTCACCGACGATATTTGCATCAGGCGTAATACTGAACGTGCTTGCTGAATCTAGTATCGAAATAGTTTTACTTGTTTTAACTACATCACCCGAATATCGATTAGTTCGCAATGCAATCGCAAATTTTTTATTTTCAACGTTTTTATCAAATTGGGCAGCTCTGACGATTAAATCTAACGCTTCGCCCGTTGGTCCGATATACACCCTACCGCGCATATCTGGATTCGTATCGTAATCTGTAAAGTCAGCAGCAGTTACTTCATTAATATCGCTAGACACTGACACAGTAGTCCAGTATAATACAGTATCCACTGGAACATTTTCTGTTGAAACTTTAAAAGAAATACCATTCGCGCCCTCTGTTATTGAACTAACAGATTCATCTGGAAACGGTACAATTGAATAAGTAGCAGTCGGGTTCGGTTGTGAATTAACAGGTAAATTTGCCTCGATTTTAATAAATGGGCTATTTTGTTCAAATTTACTGTTAACTTCTCCCGGATACCCTCCGGAATAAAATTTAATTTGAAAATACTCTGCATCTTCGTATACATTGTCTTGTCTAATCGTGCGTTCAAAACTGTAAACTCCAGACGAATTGAGATTAAATGACCCTCGCATTAACGGATTTGTAGCATAATCAGAAAAATCTTCATTAGAAATTCCTGTACCGAATGCGTCTGTTTTCCAGTATAACTTATTTCCGGCTGCAGATGTACCGCCATTAATTGTAAAAGTTACAATTTTAGTCTCCGCCACAACTAACGGATCTGCGATAACAGTATAAACACTAGCAGGCACCGTAGTATCGATCGGAGCAGTAGGCGGTGGGTCAGAAATTGTAACATAAGGACTGTTCTGTTCAAGTTTACTAGTCGAAACTGCTTCGTCTGGGAATCCTCCAGTATATAACTTAATTCGAAAATATTCATCACCTTCTAATGATTTGTCAGTATTAATTGTTCGAGTTAAATCATAAGTACCGTTTGAATTAAGAACAACGGTGCCGCGCATGAGTGGATTTGTTGCATAGTCAAAGAAGTCTTCTTTAGTTAATCCAGTACCATATGATTCAGTGGTCCAATAAACTCGGACTCCGGCTGCAGATGTACCGCCATCTATGCTAAATGTAACAGTATCTCCTTCGATTAATTTAGAAGGAGCTGCACTTATTGTATAGTTACTAGTAATAACCGGATCAGCAGTTAAATTAATAATTTGAACATCAGTACTAGTTTTTACCAATTTACTTGTCGATGCAGCCGGATACCCACCAGTATATAAATTAATCCGAAAATATTCTTTACTTTCAACTACAGTATCAAGTCGTGCAGTTCTCAATAATTCATAACTTCCCAATGCATTAAGATCAAAATACCCTTGCATATCTGGATTAGTTTGATAATCAGTAAAATCTTCAAAGGTAATACCTGCACCTTCAGTTGTCCAGTACAATCTGGTACCAACAGGGGCATTTGTAGAAGTAATTTTAAAAGTTACCGGTGTTTGCCCTTCTGATATTATAGTCGGTATTGGTTCAATATTAAACGTCGGTAAAAATGCATCAGTAATAGCTATATCCTGGCTTTCAATAAGAAACTTACTGTTAACATTAACGTCATCAGGGTATCCGTTACTATATAATTTAATTCGAAATTTTTCAGTTCCTTCTGGAATCGTACCATCTATTCTTGCAGAACGGCTAATATACCCTTTTCCTTGATTGTCAATCTGAACAGTGCCGCGCATTAATAAATTTGTAGCGTAATCAGAAAAATCCTCAGGTGTTATGTTTGCACCAGTAGTTGTCCAGTATAAAACTGTACCGTTGTAAACAAACGTTGTAGCAATTGTAAAATTAACCGGTACACTACCTTCAGTTATTACTAGTGGCGAAATTGATTCGAAACTATATGTAGGAGTAGGTTCAACTAGCGGGACAGCAATAATAACCGATGACCCCAGAGCCGGTGCTGAAATTGTTGCAGTTATATCGTTCCCGTCGGCTACTGCTCCGTCTACTAGCGCACTTTTAGCTGCAGGAATCGGTACTTCTACATTCGATCCAGATGCATGATACGATTTTAATATACTAGTTAACGTGCCGTCAATGTTAACATCTCCGCCGATAGTCGATAAATCGCGAAACTCAATAGTAAAAATTATTTGAGCACGCGATGTTCCGGTTTTTGCAAGAATTCTGTAATCATTAGGAGTGTAAGAGTCAGTAGTAACCGATTGAAAAATTACTTGGTTAGATGCAGTTAATGTCAAATATCCGATTGCCGATCCGGTACCTGCACCAGTTACTGCAGTTATGACATGATTAAAGGTTACGGTACCTATAGAACTTAAAAGATTTGTCCACGACGCATTCTTAATATCTGCAGTACCGCTAGTACGAGAAGAAGTAAACTCAAAGGTACTTCCGGTATTAAAATACCACCTTGCTGCAGATACACTACTAAATGTAACTACTATTAAGTGGGTAGCAACGCCGTTCCACGCCGACGTGCGCGTACCAACTACTAAATTTTCTCGTGTCGCTTGCGAACTAGGCGGGGTAATAAGCCGATTAGTTTCTGCAGCAGTTAACACTGATGATAATGTTAGAAAGTAATTGTTTACTACTGTAGTTGACGCAGGTGTTAACAGCGGAATACTAGCCGATTCGTTAACACCTGTTTGATGTTGGCGAATTTTTAACAAATCAAGTCTAAGATTATTCCAATCATTGGCAAGAATTGTCGTGCGTGGTAAAATTTGACTACTGTATACGTTTTGGCCGTAACCGTAGGTATCTTCACCTGTTCCTAAAATCTGAGAAATTTTTGACTGGATAACATTATAATCGTTATGAACAACCGGGGTATTTTGACCAGACATGTAAATCCTCTTATAGTATTACTGCTTCGACAATTTTAACTTCTAAGTCTTCACTAGATTCAAGCGCAATTGCAAATATAAAATTAGTGTGTGCCGAAACATAAGTAGTCGATTCTGCAACACCAGGAATTGTCGATGCAATTAAATAATCTCCTTTGTTAACAGCGCCTGTTACCTTAACTGGCACTCTGCCTTTTAATGCAATATATGTTCCACCTACTAATCCAGTATTCATCATATATGCAGGATTTTCGGATATCGTTCCTAGTGGTCTAGAACCAAATGTTGCAGCAGTGACTTCTTTATCGCCTCCGACTTTAACTACGGTGCCAACTTCATAATCTTCATCTGCTAGATATTTTTCCGCTAAGTCAGCATAATACGCAGCAGTTGCAGTTCCTACAAAAAAGTTTGCCTTAATAGATCCTGCAGTTATATTAACACCACTAATTGTTTCATCTGCTGATGTTCTTGCAACAATTGTACCTGATGATGCAGCAGTACTTGCTATTCGGAAAGTTCCGCCTACGTTTAGGGAATTTGCTTGATCAGCAGTTCCGGACATTGAATCTGCAAATATTCGATTATATTTTAAAGTTGAAGAGCCAATGTTTGATGTAAGATGAATGCCAGGAAGTAAGTCTAAACCAACTAACTTTAACGGGGTATTTGTAGTAACACCTGTTGTTGTTTTAAATACTATAGTATCACTTAACTTGTTGTGAATAGTCGGAACTAAGCTGCTGTCGTTATAAACCCACAACCGTTGATTCGGTAACCCAACAGAAAAACCAACATCACCAAATTTAACTAAAGTATCAAATTCCAAATCACTATTTAACACGAAATCACCCGCAACATATCCGCCTAATCTGTCTGCATTAGTTGCAGTTCCCCAAAATCTATGAGAACTCTGTGTTTGCCCTGGAAATGTATCAGTATGAGTATTGTATAAAGTTATACCCTGTCTAATAACGGTAAATCCGGTAATACTACTATTTGAATCTAATTCATACGCATCGTCGGCACTAATAACAAAAATCGTTGCATCATTTACAATTGCTTCGATTATTGCATGGGTCGCTCCGCCGGTTCCGATAGTAGCAGTTACTGTTCGTGAACGCATTTGAGTTAAATGTGAACCGGTACCTTGTGGTCCAACTAAAACAAAACTAGAACCATCATATGCTTTTAATTGTTTATTGATCGAGTCCCACCACAAATCGCCCTCGGTTAAATTTGCAGGAGATATATTACTAACTTCTGATCCGCCCGCAATACGCCACCGCACGCTATCAAAAAATTTTAATTTCTTTGTCGCAGTGTCAAACCATAGCTGGCCAGTAACTGCCCTCGAAGGTGCTGTCGAATTTGCAAAATTTTCAAGTAGCCATACAAAATTTTCATTTTGAGCTTCGCCGTAACCTGCATAATTTTTACCGATTAGTTTAATATCTAAACTAGTGTTTATTGTACCGTCTTCTACTATTGCAACTTGTTCTCTATTATAATTGTTGATGATATATGACATCTCAGTTATTCCTCAGTATCTAGTATTTATATGTTATAGATCGTTTTGATAAACCCAAACGCCACTACGCAATTCATAGGCTCGGATTGTTAGTACTCCACTTTCTGTGCAACATGCTCGGCAAATTGGACCATTAACACCTGCAACCGAATGCTCTGCAGGCGGAAATAATTTATTTAAATATATCGAAGCAATTTGAAGAATTGTTAGGCCAGTAGTATCCAATGAAACTACTAACGCTTGTTGTTTAACTGTATTATATAATGTAAGAAAATTAACTGCGTCATTATCATCTGTAGGAGTTGCAAGATTTGTAATTTTTTTACTACTCACATCCACAGTGCCTGTACCTTTTGGTTCTAATATAATAGTGCCGTTGGCTTGAGAATTATTAACATAACTAATTGTCGTATCGTTGACATTTAAATTGTCAACTTGTAACGAAGTTAGCGTACCTATACTAGAAAGACCAGGCGCCGATGTAATTGTCAATCCTAATGCAGAAGAAGTTAATACTGCAGTGTTGTTAATTTTATATGTTTTACCCGTAACTAGATTAAACGATTCCGACGAGGTCCAACTTAATGATAGTAAGTCCCAAGTTAACGTTTTATCGATATCAGTACCTGCAGCAATACTAATCCCAGATCCATCTGCAGTGTTGTTAGTAGGAGTTATAGTTTTTGCTAACAAAATAACCTTATCTGAAATTTCTAAATTAGTAGTGTTGATCGATGTCAATGCACCGATAACGTTTAAACTTCCTTGAATAACAACATCTCCATTAACATCCAATGTTGCTGTGGGATTATTTTTAAATATGCCCACTCTTTGATTAACAGTGTTAACATGTATGCTAGGTAATAATTGATTATTATGTAACACATTAATTTGAAAATTTTGATCAGCTGAATTTGAATTAATTTTACATATTAAATCATCAACTACAATTTCAGTATTACTATTTGTCCCTAAAATTAACGGGGTTCTTTTTTGTATAGACAATGTGCCAACAATTGCCGAATCTGCGTTATTTGCAACAAATGCATCAGCAGTTACTACTGTGCCCGACGAGTCGACTAATGATTCTGCACGAGTTGCAGTAGTGTTAAATTTAATACCTGCATAATCGCTTGCGTTAAAACCAATTTTAATAATTCCGGAATATCCCGAAATATTAACAGCAGGAGTAAACATAGTTTTACTAAATATACCAATTAACGAAGTCGAAATATACAATAATAATATAGTATGATTAATGTTACTAGTGTCCAGCACATCAACAGTTTTAAATCCTGAGGTACCTTGTTGTGCGTTATATTGCGGTCCGATTAATACCGGCGAAATACCATTGTAAAAATAAAGCTGTTGGCGGACACTGTCGATCCAAAAATCGCCTGCAGATATCGAACTCGGTGGGGTATTTTGATAAAACGCGCCACCGCTAACTCTAAAAGTCAACCCGTCATACACTTTTAATCGGTTATCAGTTAGGTCAAACCAAAGCTGCCCAGTAATTGGTTTATTAGGCTGCGCAGTACTTGAAAAATTCTCTAATAAATGAATAAAATTTTCATTTAAAAATTCTCCATACGAGCTAAAATTTTTACCAATTAATGTCAAATCTGTTGTTGTCTGATCAATTACCCCGTCGATAATCTCTGTTATTTTTGACCCATCGGTCTTATTTAAAATGTAACTCATTATAATACACCAGTAAAAATTATATAATTAATAGTTTGATATGGATTCATCGTAGTAAAAGATGTACCTAACGAAGGCGTATCAACTCCACCTGTACGGCTAACGCCGCGCCCTGCAGCACCTGCTGCAAAACTTGCGCCAACAACACCATTTACATCAGTAAGTGACCCACCTGCAATACTACCTGCATAATAGTCAGCAGTGTCGTTTGATAATTTGTGACCATGTTCAGGAAGATTTGAAATCGATAACGACCTCGAATCAGCACCAGATCCTGCACCTGTTATATCTGCCGATGCGTCTGATACTCGATTTGCCGAATCAGATGAATTAAAACCGCCATTTCGTCGACCGCCTGCATTAATTTCTGTACCGTCGCCAGTGGTTACAGTTAAATTATTATCCATGTTGTCACGCCCTAAAGGGAAACGACCTCTTAGATCAGGTAATGCAAACGTACCTGCACCTAATAATAAAGTAATATCGCGATATTTGATGCCAATCACATTAAATAATTCAATGTATGTTGATTGCTTTACTTCGCTGCCGTCACACAACAAATAACCTGCTGGAATAGTATCACCGGCAAATGGAAAAATTGCACCAACCGGAACAAACGGAACTTGCGATAATAATGCTGATTTAGTTGTTCGCTTCAGCCCGCCATTTGTACCGCTTCGATATATTAAAAGCTGGTCGGTCAACGAGGTTGTAGACACCAAGTCTTTTTCAGTAATAATAGATTGGCTGATTGTAGTAACAAATGTTTCAGTCCCTGTTTGCGATTGGCCGTTAAAACTAATGCTGTTACTTTCTACGTCGCCTGTTAAATTAAAAACTGTTGGACTTGCCAGTGCGCTTGCGGTTCCACTAAGTGATCCTAAAAAATTTCCAGTAAATGTTCCTTGAAATGTAGATGTTGCATCACCGACTGATTGTGCGTAGATGTTTCTAAATTTACGAGTTGCAGAGCCGATATCGTATAAGGGCAAAAGTGATGCTGAATTAGTATACCCCGGAAGGATTACGCTACCGCCAATTGGATCATTATTAGAATTTAAATTATTAAGAATTACATTACCGGAAAAAGTAACCGATCCATTAAATCTCGATTGTTTTGCAACCGACAAGCCGCCTGCTGTTATAATACTGCCAGTACCTGTTGAAGTTGCATCAGTAGTCCCTGAAACAATAATATTACTGCTAACTGCAATGTTTCCGATAACGTCTAACACTTCCTGTGGATCGTTATTATTTGGTCCTACTCCGATGTATGTATTTGATTTTATATACATTGCAGTTGTAACTACTGAATTATCATTAACCCTAATATCAATACTTTTTCCGGACGTTTTTGAAAATAAACTAGTACTAGTAGTGTCATTCGAAATATTAAAACTTAAATCACTACCTAGACTAATACCTGCGTCTGCCCTGACACTAAGAGGAACGTCAAGAGGAGTAGTAACATCAGTCCTCACAAAGTTTGTAGACTTAACTGATACATTATTAACTATCAATGCGTCTGCATTAGTTGATGTTCCCCAAAATTTTGTCGGTGTTATTAGCGAATCACTATCAACTGTGCTTAGGTTAATCCCTTGATTAATAATCGGAAATCCAATAATTACGGTTTTTGGTGTAAAAGAAGTTTTACTTACAATTGCAATTCGATTATTTTGTGAAAACAGCGTTATTACCGAATATTCATTGTTGTTAATGTCTGTAATAATTTCAATATCGGGACCTGTTTTTAACCCTGCGCTAAACTGGGGTCCAACTAATAACCATGTCGATCCTGAAAATATATACAATTGTTGATTAACAGTATCGACCCATAAATCACCACTGTTACTATTTGCAACTAATGGTGCAGTTGTTGCTTTTTTTACAGACCCGGCAGGCGACCAGGTAGTACCGTCGTACACTTTAAGAAGATTAATACCTGCAGAATTATCATACCATAGCTGTCCTTCGATAGGATTTGCCGGTGGAACATTTTTTGCAAAATTTTCAAGAATATGTAAAAAATTTTCTGCAAAAACAGTACCGTATCCTGCATAATTTTTCCCAACAAAAGTCAAACTAGTTTGGGTATTAAGCGATTGGTCGTCAACTGTTAATGCTGGTTTTGCAGGGTTAGTTAATTCAGTAAATTTAACTTGATATGACATTTTAAACTCCCGCTAAGCCAGTAAGACTTTGAATACGAACTGTATAATCAATCTGTATCAATCTATTCAATGATTTTTGAACTGGGTGAAAAATAACATGAGTAATTAGCATACTATCACCAGTAGTGCTATATGATTTTAACCCAAGTTCATCAAAAATAAACAAACTGCTACCATCAGTAGCAGTATCGTATGCATCCTGACCAGTAGGTTCGCCATAGTCTAGTAAACACGTAACAAATACATCTGTATAATTAGTACCAGTTACATGTCGTGTTTCTATAAAATTTCTAGTAGGATCAATGTTGTTACTCGAACGATCATCAACAACTTTTGCAAATGTTTGATTATACAAACTTGCATTTGACCCTGCGCTGTTCGGAGTTAAGTACGTGATAATTCCCGTCGGGTCAATAGCAGTGCCGCCATTTCCAAACCCCATCTCGTAAATAAAACCTTGTCCACTGTTAGCTAAACTTTGTGCCAATGCAATGCTTATATTTTCATAATGAATTGCATTGCGTTTATTCACAAAAATTTCTTTTGTATTAGGATCAAATATTTTAAGGTGCCCCTCAACATGAATCCCTGTTAACTCTTTACTTTGCATAGTGATCTCTCTTTATCGTATATTTATCATGTTCTATTATCTGCTAGTTTAATTAACATTTGTGTTAACAGCGCCATGTGTGTACCACGATCCAGGAACTGCTTTTATAAAATTAGCAATTTTACTTTCTTCATCTGATATCGATGTTGTACTATCCCATGATTTTCCTACCCGTTTGACTACTGTAATTCTTGTACCTACTTCTAGTTTATTTGTCAATCTAAGTTGTTTTAAATTGCCATCAACTGCAAAATCTGCATCAAACTGTATATCACCCTCTGGACTTTCTAAATGAGTGTTAACATTATGAACAGAATACGGTATTTTCTTTAAACGAATATTCCCAATAAAAAATACCCAATTTAATTTGTCAGTATCGAATGAAAGTCCGCTAGTGTGTGCAATACTGCAACGGTAAGAATAACTTCCAAAAATAACCACATCATCAATGCTATAACTAACACCTGATACCCATTCGGTATTACTATAACCGCCCACAAATACTTCTATGTCATTTGCCTGTCCGTAACTAAGAGGAATTGAAGAAACAAAATTTGAGCTGTAAGTCCAAATGTCTGTAGATTTTGTCGGTGCAAATGTCAAATTAACAATGTTTGTTCCATCTGAAATATGTTGTTCAACAATTACACTGTCGGTGTACGGTATAGTTTCACTTGCACTAATTTCTTGAACAAATTCGCCCACAGGATGAACTTTAGGAGTACCAGTTCCTAACGTACCTCTACGTAATTGTCCTAACACATTACCATTGACTGTAAAAAATTCAATTCGTTCACCGTTAATTTCAATAATTCCAGGTTTATTTAACGAAATCGTTGGTTGGTCAAAATTGCTAGCATCATTAACAGTTATTGTTATATCTCTAAACGACAACTCTTTAACTAACCATGTTTGCTTGCTGAGATTTAAACGTTTAAAATGTGTTCTGTTTAGCATGTCTTTAAACTGCATATAAGAAATTGCAGGTCTGTCAACATTACTACTAAAGGTTATCAGTGAAATATTATCAGTTAATTCTGGTAATTTAAATATCCTGACACTGGTCTTATCGTCGTTAAGTTTAAAATCAATGCTTGGAATTAACAGCGTACCATTATGAATAACCCACACATATCGATCGTCAATAACTGCGCGGTCTAAATTAATCGTACCTGTCTTAACATCAGTACATTGATAATACTCGAGCGAGTCAAAAGCAAAGGTTGCCGACGGGATAACTGTTAAATTTGATCGGTGCATGTCTAATACATCGTGTTTAAAGAATGTAGTAACTTCAATCACTGACGGAATATCATAAATTTGTGACAATCTAAGCGTTGCGACTGTTATACTTGTTGCAGGTATATAAACATAGCCCGTGTCATCGGCAACCGAAACAGTTAATGTTTTACCCACAAACCTTGAATACGTATTTTTATTAATTTTAATAGTAATACCACTAAGATCAACAATATAATCGATCCCAATTTCAAGCAGTATTCCGTTTGCAAACACTGACAAGTGTTCAATATTTGCCGAGTACGGCGGAAGTATTATCTTGTCTAATGAATAATTTAACTTATTATTTTTAATTTCAAAATACGAATTATTAGGTGAATTTAAAATATTTTGGCCAATTTTAACAATCATACTCGATTCAAGCGGTAGCGAGTTGCCAACTAAATTTGTCAACGGATACTCAATTACACCAGTTGCAGGAAACTTCTGAGTTTTAACAGTCGAAAATGTTTGTTCAGTGCCGTCAACAATAACATAATTAATTACATCACCAACTTTGGGAAGTTCTACTAATCTAAAACCTATCATAGACGACGATGGTATTTTAAACAATTCAGCATTAACTGCTTCTCCGTTAACGTATATTAATGATGAAACTTGCGGTTCCCATAATGCATTTGTACTGAATTCACGCAAGGTTCCGTCACTGACTTTATAATTAATATCTAAAATATGCTCACCGCTAAACCCAAAGCTTATTATTGTAATAGTATCAGTTGCAGTAGGAGGTGTTATAAATTCTATAATTCTATTTTTATAATCAACAACATAATCAGCAGTCGCAGTTTTTACAGTCGATGTTAATGCATTTGATTGTTTTACTATGATTGCATCGGTGCTATTAGCAAATTGAGAAATTTCAAATTGTGTTAATGCCCCATCTGCAATATACGCATCGATATTAATATTTGCAGAACTGTTTCTAGCTTTGTCAAATACTTTAATAGCAACTGCATCTACTATCTGACCAGGAACAACTTCGTCCGGTGCAAAACTTGTCATAGGGGTTATAAATCCATCGCCGTCGACTACAATATCTTCTGCAGCAATACCAGATGCCGTTGTATATGCTAGATTGCCACCGCTTAATGCAGTATCATAATCGTCAAATTTAATATCAGTAGCACCGTCACTTGTACTTTTACGAATGATAAACTTGTCACCGTCTGCTACAGTTAAAGAATTTGGTATTGTAACGATATCAGATGTTCCAGATGCAGATATAGTTTGCATTATTGCATTATCATTTGTTTGCAACGGTGTGTTATAGTTAGGGTCGTCTAATCTAATCGCAGGACGATATCCAGAAATAATAATATCACTTGCTAACGTTACCGGGACCTTTAATTCAATTTGTCCATCGGTAATCATAAAGATGTTGTTCGCTGTAGTTAACACTCGTGTAAATTTAATAGTAGTAGCAGTTGCAATATCTGCATATATCATTTGGTTTAATGTTATATCAGTATCGTTATCAATCGATACTACTGTTGTATTCGAATTAAATGTCCCAAATACAATCCCCATTGCACCAACTGACACAGTAGTGTTGTCGACCCCAGGTTGAATATCAAACACTGCACCGCCGATTGATGAACTAATTGTCAACGAAGTTTCACTAACTATAGTTTTAACATAATATACACCGCTTACTATCCCGCCAAAACCTTTTCCTGAAAACAAAAGCGGAGTGTCGATTGACATATTTTCAGTGCTAGAAACAAAGATAACATTTGTAACACTGTTTGTATGTGTCATTGTAACCTTAGTAGTCCAAAATGTTTGACTACTGTCCGAAACAACATCACCTATTTCAATGCCAACGGTTGTGTTTACAGATAACGTAGTTACCCCCACGGCATTTTTAGTAGCTATTACTTTCGGAAGAGTAACTGTTGATTTAACAATAGTTACAGTCGGTGTAGCAATTTCGTTACTAAAATAATAAATTAAATCAGTGCCGTTTGAATTAAAGGTCTCTGTTGCTGATTGAACATGATACACATTTAAATATGTACCTTGTGCAGGAACATACGGAAGTGTTATTGTATAAGTATCAGCAGCAACAGTAACCGAATAATCATCAAATGATTGATCAACACTATCCCATTTATCTGAAAAATACGGTGAGCCGTCCCATCCTTGATTAAATTCAAAACCTAGCCCATTAACAATAACACCGCCGTAATCAATTCCGCCCATGAGTTGGGCAAGATCGTTTCCTAGCTGGCCCGACGTCGGATTGTAATAAAAATGCGCACGATCTGCTGCATTTAATAAATTCCAATTTTTTAAATACGTAATAGAGATTTTCGAATTAATTGCAGGCGGGGTATTAAATATCAATGAGCCTTGATAGCTAGTATACCCGCGTGATGTTAGTTTTATAATTTTTAAAACATATGAATCTTTTAACACCGCTAATCCATTAACCATAACAGTCGACGTGCCAACTCGTATGTCAGGTGCCCAAGTTAAAGAAAATTGCGCACGCGATCCTGATCCAACAAATGTTTCAGTTTCTTGAAGTTGTGTAATAAAATATGTCTGCGTTAATCGGTCAAACTTCATTTTAATTAAATTTGATCGTATAACACTGTTACCGATAATTGCAACTGCTCGAGCAGGTGATCCTCCGATATTAAGGCCACCGTCTAAAGTTACAGTCGGTGCAGATCGATACCCTTTACCTTTAGTTAATAGTATGATACGACTAACTTTTCCGTTCGTAATAAATGCTCGAGCAGTTGCACTCGTACCATGCTGGTTTAAAATTGTAACAATCGGTGCTGAAATATATCCTGAGCCCGAATCAACTATTTCTAACGAAATAATCGAAAATCCAAGGTTGTCTAACCAAAATTTCCAAGGATACTCATTAATTGCAGAATTACTAGTAACTAACTCATCGTTTGCTACTAGTTTAGTAGCAATCGGCGCAATTTGTTTTGATGCTGCGTTATATACTACCGGTAAATCAAAATCAGAAATTGCAGATTGTGTATTTTCAACTTTTGAAAATACACTAACATATTCGCGTATCTGTGTTCGATACGGTTTAACTTCCGAAACATAATCTTCAAAATTTTGAAGATTATCATTTTTATATGTTACTAGTTGTCGAAGACTACCAACGTTGTGATTTGCTTTTACAAAACTTGTTTTAAAAATCCAATCAACATACGCTTGTTCGCTTAGTACATACCGCACAGTCGAAAAGAATAGATTTAAGTATTCCGATTTAAGCTCATTAATTAAGATATTTTTCTTAATCGTGTCTAAAATAAGTCTAAGTTCAACTGCTGCACTGTTATCGTATACTCCACCGTCAAATCGTATGCCGTCAAATCCAACATCGGTGCTAGTGTATTTGTACAGAGTCGAGCTTAATTGAATAGTACCATTTTGACTTCCTATGACTTTATACGATTGTGTCCAGTTAATCGAATCAGTATTTGCAAATTTTTCTAATAGTACCCAGTTACCCGAACTCGTTGTACGAATTTTAACAGTTTCACCGACTAATGCAGAAACTGAATTTAAATCAGCATACGTGTCAACAACATGAGTAATTTGATTAAATTGATTATAACCCGATGCATACCAATCAACTGTATTCCAGTATTTTCTAACATCGTATGATTGCGAGATAACTTTTGACCAGCTAAGTGTCTCAGGTTGATATGAATATATGCTCCACACATTATTTGATTGTGAATCGGTTAAAAGCAGCACTGAATAATTTCTAACTATCAAAGTAGTGTTATCGTTATACCCTTCGCCACTGTTAACAACCTCACAACTAATAATTCTACCAGCAGCATTAATAGTAGTTCCAACAACTGCATTTATCCCGTTGCCGACTACTTCGATTGTCGGAGCTACTAGGTAACCTCGACCCGAGTCAATTATTTCTACACCTGTAATTTTTCCGTCTACAATTATTGGTAATAATTCTGGTTTTTTATAAGATTTAATTAAAATAAATCGTAATTCTTCATATGTATCTATAATTTGATCATATTTTCCGTGGATAACATTCGGTACTTGATCATACAAATATAAGGAGGTTATATCGCACGAATCAACTATTAAATTTTTTCCTAGTACAATGTTAACTTGTTCTATATATTGCTTCAATGCCTCGAATCGATTAACAAACATTCCCTGGCGAGGTCTTGATTCTATTCCATATCGAAGTTTAATAGGAAGTGACATGTCCGGAACATCTCGATTGTTTACATCTTTGCCACATAAGCTATCTATCCATTTTTGTTCGATAGTTGCCGGAATAGACGTCGACGAATCTGAATTAATTAATTTCCATTCTGTATGAATATTTTGGTCAGTTTTGTCTACAGTCCAATATTCAATCGACAACGCTACATTATCATCATCTAATAAATCTTTGACATTGATTAAACTAAATGAATTTGTTCCTGTTAACGCAAGAAATTTATACCCATTCCCGCGCGGATTACTAATTAACGACGAAACTTCGTATGCAGATATGCGTCGACTGTTATTATCTGGAACTGTTTTTTTGTTTTTGACCCAGTAATAGTAAGTAAATTTTTTAGTTTTACTGATTGTATCAAACCGAGTTTTAACACTGTATGCAGTATCTCCGTATAAAGTAGTCCCGCTTATATCTAGTGCAAGGCCTTCTTCGGTGTCTGCTAGCAAATCCCAATCAGACGGTTTATACTTTGATTCTACCCATTCGTATATGTCAATCGATGCGCCAACTGCAAGCGTGCACCAAGTATTATTTCTATACACCACATCAGTATCGTAGCTATCAATAAATTTTGCAGTTGTTAAATCCCACCATAGCTGGCCAACTTGCACAGTCGTCCATGCAATTCCTTCATCGATATTAACTGAAGCTGCAGTGCCTGTTGAATAAATTGCAGGATCATAGTATAATCTATATTTTACCTCTTGATCTGCAGTTCCGGGATTTTTACCCTGGATCGGATCAAGAATATCCAAATATGTTAGCAATTTTAAAGTGCGGGTGTTGTATAAAAATGCTTGTTTAATTTTAAATACATCCGGTTTGTCGCTTTCTTCGTGAATCTTAACCCAACTTTTTAATTTCGAAATATTGATAAACTCATATACGTTTCCACTCCTTTCGTATCCATTAGTCGAGTACGGTGCACCTACTAACACGCTATGATTGTTAACTGCAATTGCACGCCCGTAGCCGTCATTAATGTGTGCAGGTGTTGTTATACTTTCGCTAAATGTCCAAGTAGCATCGTACCGATCGTAAATATCAACTCTACCGCAATCAAAATTTAAATCTCTAAATAAAGTTGACTGTAAATCAAATGTTGTTGTATCAAGATCAAAAGTTTGATCGTCGTAACTATCAGCATTTTCACTATAAACTACAAGCGTGGTAAAATCATTTGTAAAATATAGTTTACTGCCAAATGCCTGAAATGCTTCCGGAGAAACATTAGTTAAAGTTTGAAAATATTCAAAGGACCCCGCAGTGCCGCTATTTTTATAAATTAAAACTGTACCAGCAGTTGGTAAAATTGCAGTCTCATTGTTATACATTGCCGATATTGCAAGATATGTACCTGTATTTGAAATAGTAACACCTGTTCCAAATCGGTTTATATTTTCAGCAGTACCGAGCGTCTGTACTAAGGTAAAGCCTGTCCCTCCGGCTGCATAAATGTAAACATTACCAGTTGATCCTGCAGGTGTAGGAGCCGACACTGCTAACACCCTGCCGTCGATCGTTGAGACAATAGTTTCACCGAAATGACTAAGACTTATATCGTCAGTGAGCGTATTTTGTAAATTAAATTTCCATTCTGTTTTAGTAAATTGATATGTACCTAGCAACTCCTTAGTCGGTGCTGCACTTAAATTAATTGTGTTATTTGCTAATATTTCAGTAACAGTCTGGCCATCTACAAAGCCTGTGCCAACAATTGCCATCCCAACTTCAATGTTTGCAATCGATGTTAAAACTAATTTAGTCCCAATCGATCCGTTAGGGTCAAATGACGAAGTTGCAACAAATGATGTACCATATGTAAGATTATATAACTTTGTTTTACCGTCCTGGCCATCTGCTTTAATTAATAATGAATTTCCTGCAAAAGCAATGTTTGACCCAAAATGTTCAAAATTAACAGGTTGCGGACTTACGATAGAATCAACTAGTTGGTAAATGTTATTTGAATCCTTTTCATATAACGAAATAACACCTTGTTCTAAAAGCGACGAGGTTTGTGCAGCTAAATCAACAGGAATATATGGAACTTTTTTCCATTTATCAAGATGCAACGAAGGGTATTGTTTAGCAGAAACAGTAGTTACAATTGCTTGATAATGTAAATTGTTATATAATACTATGTTGTTAAGTGAGTATGCTGTAAATTCACTAAAGACTCCAACATAATTCGAAAATGCTGCAGATGCAAACGGTGAGCTAGTAACTAGCCAACGGCCGTCATTTGACATCGTAACATTATTTGCAAGCTGGGTGTTAATATTGTTTCCATCAATATCATTAGGATAGATAAACGGTTTAAAGATTTGTTGTCTATAAACCCATTCAGTTGTAGGATTCGATCTATCAAAAATGTATGTGAATCCCGCAGCAGTAGACACGGCAATAATATCACCTGCAGTGCTTGTTGCAATACCTCGACCATACTCTAAATTAAACGCAGGATCTGGGTTAAAAAATTGCCCCGGTTGGTAAACTGTATTATATTTCCAAGTTGCCCAATTATTATTTTCCGAATTATCGGTCCACAATAATTCACCGTTACCGATGTGTCGAGGTAAAATAGCATCAGCAGTATTAATCGAACTAGCTTTACGGCTGTTAAACGTATATAAGATTGTAGATGATAAGTCAACTACTGGATCTTCAATTTCCACTGTTGTTGGTACTTTGATTGTAATAGTGTTTAATTTAGCTAAAATTACTTTAAAAAATCCATTCAAGGTTGATTGGTGTTTGATTCCAATATACGAGCCTGCAGGTAATCTAATCGATCGATTAATTGTAAGAACCACAGTTTGACCAACTTGGACAATATTTTTAACTTTAATTTTAGGATCGGTATATCTATACACATTCCAGCTCATTCCTTCAAACGTACACCAAACATAATCACCTTCAGTAAAAGAATTAATAGCTGCAGTTGCTATGTCATCGATAGCTTTTACTGTTAATTGAACTTCGTCTGCTCTAACATGCCCGGCTGATCTTAAAAATTGAGAAGAATTAGCAACTGGCCACGGATTTGATGAATACCCTACAGGTTTAATGTATAGGTCCGACGGTGTTTGTCGAATAATAAAATCATCAGTTTTTGGATTTATAGAGTTAACTAATTCAACACCTTGTGGATTAGTAATAAACTTATCTTCATTAAGAATAATTTCAATATTTTCAAACGCTGCGTTTGCACCATATTGACCCATCCTAATCGCCCACTCTTCAAAAAATGTTAGACTTTCTTGATTATCTGCACTAAGGACATCAAATAACTTGTTAAAGACATTCTGAGTGCCTTTTTCGATAATCATACCTTGATAAAATTTATATTCACTTACATCATCTTGAATAATATTTTCAAGATATTGTCGTTTTTGATACCCGATCAAATGCTGCGCCATTTTTTGTTGGGTAGAATCAAAGGTGCCGGTATCTAAACTATAAAAATCTTCAAATTGGCTTGCTTTATAAGTCCAGTTTGCCAGTAATGCAGATTTTGGTTTTGAATCCAATTTAATCCATTGCGAAGAATCAAATTTTTCAGTTCCTGCAATTGCAACATTTGCACTATAATAAAATTCTTTGTGCTTAACTACATCACCGATTGCATAATCAGACCATGCATTCCATTCTTTTACAATACCTTGATCAACAATAAAACCCGGAACATTCAACGATCCATTCCAATTAGAACTAACATACCCCGAAACTTTAATCCTATCTTGTTTATATCCGCTTTCGGGATTAAAAATAGTGTCGTTAAACATTGTTAAATTATTAATCAAAATTACATGTTCTGTTTGTACAAGGTAAAATGCTGCACCGTAAATTGCAGAATTATCTTTAGGAGAATAAGAAACTGATTGATCGGCCCTAAATGAATTTAAAAAATTAAACATTACAGGACGGCCATCGACTCCACATATTTCATAATCATTAAATGTATTTGATATATCATCAACTGTACTTAAATGGGTGCTAAACGCAACTTTTTCTGCAGCAGGACTTAACGAAATCACTGAACTTCCGACAATACTCAGCCCGTCTAATTTTTCAAAAAATGAAGGGTCAAACACAAGTGACGGTTGAACAATTCTGATTGCTCTATAATACTCACCTTTCCATCGAACAATTGAATTAAATTTAATTAATAACCCCGGACTCCATTCGGTCCATTTATCGTTGCTCGACGACCAGTTTTGCGATGTCCAAAATAGAAATTCTCGTGCGCTTGTTCCCCAATTTGCTACACGATTTAATTCAGAATTAAATTCATCGAAGATAAATCCTTGGCTTTTTAGATATTCTCCGTATCCGATTAAAAAATCAACAACTCCTTGAATATCAAAAAATATCGATCCGTACGAATAAGTAACTACCTCTTTTTTATTCCACGATGTTCTAAATATTGCAGACCTGCCACCGACAACCGGAAGAGAAGACAGTTTTGCATAATATTTTACGTCAAAAACAGAAGTTGTGTCATGCGTTTCTAAAACTCTAAAAAAATTATTTTTAAATTGTACAACTTTATCTTTAGAGTAAGTATTAAATTCAGACCACACCATATAACTTTCCGAAATTCCGCCAACTGTAACAGTATTCCCTGAATTTAATGGTGAAAATACTTTAAAGTAAGGTTGTGTTTTACTATAGCCCTTGACTGAAAATCCATTATTAATTTTAGTAATGATCACACCGCTATAACTAAGTTTTTTAATCGGTGACGATGTATTTAAAATTACTTCGTAGTCTTCTTGGGGGACAAATACACTACCTGCAGAAATTGGATTTTTCGAATCAAGTAATAAATTAAATTTCTCTTTGCTAGTAAATGCACCTACACGATAACAAAGCTGGCTAGTAATGTTTGTAAGATCGTATCGATATTCAGTTAAAGATTTTAATGTATCACTTAAAATATAATTAACAATGTAATTAATTAAACCTGCAGTTTGTACCCTAGTATTATCAGACAATGTACTTGGTATTACAATGTCCGCAGGTGAAATTCTAAGACCCGATGCTTTATAAATTATTTGGCCTGATAAATCTCGAACAATTTGCGATCTATCAAGTAACACACCGATAGTACGTGCAGGTGTTAATAACATCGATGCAATAAGAACACTAAACGGATAATAAGAGCTGCGACGCCATGCACTTTCGACTGGACTAACGTCACCGAATTTAAAGTTAGTGTCCGTTAAGTATACGTTTGTACCGAATGCTAGGCCCGAAGCTTGCGGGCTAATTACGTTTCCGCTACTATCAACAGGAATATGATTAATTAAAAAAGGTTTTGCATATTTTTCAAGTTTAACTGCCGGCTTGCCAGGCTCTTTTAGTAAGCCGTTGCTGACATCATCCCACATTACTAGATTGTCAGCAGTATACGGTGCTGGTCCGTACAAAGTTACCCACCACGCTGGTTCTTCAGATAGACCTAGCATCTCCCATGGGCAAAGATTTGGTCGATCAGTGTCTAACATCCATCGATACACACCTCGCCAATACCCAGGGACTAATCTGTTGTCTAAGGCACGTTGACCGATATAGTTGTATGTTAACGGATTGCTGTTGTTAAAATTTAATGGCATTGTAAAATCTTGATCGACATTTGCTAACCATTTATAAAAACTCGGAGCTAGTACTTCGTTAAATTCAGTTAAGCTGTAATCGTTTGATCTATTATAACTCGGAACTACATCTCCAATATCAAAAATTGTAGGATCATATTTAACCTTAATATTATTGTAAATACGTTTTTCTAACTCTAAAATTAAATTGTCTCGATAATCGCCATATGCAAGTATTTGGCTTCCGTCATGGCCTTGTATCATAAGACAAGGTGTTATTAGTGTTGTATCTAAATAAATTTTTGGTTCATATTTTGGCCATATTCCTAACTTAGTCGGAGTTTCAGGTACAAAGTTTCCGTCGGTACTCTCGTATTCATATATTGTTATAACATCATCATTATGCTTAGTTGCAGTTATAATAACAAAACCTTGGCTATCAAACGTGTAATCTTTGCCATGTAAAAGTTGTTCGTCGTTTAAATAAACACCAACTGCTTTATTTGATAATTCTGATAAATCAAACACATTCGCTAACGAATAACGTTGAATTCTGTAATCTAACACAGTAAATGATGTTTTTAAACTTGCGCCATATGGTACCATGTCACTAAAATAGAACGAAGAATTTTTCGGAATGTCTTTATTAATTTCTCTCATTATTTGGTTAACAAAAGAAATAGGGTCAGTATGGATTCCTAATGACGTTGCTGTTATAATAAAACCACGCTTAAATTCATTATATCGATCACGTGAATATTCTAATGCTCGAACAATATTTTTAGTGCTAGAAGTGATATGATAAAGAGATAGACCAATAGGCCCGCTATGCTGCACAAATTTTGTACCAAATTGTGATATGTTCCCTAAATCTCTAATGTTACTTGCACCTGGAAAATTTCCTTTAAAACTATCCAAATTATCAACAATCGAAGTTACATGATCGATCACTTCACCTAATGTAAATTCAGAAATTAATTTGTTAAACGGATTACTTTGAAGATTAACCGGAATTTCATAATACCCATTTGAGTTAATTGATTGTGATGAAAATGTCCTTATTGATAAGACATCAGATGGTGTCAAATCATTTGCCAATACAATTGTTTTTTTAACTGGAATGTTGTTAGTAGTTACTGCAGTATCAATTGACCATTTTGATTGATCAAGTCGAATTCCGTTAACATAAACACGGACTACTAAGTCATTAAGAGTTGCAATATCATCATATAAATCAATTTTAAAATTATTTAAATTTGTTGAATTTTTGTATACACGCACTGCTGCTTGTGTATTAGGCGATGTACAAATTTGCCATCCGTTAACATACGAAAATGAATTATTGTAATTTGTTTTAACTAGAAATCCAACATTTGTCGATTTAGTTGTAATTTTTGAATTTTCTTCGTACTGAAAACTGTCAGTCATTAACGAAAAATTAAAAACAATATCACCGATATTATTAATATTTTTATATGATAACGCAAAACCTAAATTCTTATCAACTTTGCCGCTACCAATTTTATACGAAAATAAAGGTGTTCCTAAAAATGTAGATCCCGAATATTTGCTTGTATCACTAAAACTAATACCAGTATCATCGACTATATCAAACAACGGTTGTTGATTTAATTTTGTTTTCTGTTGTCCTAATTTCCAGTCTGTACCGTTAAACCAGTACATTTTTCCTTGATTTTTTGCACCAAAATGAATCAAGGTAGAGTGATATTTTTCAATAGTGTCGTCTAAAACAAGATGAATCTGGCTGCTAGTCGGAACACCATCAGCGTCAGTATTATTTGTATAAAGATTAACAATTTCGACACGATATATATTATTTCTAACAAAATTATCAGTATCGGCAGTAAACAATATCCGATGGCCGTTAGCGAGATTAACACCGTCGACATTATATCCAGCCGATCCTTCAATAATTGAAAATGCATCAGTTGTAAAGTCGTCAATTAAATCAATATCGGTAACTGCATGTGTTCCAAAGTTAAATAGTTTAAGATTATTATCAAATTCAATAATTGGTCGAACTGCCCTAGCCGACTGATCAATAGTCGGCGTTATTCCATTTATAGTTGCGCTAATTTCAATAACATCTGTATGAAACCATCGATTATACCTCGACCATGCATTTCTATCTTTAGATGCACGATCAATCACAACATAATCAGGCGTGCTTGCATAAGAGATTGCATCACTGAATGGTTTCGAATCAAATGGGTTTGAATCGAATAAAATAGTTTCAGGAAGTGTATAATCAGTTAGAATTTCTAAATCTGATTCGCTAACTAATGTAATTGCAGTACCAACACCTTCGACATAATATTTGCCTGTTGCATATTTTGCAGGCGACACATTCCCAACAAACGCAATTTTCATGCCATTGCTTAACGGTGTGCCATCTTTTAATATATAAGTTTTTTTACCTAAAAATTCTGTATCGATATCTAACGACGAGTTTTCATTTAAGTCTAAAATTTGTACAACACCGCCGAGTATTATGTCAGTTTCACTGACATAATATAAAACATCTGGGCAGGTATCAGGAACAGTAAATGTAATAGATCCCACTTCCACAGCTGAATCTAAACCGGCAGTACGATACCGATCAGTAAACCCAGTAGATCGCTTAGTTTTAAAACTAAACGGGTTTCCTGGGCTTGTAATATTAAAGTTGTAAGTCTGACCGCGATACAATGTTAATGTTGGATTCCTTGACAGGCCGTTTGGTGTAAATAAATATTCGTTGTTATCGCCTTCGTTTTCAACAACAACCGTGTAAGTACTTTCAACTTTTTGGATATTTCCGTGTACATTAACTGTATTAGGACCATTAGGTAACCAATAATAATTTTGAAAATTAACAAATTTATCCCAATTAATATGGGGATCCCAGCTGTAAAATTCTTGCTTATTTAATCGAGCATGGTTATTAACGTTTCCGCCAAACACGCTAATTTGATTAATATAATCTTGATAATCTTTAAAAAATGTTGTATTATTAAGCGGATCTTTAACAACAAATCCCGGTTCTAATTGATATTGCTGTCTGGCAGAATTTGCTGCGTCAACAAAAACATCATCGTGTGTTGTAGCTTTAGAATTTTGACGACCAACATATCCGCTAACTTTTTGTACAGACCCGGGCTGGACTAATTGATTAACTGTAGCTTGTAAAAACTTTTTATTTGCATCTGTTCTATAAAATCTTGGTAGAAATGTTGCAGAAAGGTTGTCACTTGCGATTGGATTTGTGCTGTCAGCCATTAGATACTCCCGTATGATGAACTAGTAATAAGTTGTTGATCTGCTGAATTTTCAGCAGTAATAATATTTGCCGATTTAATTTGGTTTGCAGTAATTCCAGAAATAATTTCAATATCAGTTACTGTTGCTCCATTAATAAAAATTTGGTTGCTAGTTGATTTAATTTCAAATAAACTACCAAACGATAGATTAGGTTGGCGAGGTACAATCAAAAAATTTGAAATGTTAGGTGATGTTTTATTCATAACATACGTTGCTAGTTCTGAAAAATAAAAAGTATCACCAAAATCCCAATTTTCTAAAGCAAAAAATTCGTTAATTGCAGTTATCACTTGAGATTTAATATCGTTATCTGAAATGACCTGACCCGAAGTTTTTGTAATTTTAAACACTGCCTGCAATTCTAATGGCGCAGTTGGGCCAAACAACACTTTATATTGTATAGGATGATATACAACTTCGTCGGACACTGCTTTAATTAAATTTAAAGACGGTGCCAAGGTGTTGTATAATTCATCAGTACCTGGGGCAAGCGGTTTGTCAATTGCTGCACCAGCAAGCCACTGTCTAAATGCAGTATCATAATTCTTTGTAAGAACAAATACATCAATAATGTTACTTGTTCCTGGATCAATTCGAGACTCATAATCTGCACTATGAATATATTGAAATTTAAGATTATCTCGGCCTTGATATACTTTATACATAAGAGAAGGCACTAATTTTCTTGCAGTAGTCAATTGCTTTACTACTGCAGTATCTGCAAAATAAAAATACTGGCCAATTGTAAAATCTAACAATGTAGCTAATTCGGATTCGGAATTATATATTTTAACAATCTCATTAACGTTATTGATATATCTAAAATCGTCTTGCCCTAACGAAATTGAGTATTTTTCTTCAACAATATATCGATTTTTAAGAACAATCGTTGAGTTAGTCGGATCAACAATAGTTAAAAATAATTCAGGATTATCAACAATACCGTCGTCGTCACTATCTGCAAACGACACTACAATTTTTTTATTATCTACATAACCGTCTAACCCGATATACTCAGAATGGATTTCCCATTTATAGTCAACTAAGAATGGCAAAGCACTACCTGAAACTGTATTGATATTTAAAATTTTAATAGAGTCTTTAATTAACGAGTTTGATCGAGTATCGTATATTTTTTTACTGCTGTCAAAATAAAATCTAAGTTGTTTATCACTTTCAAAAATAAAACGTGTTTCGCGACTAGTTATTTTATAAGATTCATTGTCGGTCGTAAACAATAACACCCAACTTGAATCTTGTTGTGTATTTGAAATATCGCCTTGTTTTCCTAAATTAAACGCGCCTTTGCTGTTTAAATTCACTTCAAAAATAATTTGCCATTCCTGAACAACTGCACTGTATCGCAGTCCGAAAGGTTTATTTGAAAATATCAAATCAATCATTGTCGAAATAACTGATTGAGAAAGCGAAGTCGAAAACTTTGGAATAATTTGGCTTACTATTGAAGTAGTCGGAATTGGTGTACTTAGCGTAATAGCACCCATGCCAGATGGTAGCATTCCTGTACCCGATGCCGTTCCGTCAGATGCAACTGTTACAACTTCTGCCCATAGATAGGTAACGTACCCAGGTTCTGTCCCAGTTCCTATTACTAATGCATTTTTGTTATTAGTATTAAAATACTTACCTTCAGGTGCAACGAATCTAACTAATGCGCCCGGTGAAAAATATTTAAGATCAGTAGCGGTAAATGAACTAACTTTGTTAATTTGAAGATCGGACTGGTTACTAATAAATCCAGATGATGACGACGAATCAGTCGAAACAGTAGTCCAAAACACATCTAAACTCAAAGTTATTAAATTAATAAATTTTGAATAATAAAAATTTCTCAATTCTATTTTTTTCAAAATATCAATTACTGTATTATAAATCACGGCTTCGATATCAGTCTTGTTAGCAAACGAAAACTTAACAAATGACTGGTAACTTTCAGTATACAGTACACCATCATCTGCAAATAAATTTGTAGAGCTATATTTTCCGGTAGGGTCAACGAGGTCAAAATATCGACTAATACCACTTGACGATCTGTTAACTGCTTTTACTTTTAATATTTGTTGATTAACACCCAATGGACTAATGTTATAATCTTCACCGGTAATCATTCTATTTTGTGTGTAGTACGTTGCAGGAGCATTTGCTTTAATGCTATCATTAGACTCAGTAGTATCTGCATTGCTAACTGAAGTTGCCAACGCTAGAGTAACTGTTAATGTTTCGAGCTGGTTAGTTGCCGACATGTACGGAATAGAAATTGAAACATTGCGAATATCTTGCGGTGTAATTTTATAGTTTAATCCGTTACTAATTCTATAATACACCCTAAAAGTGCCCAACGGTAAATTACCAAATGTGCCATCGCTAAATGTTAAACTAACTGCGTCACCTGCGCGAGTAGTAACGCCATATATATTTCTAATGTTTTTGTTTAAACTATTATAGATAATGTTGTTTCCTTCAAAATTAGGAACTTTAGTCCATAATTCACTTTCTGCAGAATTTTTGTCTAATCGATATAACCATACATCATTGTTGTTAATACCCTGCGATTGTATGTCAACTAATTCACTTGTGCTAGGTTGAGAAATTGTAAACGATCCAGTGCTAAGGTTTCCTTGAGTAAAGTTTAAAAAGAAACCAGTAGCCGCGCTACTGTAGCCGCGGCCGTCGTTTTTAAAAATGCAAGCAAGTTTATTTCCTGCTTTAGGTGGTTCTTCGTAAATATAGTTCTGCCCATTAAACGACGTACTTGTTATTTCAAATGTCGTGTTTCTTCCTGATATTGTTTTTGAAAACGCATAAACAGGAACTCCGGAATTTGCGCTTTCAAATCTGTATTGTTCAGAAGGGATGCCATATACAGTCGCTTTATCTACAGGACTACCAAATTGTTGAGATGTATTTAACGCAGCATTAATAACTTTAATAAACTGATCGTACCAATTCGAATTTGAAGCATCGTTCCATGTAATAACCTGACCGGCTAAATTTCGACCAGTGCTATCAATAACACTTTGACTAGTCTGCACAGTTGAAAATTTTAATAATCCTTGAGCAGCAACATTTCGTTTTGCATTATAACTAATAAGACGTGCTAATCTTAACACACTATCTCGACGTTCTGCTAGCTCTAAAAAGTTTTCGCGGGCGTTTAAATCAACACGGAACGCAACACTTTGTCCTAAAAATGCAATTAGATCGATAAGTGCCAAATACTCCGAGCTTTCAATATAATCGTTAAAATCTTCCGGGTAGTTTTGACGAATATAGTCAATCATTGTTCTACGAAGATTCTCAAAATCATAACTTTGAAAGTCTGCGTTTCTAAAAGATTGATAAATTTTCTTCCAATCTTCTGCTACTAATAATCTATTTTGTCTATCTATTGCACTCATGGTTTGTCCTAATAAGTGTATTTATTGAATAAAATTATGTGTGTACTTTATTGAATTAGCAAGCCACTTGTTTGATCAAACCGTAATTTCATAGATTGAGAAATATTATACGGATTAAATTGTAATGAACATTCTATTTGTATTCCAGTTTCGTACGCAGTTACTACTACCTCTGATGCATATATTCGCGGATCGTAATTTATTATTTTATTAACATCTTGCAAAATCAATTCTTTAACCTGCTCTGTCATTGGTTCAAATAATACGTCCCAAATTATTGTTCCAAACTCCGGCTGCATTAATCGCTCGCCTTGCCTAATATAAAAATGATTTATTAAGTCTTGTTTAACTAATTCTATGTCAAATAAACTAAAATTTTGTGTAGTTGTATTAACTGTGCTAAACCCTTTATACATCTTCGGTGTAATATCAGTTGCTTTAATTGCAACCGCCGGTAACGAAATCCTATGATAAAGATTTGATTTTACGCTCATTTTTGTTTCTCCTCGCCTTTAACTTTAGCGAAAGTATCTGTTTTTGTTGTGTATTTTTTAAAGAAATCCGGTGTTGCATTTCCTCGACTAGCAGTCGGGTCACTAGCTTTAGTTTGCTCAGGTATAACTTTAGTAGGATCTAAATTTTCATGTCCACTATAAGGCTCCTGCGTCGGAACCCTAATAGGAATATATGCTTTAGTGGCTGCAACTGCAGCGGCGCCGTTCATATCAATTTTAGTTGCAGATTCGATATGGTTAGTACTTTTTAAATTTAAATTATTTTTAACTGTTATTTTACCGCTGCCGGCATCGGCGAGTATTTCTAAATCACCAAATGTTGCAGTAATTTTAACATTTCGTCTAGCTGTAATATTAACCCATCCGTCAGTGTCTGCAGTAAATTTTCCAACAGTTTTACCCGGAGTATCTGCACCTGCATGTAAATTAATATCTCGAGCAGCACTAAAGTTAATATCTACATCAGATCTAAAACTAATGCTGTCTGATGCATATATATCGATTTTTCCGTTGCTGGTCATTTCAATCCATGCAGTTCCTCTAGAATTTGTAATGTAAATTAAATCTTCACTGTTATGCAACAGGATTTGATGTCCAGTCCGTGTTCGGATTCTAACAAGTTCGTTATGCGGTATTGTTACATTACCCCCGGTTTCGCCTTGTTCAATTGCCATATACTCCGGACCTGCTTCGCTGGGTTTTTTCTTACGAAGAAACTTGTCATCGCCGTCGTCCATAACAAACGTACTACCGCCTAATCTACTCACAAACGCATTTGGAATTTTGTGTTCATCTTTGCCAATTGGTCCAGTCTTTGCTCCTGATCTTTTATCAAGAGGGCCAGGTGTTGAAATCCCAAACACCATACTAGGCGTTTCGCGTCTTGCACTACTAGTCGTAATTCCACGAGTGTCATCATACAACAAACCGCCGTCGTTTGCGCCAAGGTTCCCTTGATTTTCTAAAACTACTGCAAATGGATGTGCAGGTTTTTTAAATTTAGAAGGATCAGACGTTGCTGTGTTAACTTTAGAATTAAATTCGGCAACTGGTCTGCGCTGTTTGCTATCAAGCACATATTCTGTTGCAGCAAGCCCAGGAATCATAAAATTTTTATTTTCTTCAAACACGCAGCCTATCCAGTAACCGTATTTTGGATCACCATTAATAAAAAAAACAATTACTTTTGATCCTACATCAGGTGGGACCATCCAAAAGCCATAACTTTTTTGTGTGTTGTTAAAATCGTTCGGATCTTCAGCAACAAATTCTTTACTTGTTATTCCACCAAAGGGACTCATGTAATTAACACGGTGCAACTCTCCCTCTTTGCTCGTGCCGCCAGTGGGTCGATCAAGTTCTACTTCAAGGATGCCCATATATGTACCATCCTGATGACTTACTACCGTTGCTAAGAACGGTCCTGGTTCTGGTTTTGATCCCGATGATGAAATGAATCCACCTTGTTTATTATCAGCCATTACTTTACCTATAATACCTTGCTAACTACACTAGTCACTGCGTCAGTTACTGCACCAACTGCATCACCTGCAATTTTTGCTGCAGCATCAACAACGCCTGATGCTAGATTTGCTATATTAAATGTGCCACTTGGTGCAACATTTGTACCTTCTTGCATTGGTAATCTATATGCATCGAGTTCTTGTGTAAATTGCCCGCCGTTAAACGAACTTTTAACAGTAATAACATTATACAATCCGTTAAACTGCATCAGCGGTGCAGTCGCAGAACCAAATGAATACATTCCAGTTGTTTGATTAATGTCAATTGGAGTTCTAAAAAAAATGCTAATAACAACTTCACCGTTTTGGTAGTTTACTGATCCGTCAGATGTTAAATTACTGTACTGTGTTGAACTTGCGGTGTAATTTCCCATTCCACTTTGCACAACAAAATAGGGATCACCGACAATTTTTAATTTTATGTTATACATATCAAGCCCCGATGTAACAGAGTCCATAAAAAATCTAGCAGCGCGGGTGCCTTTTGTTTCTGTACCACCACCGCCCATTTTGTCAGACCCGGTTAATGTTCCGATATATTTTACAATTGTTGAACCTACTCCTAACTCCTGTTCGGGCGCAAACCCTTCAGCAAGCGGCGAACCACCTTTTGGTTTAACATTCCCAATTTCAGAATCTTTAACATCACCGCCGTCTTCTAATCCATCAGCAGCCATGATTGTTTGGAAGCCGTTGTTAATCTTAATATCAAAATTTAAAATATCGACATTTTTTCCAGTATAAATGTAATTGTATGCTTTTACTGCTTGCATTGCTAGATTATCAAATCCCGGCACTTGCGCATTAGGCGGAGCCATTTTGCTAGAATGTACATCGTATGGTACTACCCTATACACAATTAACTTGGGATACGACCCAGTTGATTTCATGTTGTCTGTATTAGGAATAATATAAGTTTGAACATCAATCCTCCACCAGCCTATGTACCCTTCTGGACTAAGATTGTCTGGATTAAATGCATCAGTAACAAAATTACTTTGTAAAATAACTTGATTAATTGCATTTGGAATATCGGTATCTTGTCTAAATCTAAAATCACTTTCTGCAGCATTGATAGTATTATTCGCACGCACATTGACTTTTAATTTATCATCATAGATAACATTATCTTTTCCAACAGGTGCATCACCTTTGCGTTTTTCGTCAAAGCCTAATTTTGCCTTACCTAAATCATTACAATTCTTAGGATCTTGTTCTAATGATTGAGTGTCTTTGTTTCGAGAAACACCTATTTTATCAAACAATGCCTGCTGTGTTGCATCAGTAGTTGCACCATCTTTATTTTCAGTATTGCCTGACCCTCCTCCTGATGCTTCGGACGAGGTATCGATCGGAAATAAAATTAAAATTTCATCCGGCACCGAAACAATTTTTTTATCTTGTAGTGTTTTTAATCGTTTATTAACTACCGTTTGTAAACTTTTTTCACCTGTTTGCAACGTTTCTTGTACAGTTGTTCCTTTAATTGAAACGTCAGTTTTTAATGTTGCATGTTCGTCACTTAACCCTAGCTGGTTATACGGTTGCGCAGTTACTGTGTATGAACTGCCGCTTGCATCAACTGACATGTTAATCTCATTAAACATAAACGGTATGCGTTTTTCTAAACCAGGAATAGGAACCATTGATCCGTTTTCTTTATTACCTCTAAAATCAATAGTTAATAAAAACGGTGCATCACGCCATGCATTCCACCCCTGTTCTTGAGCTGCTTGTTGAATTGAAATCATAAACAGGCCCATGCTAAACGGTTCTCTAACTTTAAAAGAGATAGACGAAACGTTTGTATTAAATCCAAACTGTAAACCTATTTGGCTATCTAATTGTAAATCTTCAACAAAAAAATCAAACTTACCATACGGGGTGTTTACGCGATTATTCGGATCAGCATTAGCTGATTTACAAATTAGCGGAACTCGTTTTCCTGCAAGATATGTCGAATCTGGGTAGTTACAGTCTTCTGCTGTTAACGATCCTATGCCGATCACGTAGTCATAGGTTGCATATCCGTGTAGTGCATTGGCAATTGGAAATTGTTGTGGTGCAATTTCTTTAAATGCAGATGTGACTGCACTAATAGTGCTGTCAATTGCCGCTGCAACTCCTGTTGCTGCACCTATGCCTGTTAAAACAGTAGTTGCCACTGATGACGCTGTAGTTGCTCCTGCCATTATATACCTAACGCCTCTCTTAATTTTGAATTTTTTGGAACATATATTTTAGT
>Ga0209297_1000225_pt1 | contig 38700 bp, 34 predicted proteins | sample S_130805_MF_Meta_FD_187322 | JGI IMG/M metagenome (GOLD analysis project Ga0209297, IMG submission 187322) | Freshwater microbial communities from Lake Simoncouche, Canada to study carbon cycling - S_130805_MF_MetaG (SPAdes) (version 2) | ecosystem: Environmental > Aquatic > Freshwater > Lake ...
TTATACGCAATTTATGAATTTAAGCAAAAGTTTTAAAGTTGTAGATACATCTACAGTACTTTCAGTAATTTCTGGACAACAAGCCGATTCAGTATTATTAGTTGATAAAGAGCAGTTGATTCGAGTTGTTTTAAAAGCAGGCGTAGTTGTTGATGGCGCATCTAAATTAGAAGCTTCTTACATCACAGCACAAGAACCTCAGATTGTTGAATTGTTGGCACAAAATCCACCACCTAAAAAATGGAATGTGAAAGTCCCAACTCAATCACTATTGGTTTCACTTTTGTTTACCTTGCTTCCCTTCTTATTAATCGGGTTCATCTTCTTTTTTGTAATGAGCAGAGCTCAAGGTGCTGGCAAAGCTTTTTCTTTTGGAAAATCAAGAGCCAAGTTAAATTCAAAAGAAACACCGCAGACTAAATTTGATGATGTCGCTGGCGTCGATGAAGCAATTGAAGAGTTGCGCGAGATTAAAGATTTTTTGGTTGCACCTGAAAAATATCAAGAGCTTGGTGCAAAAATTCCTAAAGGCGTCTTGTTATATGGCCCTCCAGGAACCGGCAAAACACTGCTTGCTAAGGCGGTAGCAGGAGAAGCCAGCGTGCCTTTTTATTCAATTTCAGGTTCAGATTTCGTCGAGATGTTTGTCGGAGTAGGTGCATCGAGAGTTCGAGATTTATTTGCGCAGGCGCGACTCAATGCTCCAGCAATCGTTTTTGTTGATGAGATTGACGCAGTTGGTAGACACCGTGGTGCTGGAATGGGTGGCGGTCACGATGAACGCGAACAGACGCTTAACCAATTATTAGTAGAGATGGATGGCTTTGAAGCAAATGGTTCGGTCATTCTTATTGCCGCAACTAACCGTCCAGACATTCTTGATCCAGCATTACTTCGTCCAGGACGTTTTGATCGACAGATAGCAGTTGAGCGTCCAGATTTAAAGGGTCGTCATCAAATTTTGCAGATTCACACAAAAAATAAACCATTAGCGGATGGAATAGATTTATTAGCTTTAGCCAGAAGAACTCCAGGCTTTACTGGTGCCGATCTAGCAAATGTTGTTAACGAAGCAGCGTTACTCACTGCACGTAAAGATGAGAAAGTAATTTCGAATGAAGCATTAGCTGAATCTGTAGACCGGGTAATTGCTGGTCCACAAAAAACCAGCCGGTTGATGAATGACAGTGAAAGATTGATAACGGCTTATCACGAAGGAGGACATGCTCTTGTAGCGCATGCTCTTCCGAATACCGATCCAGTCCAAAAAATTACGATCATGCCGCGCGGTAGGGCTTTGGGTTACACAATGGTTTTGCCAGATGAAGACAAGTACTCGCAATCACGTTCTCAATTACTTGATGAATTGGCATACACATTAGGTGGACGAGCAGCCGAAGAATTGATATTTCACGACCCAACTACTGGCGCCTCTAACGATATTGAGAAAGCAAGTGCATTGGCCCGGGCCATGGTTACCCAATATGGATTAAGCGAGAAAATCGGAGCCATCAAATTAGGCGGTAAAGATGGCGAGCCATTTATGGGAATGAACTATGGACATCAAAGGGATTACTCTGAATCAGTTGCTGCGATAGTTGATCAAGAAGTAAAAGTCCTGATTGAAAATGCGCATCTAGAAGCTTACGAAATATTAGAAAACAATCGTGATGTGCTCGATGGTTTAGTTAAAGCATTGATGGATAAAGAAACTCTTGAAAAAGAAGAGATTTTAGAATTGTTTGCGCAAGTGGCCGCAAGACCAGCGCGTGCAGCGTGGACTGGCTCACCTCTTCGTAAGCCTTCTAATCGTCCAGCTATTGTTTATCAGAAGCCGACTCTCGATGGATGAAATAACGCCTATCTCATTCACATCACCTCATGAAGGCAGAGCCAAAGCGCCTTATGATCAAAAAAGAGCTGAAGCTGCTGTCCTAGAATTGCTAATTGCACTTGGTGAAGATCCAGAGCGCGAAGGATTACGAGATACCCCTGCTCGAGTTGCTAGAGCTCTGCAAGAAAATTTTGCCGGGTTATGGAGTTCGCCTGAGGAAGTTTTAACAACTACCTTTGATGCTGGCCATCGTGAATTAATTATCGTTCGCGATATTGAAGTTTTTTCGCACTGCGAACATCACCTCACTCCATTTCATGGATTTGCACACATTGGTTACATACCAGGTGAAAGTGGAAGAATCACGGGCCTTTCAAAATTAGCACGATTAGTAGATCTATTTGCTAAACGTCCGCAAGTGCAAGAGCGTTTAACAACTCAGATTGCAGATTCTTTAGTTGAAATTCTTGAGGCAGCGGGAGTAATCGTCATAATTGATTGCGAACATTTATGTATGTCGATGCGAGGAGCAAGGAAACCTAAAGCGCGAACAACAACAAGTGCGGTTCGGGGACACTTGCGTGACTCAGCAACTCGTGCGGAAGCGATTAGTTTAATTTTAGGTCGTTAAATTGAAGACCTTAGTGATGGGAATTTTAAACGTCACGCCTGATTCTTTTGCAGATGGCGGAATGCATAACTCACTTCCTGCGGCGATGAATCGCGTAAATGAGATGATTTCAGAAGGTGTGGACATCATTGATATTGGTGGAGAGTCGACTCGTCCTGGAGCTGAACGAGTCACCGAGGCCGAAGAGTTGGTTCGCACAATCCCAGTAATCGAAGCGATTAAAAAATCTTTTCCGAATACGATAATAAGTATTGATACGACGAGGGCAAATGTGGCCGAGAAAGCACTAAAAGCTGGAGCAACAATAATTAATGATGTAAGCGGTGGTTTGGCAGATGCAAATATGGCTGATTTAGTGGCAAATAGTGGAGTTAAATATGTCGTAATGCATTGGCGCGGGACTTCAGACACCATGCAGAGCAAGGCTATTTATAAAGATGTAAGTTCAGAAGTAATTAAAGAGTTGTTGGCAAGAGTTGATTCTTTAAAAAGTTCGGGAGTGCTAGAAAATCAGATAATTCTCGATCCAGGATTAGGGTTCTCTAAACTTCCTGAGCACAATTGGGCGATTATTAATAATTTAGAGCTGTTTACTAAATTAGGTTTCCCAATTTTGATCGGCGCATCTCGAAAAAGATTTTTAGGCGAAGAACTAACTCCTATCGAGCGGGAGAGCGCCTCTATAGCAATTACCTCATTGTGTGCGAAAAGTAAGATCTGGGGCGTACGCACACATTCTGTGAAGGAACACAAAATTGCGATTGATATAGTTAATAAATCGAATTCTGAAAGCGAGGGCAAGTAATGGATAAAATCATTCTTACTGAAATTTCTGCCGTTGGCTTTCATGGTGTTCATGATTTTGAAAGAAAAAATGGTCAAATGTTTTCGGTTGACCTTGAAATTGGAATAGATCTTTCAATGGCAGGAAAAAATGATGAATTATCAGAGACAATTGATTATTCTGCTGTTGTGGGAAAAGTTATAAATGTTTTGACAGGACCACCAGTAAATTTAATTGAAAAAGTTGCAGAGCTCGTGAGTGAAGAAATCTTTAAGAATTTTAGCCAGGCAAATTCCGTAATAGTTGTAGTACACAAACCCGAAGCACCAGTTGGTGCCGAGATTTTAGATGTAGCAGTGCGAATCGAAAGAACCAGATGAGAGCAGTTTTGTCTCTTGGTTCAAATCTCGGTAACAGTGCAGAAATTTTAAGTTCTGCCGCAGAAGCTTTAAATGAAGTAAGTGAAGTAATTGCGTTGTCATCCTTCTATCAAACTAGACCAGTTGGTGGTCCACCACAACCAGATTTTACAAATGCTGTGATAATTATTGAGACGAATCTGGAACCAGATGAGTTGTTATTAGTAGCCCAAGCAATAGAAGTCGCGCATGGGCGTGAAAGAAATGAAAATACCGTTAAATGGGGTCCGAGGTTTCTTGACATTGATTTAATCAAATGTGATGAAATGCTGATTGATTCTCCGGCCTTAACGATTCCGCATCCTCGTGCGCATGAGCGAGAGTTCGTATTGCGTCCGTGGAATGAGGTAGATCCAACAGCGACCTTGCCAGGGTTTGGTGCGATTTCTCGGCTTTTGGAAAGTGGACAATTTAGCGAGTAAACTCTGAGTGAAGCCTGGTACCCAAGCAGCGGACTGGAGCAGTACATGCAACACCTACTCGAATATCCACTCAGTGGTCACATTGCCAATAATGTGCTGGGTGAAAAAAAGATTGCATTTGTTCCCACCATGGGCGCTTTGCATCAAGGTCATATTTCTTTAGTGAAAGAGGCCAAGAGTTTGGCCGACAAAGTTGTAATGAGCATATTCGTAAATCCAACACAATTTGAATCTGTTGAAGATTTAGCAAAATACCCTCGCACATTAAATGCAGATATCCAACTAGCAGAATCTGCAGGAGTTGATCTTTTGTGGACACCTGATGTTTCTGAGATATACCCAGATAAATATAAATTAATAGACGCAGGCGAGCACGGAAGAATTTATGAGGGACACTCCAGGGCAGGCCATTTTGATGGTGTGTTAACTGTAGTGAATCGTTTATTTGAAATTGTAAAACCGAATTATGCAATCTTTGGAGAAAAAGATTTTCAACAACTATTTTTAATTAAAGAATTCTCAAAACGTGCACACCCTAAAATTGAAATTATTTCAGGTAGAACAATTAGAGAAGATTCAGGATTAGCACTATCTTCGCGAAATGTAAGACTCTCACCTGAGGAGACAAATTCTGCGCTTGTGATTTCTAGAGCGTTAGTAATGGGAAGTAAAAAACAAAGTTATTTAGAAATAAAATCTAGCGTTCTGGCTGAACTAGCCACCGAGATTGATTTTAAGTTGGATTATTTTGCAATAGTTAACCCCAAGAGTTTGCTAGAGGTAGATCAAAGCCACATCGGCCCCGTGCAACTTTTGCTTGCTGGTTGGGTAGGCTCAGTTAGGTTGATAGATAATTTTGCGGCTGTTATTGAGCCAGAGGGGCGGGGAAATTGAAATTACTAGCACCTAGCCCAGGATGGACAATAAAAGCTGATGTAATAATTGTTGGATCTGGAATAGCCGGGCTGACTACCGCACTTCAAGTTCGCGCAAATGGATTATCTGTTCTGTTAGTTACTAAAGCGCGCGTTGACGCCGGTTCCACAAAGTGGGCACAAGGCGGAATTGCTGCCGCACTTGGACCAGGAGATTCACCTGCCGAACATGAAGAGGACACACTCGTTGCAGGAGCAGGTCTTTGTGATGTGGAAGCAGTAAGAATTTTAGTTTCTGAAGGACCTGGCGCTGTTGAAAGATTAATTGCCAGAGGAGCTGTTTTTGATAGAGCAGTGAGTGGTGAAATTGCATTAACGCGTGAGGGTGGCCACCATCGAAATCGGATTTTGCATGCAGGTGGTGACGCAACTGGCGCTGAAATTTCCCGAGCTTTGTTAGCAGCTGTAACTCAAGACGACGGAATTGAATTAATTGAAAACGCACTCGTATTAGATGCTCTTGTTGACGATGATGGCCGAGTTTGCGGAGTCACATTGCATGTGATTGGCCAAGGAAGCAGAGATGGCGTTGGCCGGGCACTTGGTAGAGCAGTTATTTTAGGAACTGGTGGTTTAGGACAAGTTTTTGCTCAAACTACGAATCCTCCAGTCTCAACTGGAGATGGAGTTGCACTTGCATTGCGTGCAGGAGCTGGAATAGCAGATGTTGAGTTTATTCAATTTCACCCAACCGTTATGTGGCTTGGAAATAATGCAAGTGGACAACAACCTCTCATCAGCGAAGCAGTTCGCGGTGAGGGAGCAGTCCTAGTTAACGATGCGGGTGATCGTTTCATGCAGGGTGCTCATGAATTGGCAGATTTAGCACCGCGCGATGTTGTAGCAAAAGCAATTATGCGCGAGATGATCAAAAATGGAAGTGATCATGTTTGGCTTGATGTGAGTGCTGTATCAAATTTTGCCGACAGATTCCCAACTATTTATCAATCTTGCTTAGATCATGGAATTGATCCAACAAAAGATTTAATTCCTGTCGCACCTGCTGCTCACTATGCATCTGGAGGTGTCCGAGTTGATTTGTTCGGACACTCAAGTATTTCTGGGCTTTATGCATGTGGTGAGACAGCATGTACTGGCGTTCATGGAGCGAATCGATTGGCGTCTAATTCTCTATTGGAGGGCTTAGTTTTCGCTGCACGTATTGCTGACGATCTAAAACTAAATCTACCTGAGCAGGGTGAACCGGTAGAAAACAACTCAAAAAGTATTTTGTTGGATCCTGCAATAAGAAAAGATATTGCAAACGCTATGAGCAAAGGTGCTGGTGTAATCAGAACGAGAGAATCGCTAGAAGAGGTGTTGGCAACTTTAGATGAGCTAGCGAAGAAAACATCAGATCAACCATGTGTTGAAGCTTGGGAAGTTACTAATTTACATTGTCTAGCAAATGTATTAGTGCGCTCAGCGTTAATAAGAGAAGAAACACGTGGCTCTCATTGGCGAGAGGATTTTCCTAACTCATTAGATTCTTGGCAACAGCGGATCTTGCAAGAGATGGATATAGAAGGAAATTATCTACACAATTTAGAAAAGGTGATTAATGAGTAGGTTATCTAATCAACTTGTTGCGAATCTGTTGGCACAAAAAATATCACCACAACCTTTCGAGGCATTAGTTGATGCAGCACTTCGAGAAGATTTAGGTAGTGGCTTAGATGCAACAACAGTGGCAACAATCCCAGATAATCAAATTGCGATCGCTCAATTTAATGCCAGAAAGAGTGGCGTTGTGGCTGGAATATTTGCAGCACAAGCTGTGCTTGAAATCGCTGGCAACTCTGCAATTAAATTTGATAAGCAAATATCTGAAGGCAGCAAAGTAGAGGCTGGACAATTGATATTTGAAGCTTCTGGGAAAATTACTGACTTACTTCTTGCAGAGCGAACAGCGCTTAATTTCCTTTCACGACTGTCAGGAATTGCAACGACTTCAAGCATCTGGGTTGAGGCAGTAAAGGGCACGAATTGCGTAGTGCGCGATACCCGCAAAACAACTCCGGGATGGCGAGAGATAGAAAAGTTTGCAGTGAGAATGGGTGGAGCCACAAACCATCGGATGAACTTATCTGACGCTGCTTTGATCAAAGATAATCACATTGCTGCGACCGGAAGTATTGCGAATGCAATTAACGATGTGCGCAAAAAATTTCCGAATCTTTCGATTGAAGTTGAAATTGACCGCTTAGATCAAATGGAAGAGGCAATAGCGGGCAAAGTTGATTTAATTTTGCTAGACAACATGTCTCCTGAAGAATGCAAATTAGCTGTTAAACAATGTGCCGGCCGAACAAAGTTAGAAGCATCAGGGGGAATCACATTGGAAAATGCCCGGGATTATGCAATGAGTGGAGTCAATTTTATTGCAATTGGCGCTTTAACTCATTCTGCTGCAATTCTCGATATTGGTTTAGATCTGAAAGTTAAGGGGTAATGAAATGTTATTAACAATAGATGTTGGAAACACAAATACGGTATTAGGTATTTTCGAAAATCAAGAGATATTGCATTCATGGCGAGTGAAGACGGATCCGCGTGACACCGCTGATGAGTTGTGGATTAAATATCGTTCTTTGGTAGAAAATTATGAAGTAACAGGCATATCTTTATGTTCAACAGTCCCTGCCGTTCTGCGTGAATTACGCACAATGCTTTCTCGGCATTACGCACAAACGCCATCAACCATTCTCGAGCCCGGAATAAAAACTGGCGTACCCTTGCTTGTAGATAACCCTAAAGAAATAGGCTCAGATCGAATCGCAAATACTTTGGCCGCTCATGAAATGTTTGGTGAGAACGGCCCAGTAATTGTTGTTGATTTTGGTACCTCTACTAATTTTGATGTCGTTTCAGGAAAGGGAGAATTTTTAGGCGGTGCATTAGCTCCAGGAATTGAGATATCAGTTGAGGCTTTAGCAGCTCGGGCAGCACAACTTAGAAAAGTAGAATTGATTAAACCCAAATCTGTGATTGGGAAAAACACCGTAGAAGCACTGCAATCCGGAACAATTTATGGCTTCGCTGGGCAAGTAGATGGATTAGTGCGGCGGATTAGCGATGAACTTAATGTAGAAGGAATCACAGTGGTTGCTACTGGAGGCTTGGCGACCTTAGTAATTGGAATTTGCGAAACCATTGATTTTCATGAACCAGATTTGACCTTAATTGGTCTTCGTCTGGTGCACGAACGAAACCACTAGAACCGGTACCCTCTACCCCATGAGCGAAAAAGGTGCGCAGGAAAGTAACAGCGCCTCGGAAGTCGATGATCTGCCAGAGCAGATTCGGATTCGCCACGAAAAAAGAGAATCTTTAATTTCATCAGGTGTTGAGCCTTACCCAGTTTCAGTTCCACGCACATCATCTCTCAAATCGATACGAGAAAAGTTTGCTGATTTAGAAATAGATGTAGCAACTGGCGCAATTGAGAGTTTGAGCGGTCGAGTTATTTTCAAACGAGACACTGGAAAATTATGTTTTGCTACTTTGCGCGAAGGTGATGGAACTGAGTTACAAGCAATGTTTTCACTCGACAAAGTCGGTGAAGAAGTTCTAGGACAATGGAAAACGTTTGTTGATATTGGCGATTTCGTAAGTGTCACTGGTGAAATAATCACATCCAAACGCGGAGAACTTTCCATACTTGCAAATTCTTGGAATATGGCAGCTAAAACATTGCGCCCACTTCCGGTAGAACATAAACCAATGTCTGAAGAGACTCGGGTTCGAATGCGTTATGTAGATTTAATTGTTAGACCAGAAGCCAGATCAAATGCGCGCTTGCGACCTGTTGTAATGAAATCACTACGCGAAACATTTTCGAAAAGAGATTTCATAGAAGTTGAAACTCCCATGTTGCAGGTTTTGCATGGTGGAGCAGCAGCGCGGCCATTCAAAACTCATATCAATGCATACGACATGGAACTGTTTCTACGTATTGCGCCAGAACTTTATTTAAAGCGCTGCATAGTTGGTGGAATCGAACGAGTTTTCGAAATAAACAGGAATTTTAGAAATGAAGGCGCTGACTCTTCACATTCACCAGAGTTTGCGATGATCGAGTCTTACCAATCTTATGGAGATTGGAATTCCATGATTGAGTTAACGCGTGATTTGATCCAGGCAGCAGCTATCGCAACCAGTGGATCAACAACAGTTACACATTTTGATGGGCGCGAAAGTGATTTAGGTGGGAAATGGGATCAAATTTCACTTTACGGATCTGTTTCTAAGGCAGTTGGCGTTGAAATTACTGCGTTAACTCCTTACGAAGAGTTGCTTGCGTTAGCCAAAAAAGTTGGTTTATCTGTTGATCCAAAATGGATTACTGGGAAGTTATTGGAAGAATTATTTGAACATTTAGTTAAACCAGAATTGAAAACTCCTACTTTTGTTATGGGCTTCCCATTAGATACCTCGCCACTAGTACGAGCTCATCGTGAAATTCCAGGTGTTGCAGAGAAATGGGATTTATACATTGATGGTTTCGAACTAGCGACTGGTTACTCCGAGTTAATTGATCCAGTTATTCAACGCGAACGATTAGTAGCACAAGCAGCACTCGGCGCAAAAGGTGATGTTGAAGCCATGGCATTGGATGAAGACTTTCTACGCGCCCTTGAATTTGGAATGCCGCCACTTGGCGGAATGGGAATGGGTGCCGACCGATTATTGATGGCACTGACTGGGCTTGGAATTCGAGAAACCATTTTATTTCCACTAGTGAAACCAGAATGAACCCAATAATCCGTCCTGCACGTACAAGCGATATTAAACAACTTCGACAAATTATTGATACCTATGCACTTGGTCGCAGATTACTTTCAAAAGAAACAGTAACTCTTTATGAATCTGTTCAAGAATTTACGGTTGCTGAAATAGATGGTGAAGTCATTGGCTGTGGAGCACTACATATTCTTTGGGAAGATTTAGCGGAAGTTCGAACCATGGCTGTTGTTGAAAAATATCGAGGCACTGGCATTGGATCGCAATTGTTGGAGCACATTACAAAACGTGCGCTTGAATTAGGAGTAAAAAGAATTTTCTGCTTAACATTTGAGACCGATTTCTTTAGCCGACATGGCTTTGTTGAGATTGAAGGAACTCCGGTAGATCCAGCCGTGTACCAAGAACTATTACTCTCCTATGATGCAGGTGTTGCTGAATTTCTTGAGCTCGAGAGCGTAAAGCCAAATACCCTTGGGAACACCAGAATGTTGCGAGTGCTCTAGCCGCTATTGGGCAAGTTAGGGGAGATTTCCCCTAGATCTAGTGGTCTTACCAGCAATTTCGAAAATCTAGCGGGAAACGGGCATATTTGAGCCTGCTTGAGCGTTAAAAGAAGTACCACCCGAGGTGGCGCCTAAGTAAGAGATGATTAGGCTTGGAGATGTACCAAAGCAGTCCAAGCAGTCTAAGTAGTCGAAGCAGTAGGAAAAGCCGGACCAATTTTATTCATTAGAGGAGATGCCATGTTTGAGCGGTTTACAGATCGAGCCCGACGAGTAGTTGTACTCGCGCAAGAGGAAGCTCGCATGCTCAATCACAATTACATCGGCACTGAGCACATTCTGCTTGGCCTTATTCACGAAGGTGAAGGCGTAGCCGCAAAAGCTCTTGAATCACTTGGCATTTCACTTGAAGCAGTTCGTGCACAAGTAGAAGAAATTATTGGCCAAGGCCAACAAGCACCAAGTGGACATATCCCATTTACTCCACGCGCTAAAAAAGTACTAGAACTTTCACTTCGTGAAGCTTTGCAACTTGGACATAACTACATTGGCACCGAACATATTTTGCTTGGTTTGATCCGTGAAGGTGAAGGTGTTGCTGCTCAAGTTTTGGTAAAACTTGGCGCTGATTTAAATCGCGTACGTCAACAAGTAATTCAACTTTTATCTGGTTATCAAGGTAAAGAAGCCGCAACTTCTGGTGGCCCAGCTGAAGGAACCCCGTCTACTTCACTTGTTCTTGATCAATTTGGTCGCAACTTAACTGCTGCTGCCCGTGAGGGAAAGCTTGATCCAGTTATCGGTCGCGAAAAAGAGATCGAAAGAGTTATGCAAATTCTTTCACGACGCACAAAAAATAACCCAGTATTAATTGGTGAACCGGGTGTTGGTAAAACTGCAGTAGTAGAAGGACTTGCGCAAGCAATTGTGAAGAATTTAGTTCCAGAAACTATTAAAGATAAACAAATCTATTCACTCGACCTTGGTGCATTAGTTGCAGGCAGTCGTTACCGTGGAGATTTCGAAGAGCGTTTGAAGAAAGTACTAAAAGAGATTCGCACCCGTGGCGACATCATTTTGTTCATCGATGAGATTCATACATTAGTTGGAGCAGGCGCAGCAGAAGGCGCAATTGATGCTGCAAGTATTTTGAAACCTATGTTGGCGCGTGGCGAACTTCAGACCATTGGTGCCACAACCCTTGATGAATACCGTAAACATTTAGAAAAAGATGCTGCACTCGAGCGTCGTTTTCAGCCAATCCAAGTTGCAGAGCCATCTGTAACTCACACCATTGAGATTTTAAAAGGACTTCGCGATCGCTACGAAGCGCATCACCATGTTTCAATTACAGATGCAGCCCTAGTTGCAGCAGCAACTTTGGCAGATCGATATGTTTCAGATCGCTTCTTGCCGGATAAAGCAATCGACTTAATTGATGAAGCCGGATCCCGTCTTCGCATTAAACGGATGACAGCTCCGCCTGATTTACGTGAGTTTGATGATCGAATTGCAAATGTTCGACGTGAAAAAGAATCAGCAATTGATGGTCAAGATTTCGAGAAAGCAGCTTCACTTCGCGACAAAGAAAAAACTCTGATTCAAGAAAAAGGTGAGCGCGAGAAGCAATGGAAAGCTGGAGATTTAGACCAGGTTTCAGTAGTTGGCGAAGAGGAGATTGCTGAAGTTCTTGCTGCATCAACTGGTATTCCAATTGTTAAGTTGACCGAAGAAGAGACATCACGCTTGCTACGCATGGAAGATGAATTACACAAGCGCGTAATCGGGCAAGATCAAGCAATTAAGGCGCTTTCACAAGCAATTCGTCGTGCACGCGCAGGATTGAAAGATCCTAAGCGTCCAGGAGGCTCATTTATTTTCGCTGGCCCATCTGGCGTTGGTAAAACCGAACTTTCTCGTACGCTAGCTAGTTTCTTATTTGGTGATGCAGATGCGCTTATTCAACTTGATATGAGTGAGTACGCAGAACGTCACACTGTTTCGAGATTGTTTGGTTCACCTCCAGGATATGTCGGTTATGACGAGGGAGGACAACTCACCGAGAAAGTCAGACGACGCCCATTCTCAGTCGTACTCTTTGATGAGATCGAGAAAGCACATCCAGATATCTTCAACTCCTTGCTTCAAGTTCTTGAAGATGGGCGCTTAACAGATGCTCAAGGTCGTGTTGTGGATTTCAAAAATACTGTAATCATCATGACTACAAACCTTGGTACTCGCGACATCTCTAAGGGTGCCGGACTTGGATTTGCTAACAGTTCGGATTCACAAACTTCATACGAGCGGATGCGCAATAAAGTTACTGATGAGCTTAAATCTCATTTCCGCCCTGAATTCTTAAACCGTATTGATGAAATTGTCGTCTTCCATCAATTGACAGAGAAAGAAATCGTTCAAATTGTTGATTTGATGATTGCTCTTCTTGATGAGCGCTTGAAGGCAAAAGATATGGGCATCGAGTTAAAGCCTTCTGCAAAGGCATTGCTTGCTTCCCGTGGCTATGACCCTGTCATGGGCGCCCGTCCTTTGCGCCGCACCATTCAACGTGAGATCGAAGATGTTCTCTCTGAGAAGATTTTGTTCGGCGAACTCAAAGCTGGCGAAATCATCGTTGTGGACACCGAAGGCGAAGGAGTTGACGCCAAGTTCACATTTGCTGGTGAACCTAAGAGTTCAACACCAAACACACCCGAGGATTTAGCCGAAACTCCAGCGGTTTAACACTCAGCCTTAAGATCATTATCTTCTGTTGAATAGCTCACTTTTCTAAGTGAGCTATTAAGTTGTAGCGCAAATTAGAGTGTAAAATTCTAAAAAAATTTAGATCCTGGACGGCAATTATTAATAAAAATCGGTTTGAATATATAGATGCACTGCGAGTTGTTGGTGCCATGGTAGTAATTTCATTTCATTATTTTTCAAATGGTATTTCAAATGGCACAGTTACTAGCATTGAGTTAACTCCTTTTTCCGATATTGCCAAATATGGGTATTTAGGTGTGCAGTTATTTTTCGGTGTAAGTGGTTATTTGATTTTAATGTCAACAACAAATAGAAGTGCTTGGCAATTTGCTGAAGGAAGAATAAAGCGAATTTACCCGCTTTATTGGATGGCAATTATTCTCATTACGGCGATAACATTTTTACCTACTTTAAGTAAAACACATCCAGGGTTTTGGCAATTTTTGGCTAGTTCAACCATGTTTCCAACCGCATTTAATCAAGGGTGGGTAGACGGAGCACATTGGTTTATGTTGGTAGAGATCCAACTTTATGTTTTCATCTTTGCAGTATTAAAAGTTGGTGCAGGTAAATATTTGCCAACAATTTTCCCAATCTGGTCAATAGTGATCTTTATTTGGTATTTGTTTGAGTTAAATCGTTTTAGTATTTGGTACTTATACGGACCGTTTTCATTTATTTGTGGCGGAGCAATCATTTATTCAATTAAGCAGTGGGGTTGGACTCCATTAAGGGCAGCAGGATTGATAACCGCGGTAAGTGGTGGACTTTATTCTCGAGTTGGCTCTCTCGACAAACTTAGTGAGATTCGAAACACGCAGTACTCTGACAAAGTTGTAACTGTCATAGTTCTATTCATTTTTGGCCTTTTGTTGTTAACACTTTTACCTAAGGTGTCGAATATTCATATTCCTGGTGCGGTTTTTTTTGGGGCTATCACTTATCCACTTTTTTTGATTCATGGCAGATTGGGATACATGGCCCTAGAAAGATTCGCAAATGAGCAGAATAAATACTTTGTTTACTTAATTTTGGTAATTTTGGCAATCATTATCGCGTATCTAATGTTGCAGCTTGATCGGCGAATTCAAAAAATGTTGAGTAGATTCTGAGCAAATGGCACTAAGGATGTTAGCAATCAAGGCTTTCACCATTACGCTGAGGTATTAAGCCTATTGAGGGAGATTGATGTCTAGCGTTAAAGATTTTTTCAAAGGTATAGCCAAAAGCTGGGAACACCAAAGTTGGAGTGTGCGGTTACTTCGTCTTTGGCTAGGGATTACCTTTACTTACGCAGGAATTGATAAGGCCCTTGATGGAGGATTTCTTAACCCAGAAGCTACAACCTATATCGGAAAGCAACTTGCTGGTTTTGCGCAACAATCACCAATTTCACCACTGCTAAATAAGATGATTGAGCATGCAACTCTGGTTGGTGCTGGCACGATGGTTGGCGAGATCGCGATCGGCCTAGCTACTCTTTTCGGAGTATTTCCATTTTTAGCTGCACTTGCTGGTGCAGGACTCTCAGCATCACTTTGGCTTTCATCTTCATTCCACACGACTCCATATTTCTTAGCTTCTGACACCGCGTATTTAATTATGTGGTTAGTTTTTGCATTGTCAGTTATGCCAAAAAAGCGCACAGTTTCCAGAGTTTTGAACGTTGATCGTAGGGGAGCAATCGGAATTGGCGTTGTTGGTGCGCTCTCAATTGCATTTGCAGGATTGGGAAATATTTTTGCTAAGCCAGCAAAGATCGCTTCTGGAGCAGCAAAAGTTGTCACAAAACAAGGCGGCGGAGCACCCGCAAATTCAATTGCGACAATTTCAGATCTAAATGTAGGAAGTGCGTTGCAAATAAAACTTGAATCGGGTGAGCCAGGAATTTTAATTCGCACTGCTACCGATGCAGTTTGTGCTTTTTCAGCAGTATGTACTCACGAAGGTTGCACTGTGGATTATGACACCGCTAGTAAAGAGTTGATCTGTCCGTGTCACGGGGCCAGATTTGATCCTTTGCAAAATGGAAAGGCTGTTGCTGGGCCAACTCGTACTCCGTTAGCTGAACTCCCAGTGAAAATTAGCGGCGAATACATCATTACTGCTTAACGTTCTAAGAGTTTTACTTTTTCTAGAGCTTGAGAAATCCGATGTACTTCAACAATTTCGATTCCAGGGAGTTTTATATCGCTTCCTGCTGGAATTAGCGCACGTTTAAATCCAAGTCTGGCAGCTTCTGCTACGCGTTGTTGACCACCAGTAACTCGTCTAATTTCCCCGGCAAGACCAACTTCACCAATTGCGATTAAATCAGCTGGTAGCGCCAATCCAACTGCTGCCGATGCAACTGCAAGTGCAGCAGCAAGATCGGCGGCTGGCTCGGTTAATTTCATTCCACCGACCGTTGCCACATAAACATCTCGCCCAGCTAATTTGGTATTTGCACGTAACTCTAGAACTGCAAGTGTCATCGCAGTTCGCGCACTGTCTAAGCCACTTGTGACTCGGCGAGCGTTTCCGTAATCGCGATCTTTATCGACCCCTACTAAAGCTTGAATCTCGGCAACTAGTGCCCGCCTTCCTTCAAGTGCAACTGTTACGCAAGTTCCTGGAACAGGTTCAGCGTGACGAGTTGTGAATAATCCACTTGGATCAGTAACTCCCGAGATTCCACCATCATGTAAATCAAAACATCCAACTTCATCAGTTGCACCAAATCGATTTTTTATCGACCTAACTAAACGTAAGCGGGAATGTCGATCTCCTTCAAAATTCAATACAACGTCAACTAAATGTTCTAATAATCTTGGACCAGCAATTGATCCATCTTTTGTAACATGGCCAACCAGGATGACGGTGATTCCACGATCCTTAGCGATTCTTATTGCCGTATTAGCGACTTCGCGCACCTGCGTCACACCACCGGGTGATCCTTCAACAGCAGCACTAGCCATAGTTTGAATTGAATCAATAATTAGCAGGTCAGGTTTTACCGCATCAATATGTGCAACAACTGCACTTAATTCATTTTCAGCTGCCAACCAAAGAGATGGATGAATTGCTGAAAGCCGTTCGGCACGCAATCTAACTTGCGCAGTAGATTCTTCACCAGTTACATAAAGCGCAGTCAATCCAGTGCGCGCACTCTCAGCCGCAACTGTTAAAAGCAAAGTAGATTTTCCAACTCCGGGTTCACCGGCAAGTAAGACAACAGCACCAGGAACTAATCCACCACCGAGGGTTCGATCGAGTTCTGCAACACCACTTGAACGAGATTGTGCTGCGGCTAAATCAACTTCACCAATTGGGCGCGCAGTCGCGGTGACTGCCCCTGCTGCCACGACATTGAGTTTCCGAGTGCCCTCATCGATACTGCCCCATGCCTGGCATTCACCGCAGCGGCCAACCCACTTTGAGGTACTCCAACCACATTCTGAACAGCGGAAGGGCTCTTTGAGCGGTGCTTTAGCCATGCCTTCAGCCTATGACAAAGCACTGACTTTTACGCAGCGGCTGGAGGATCCTTTGGATACCTTCCGGTACCTAGGAGTTCTGAATCTGAGATCAACATAATTCGACCAGTATCTGTGGCCAAAATTAATCTTCCATCACTTAGAAAATCTAGAGTACGAATTCGATCTCCAACTGGGATGGGTTCATCGTACATAACCGTATTAGTAGGAGAGATTCGCAATCTACGAAGCTGGTTTCCTTTTAGTGAACCAACAATTAAATCCCCAGCCCAATATTTTGCAAACTCACCTTTGCTTGGAACTTTGCGAATAGTCGAAGGCGAGATAGATGGCGTCCACCCGTATGTTGGAGGCTGTGAAGATCCAATTGTGTTTGTCTTTACTCGGCCCTTATCTGGTGTTTCAAAATCATAAGGTCGACCAAGTGTTACTTGGGGCCAACCATAATTTTTTCCTTTAACAATAATATTTAACTCATCTCCACCGCGTGGACCATTTTCAGTTTCCCAAAGCGTTTTTCGCTCACTATCCCAAACCAATCCACCAAGATGTCGTAAGCCAGTCGCAATTAGAGTTACCTTTTTAGTTTTTATATTAATCGATGAGACCGCACCAAAATAATTAGTTTTTGGGAACTCCATTCCGTCTACATAATTTTGGCTATCTGGCCCAGGAAATGTCCCATCATCATATTTAGTCAAACTGTTTCCGCCAGCGATAAATAATTCATTTCCATTTAAAGCCAAGCGCGCATCCCAGAAGAGTTCACCCTGAACGCATGGGGAAGACTTAAAAAGCAATGTTGGTTTTGCATCTAATTTAGCGATTGAATAATCATAAATTTTCGCCGCTCCACAACCAGGAAAATCTTTAGCTCCATCGACTACAGCCAGATAAAGATGATCTTTAGTTGCGATCATATCTAGCAATGCATTACTTGGGTGTCCTATTTCTGATGGCGTTGGAACTGTCACTTTAGAACTAAGAGTTAAGGTATTTCCAGTTAAATTAGCAATTGTTAATGTCCGAGATGGGCGGTCTCCTATAAAAATCTTATTTCCCGATACTGCTGTAATTAGGGTTTTAGCTTCTGGAATTACAAAAGTGTCAATATTTAGATTGTAAAAATTAGTTTCTTGGGGAGTGACTTTTAATGAAGTGATACTTTGTGGAACGGAGATCTCAGCTGCATTTGCAAAAGTAATTGGAAAAATAAAAACGAGTGCAATGGCAAAGAGGGGAATTCTCTTCATGGTATTTCTCCCGATCTTCTTATTTTTTACTTTCAGCCGCTTCTTTTCGAGCCAGAGTTGTTGCCGGATGCTCAAGGAGCAGTGGCAGTAACTTTGGAGATGCAGCTCGTTTGATTTCCATTCGAGCATCGCATATCTGCTTCAATTCAGCATAGGCTTTTTTGCCCATTAATTCAGTAAGTTCTGCTTCATTTGAGAGGTAGACCGGATCTTTACCTACGTGAGCATCGGAGTTGCTGGTGCAATACCAGTGGAAATCTTCGCCACCAGGTCCCCAACCGCGACTTTCGTATTCACCAATAACTGTGATTGATACTTCAACATCATCACCGAGATCAACTTTTTCGAAACTACGGCGAATTGGTAATTGCCAACAAACATCTGGCTTTGTCTTAACAAAATGAACACCTTCACTTTGGGCAAGATGGTGCAACACACATCCAAAATCACCGGTAAAGCCTTCAGCGGTATGACCTTTTCTGTTTAAGAAGATGCATCCATTATCTACTTTTCGAGTTTTGCGATCTCCGTCTTCATCAACTTCTGAAATCTTTAATTTCCCACCCTTTTTCTTAGGTTGGGCTTTATCAAAGTATTGCCATTGCGACCTTTTCAATTTCTTGGCAAATTTTAAAACTCGTTCTTCATCTTTTTTATCTGAGTACAGAGCGCCTTCAGAGCAGCAACCATCATTTGGGCGATCGGCGTAAATTCCCTTACATCCGTTGCCGTAGATGCAGGTCCAATTAGAGGTGAGCCAAGTTAGATCACAACGAAAACGCTCACCAAATGGATCTGCGGGATTATCAAATTCGACCCAGTCGCGTGGGAAATCAATTACTACCTCAGGCATAAGGCACAAGGGTAGAGGCTTTTTAAGGAAGTTGTTACATCGCTAGGAATTGGTGGTTGGGAGAGGTGCTGCTTTTTGGTTGGCTTGCCGACCTGACGAGATGATGGCGTTGTAGGCTCTGCCTTATGAGCCAGATATTGATCATCGGTGCTGGTGCAATGGGAGAGGCGATTATCGCCGGACTCATAAAATCAGGAACCAAGCCCAGCTCTATTTCTATCTTGGAAAAACGGCAAGAGCGAAGTGCACAGATCTGCGCGCAATATGGGGTTAGTGAGCTGCCCAATGTAGACGCACTCTCTGGATTTGCGGCAATTTTCTTAATCGTAAAGCCGCAAGATTTGGCAACGAGCGTTTCCGAAATCTCAGATCACATCACTGCGGCGACGGTGCTTATTAGTCTGGCAGCGGGCAAAAAAATCGCTGGAATTGAAGCCAGTCTCAAAGGCAAGAGTGTTCCAGTTATCCGAGTGATGCCAAATACTCCAGCTTTGGTTGGCGAAGGAATGGCAGCCATTTCTGGGGGATCACATTGCAGTGAAAAAGATTTAGCGCTCGCCGAAAAATTACTAAATGGAACTGGCAAAGTCATTCGCGTCCAGGAAGATTTGCAAGATGCAGTAACGGCAGTTAGTGGATCGGGTCCGGCTTACTTTTTTCTAATTATTGAAGCGATGGTGGCAGCGGGAATTGAGTTAGGTCTTACACCTGAAGATGCACATCAATTAAGTATCCAAACTATTTATGGTGCCGCAACGATGTTGCGAGATTCAGGAAAAACACCAACAACGTTGCGCGAAAATGTCACTAGTCCAAATGGCACAACTGCAGCGGCACTTAAGAGTTTAAATGAAAGTGGAATACAGGAGATATTTAGTGCCGCACTTTTGGCAGCGCGTGATCGTTCACGCGAATTAGCTCAGGGGTGAGCAAAGCTGAAACGAGTTCTTTTTGTAGTGGCAGCTTTTTCATTGATATTCGCCCCAAACGCTGAAGCGGCAACTTTTTCGCCAAAAATCGTGCTTCCATTTTTAAGTACATCAATTTCAGGCAACGAAAATGACGAGATCATTGGGATAACTTCGACTAAAAAGCATTGGATAGTTGCAGGCAATGCAGTTGGGGATTTTCTTGGAACTACCGCCCTAAATCCACTGGCGCCTACAGGCGGCATTGATTCATGGGTTAGTGCTTTTGACTCTTCTGGAGTAAATGCGTGGTCACTTCGAGTTGGAACATCGGAAGATGATTTAGCAACAGCGATTGCAGCAGATTCGAAAGAACAGATTTGGATTGCAGGTTTAGCACAAAGTGAGATCAATCCAATTGTTGTCGCAACCACAGATAGCTCAACTACCTCTATTGAATCTCAACCAAATCAAACATCAACGGTCCAAACCTTAAATCCTGATTTGGTCAACTCGGAAATTTTGAACCCTCTTAGGAAAGATTTAAAGTTTCTCACTGTTGCCCAGATAGATAAAAATGGGCAGCTTATAAATAGATTTGCGACTGCTATGAATAATTTTGGATATGTAACTGCAATTATTCCGGGAAGTACAGGAATTTTCTTGATTGGAATTGAGATTGCTAAGTCTGGCGGCGAACGATCTTTCATGCAATTACTTTCCAGCACAGGTGAGTTTGGACCTAAATACTATTTTGGGAAATCTGCGACTACCTTGATGTCTGGAGTATTTAACAAGGATAAAACTCTAACTTTGGTTGGCAATAGCTCAGAAGTACTTGCAAAAAAATCGGTAGTCGGAAAAGTAGATGGAATAATTCTTAATGTTTCTCCTTCCGATGGCAAAATTTTGAAGATTGTAAGAAGTAATGGAGTTGGCGCAACTCGTTCCTGGAAAAGTGCTGCAGGGAATTTAACGGTAGGCGGAACCTCAAAGACTAAAACTTTAAGTGAAGGTGTAATTTCTCAATTCTCAAGTACTGGTGCGGTCCTATGGAGTAAGAGATATGCGGGCGCAACAGCTGCGGTAAACAATTCAGCTGTGATTGCAGTCCTAACCACACAAAACAACCCACTCCTGAAATCCAAAGCCGGAGATGTCGTGGTTTACCAATTTGATAAAAAAGGTGACCCAACATTAGGAGGGCGAATTCCACTCAGTGCCGAAATCATCGGCTTAAGATCTCAGGCCGGACTCGGCACCTGTGTGGCGACTCTGGCTGTAGATGGAACTTTTGCCTTGTCTCAGTTCCCGTTTTAGGGCCTCAGGGCGTGAGGGTAATTTCGCGTTAATTTAGAACTCTTCTCCTAACAGGGTAATCTCTGACCCTACTTAAAAGTCGTTAATCGGCAGTTGAGAAAAGTTTCCAAGGGAGTGATTCGTGGGTTCAGTAATTAAGAAGCGCCGCAAAAGAATGGCAAAGAAAAAGCACAAGAAGTTACTAAAGCGCACCAGAATTCAAAGACGTAACGCTAAGTAAACCTAGCCACCGATTTAATTCAAAGGTTTAGTTAGTAAAGTCGCTTTTCCATTCACATTTACGAATGCATAATCTCTACTCTTAATTTTTATCCACGATGCCGTATTACTTTTATCAATCGCTGCATCATTAGCTAGAGTGCTTTTTTTACTAACTAGATCTAAAGAACATAGTCGATCCTCGCATCCGTAAATTGCACTCTTCCCATTCAGTGCAATCGGAGAAACTGGACTTGATGTTGGAATGAATTCAGAAATATTTCCGGGAGAAGTTAAGTCTGTCCAATGAATACGGTCAGCTTTTGAAACAGTTGTAGAAGATGATGCATACCAAATGGCACGAAGTGCTGAGCCGTCGAGAGCCAGTCCTAAATCAAAACCAGCAACTGGCATTTCTCTTTTACCGGCTTCAACTGTGCTGAATTGCCAGTCCAGTGGAGAAACGGTGGATCGGGTCGCGTATCGAATATCACCTTGAATTGGTTTCTTTTCTGGAGCAGCTAGAACCGAATCATAAAGCAGATGAATTTTCTTTCCAGTGGTTACAGCTGCAAGATGAAAAGCGACATCGCCGTCAGTTCGGCTACCAGAGCTTTTATCTCCATCCACAATTTCATAACTCCAACCAGATTTGAGCAGAGTTGCACCAAGCAAAATTCCTTGGGAGTCGTCCCGATAAAAAACTTGCAACCCTTGAGTAGTTGATGCACAGGCATTTGAAACATTTACATTACTGGCAGTCTTGGTTCTAATAGCTTCACGATAATCTTGAATTGCTGGTCCATCACCATCAACGGTTTCATAAATCCATTTTTTGCCATCATAGTTTGCGTGAAGTAAATCTTTTTCAACAGTATCTGTATAGAAGATATGTAACTTCTCTTTCTTGCCAGGGTTAGTTATGCAAACAGAAAGCCTTCCATTTAGATTGCTATTTCGTTTACCTGATTTAGCAGAATCTCCATCAACAATTTGGCGTTTCCAGACTTTTCCATCAAATTGATTCATGATTAAGTATCCACTTTTTGAATCAGTGTAAATAATCGTTTGTTTGCCCATATAAATGGTGCTTGCAGTGAATTGAGCATCTGAATTTGAGTCCAGAACTTTATTTACCCAAGTATCCTCAGGAACAACCACTGAAGAGGTAGTTTCTTTACTTTGAAAGCCATTTGAAATTGCGATTATTCCAAAATAGTAAGGGAATCCAGGAGATAGTTTTGGAATCGTAACTGGAGATTTAGTGACCGTGATGACTTCATTACCGGGATAAACTTTTATTTGATAAGAAGTAATTTCTTGTCTAATTGCTTCTTCAGGTGGATCGAAAGATAAAGTGATTGACTTATTTCCAGAAATTGTATGCAGATTTCGAATTTCACTGATGCGAGAGGCTGGAGTTTTTCCGCGCATATCTCTAAGCATTCCAATTACTACTGGGCCTGGATCATGAATTGCTTGCTGCATATCTATAGTTGAACTCATTAATCCGTTGATAGCGCTTTTTGGAAATAATTCATCATCTAGGTGGCTAACTGAGGATCCCGATTTGTACTGACTCGGCGCAAAAAGTTTTGGCTTAACACCATTATTCGCCGATACTCCTTGTGAACCAATCCAGTAAAGCGGTGATGTCACATAAGTTGAGAATTCAGGGAGTGTGGCAGACAGGTCAGATAATCTACGCCCAGATTCATTCGCAACAAAACCTGCGAAAATACTTGGTGACTCATTTGCAAAAGTTCCAAACCGATCATTAAAAGTTTCAGTAGAAATAATGCCTAGCCCATGGCCTAATTCGTGGAGAACTGCACTCAAGAAATCAAATTGACCCACTGCATTTTTTCCATCTGTGCCGTAATACCAATTGACGTTTGAAGCACTTGAATTAAAACGTGCAGTTATTTCGGCATTTAGTTCATCTTGATCTTTTTTATCACTTGATAGTGAGTTCGCAAGTGCAGCTGGGTACCAAAGGTTTTTTTCTGGAGCACCAGGAAAGTCTTTGAAATATCCGCCTCCCTTAGGTCCACCAGGTCTGGCATTTCCGAGAATTCCCCGATCAAGGGGAGACCAGTAAGCATCAATTGTTATGGTTACGTTGGATTCAAAAAGATATGACCAGATTTGAGTTGCGCGCAAAAATGTTTTTTTTGCTGGCTCTGGCCACTGCGTTCTAGATTCAGTAAAAAAGTTAACTTCAAACTTGGATTTAGGATCGAGATTTGTGTCGTTAAAAGGAATGTAAGTTGGCGTCACCTTCGATGTCGCACCAGCATATGTAACTTGCAATGGCGCGATTATTGAATCAGGCGTTAAGGCTGATGCGGTTGGAGCTAGCGGTAGCAGCAAGGCGGCGAGCAGCCCTACAATTACTGTTATCGATTTACCCCGCTTCATGGAAAAACCGTAGCAGTATTAATGATTCTAAGAGGAGCTTGAAGTGAATTCGGAAGAATTGGCCAGCGCAGGAATTAGCAGGGCGGCCAAAGAGCAAAAGAATCAGAGCAAAGAGCCGGAATTAGCGGATTTACGAAGTGACTTGGCTCGTGCGCTTGGAGATTTTATCCAACAAAATTTCGCACATAAATACGGTCCTTTAATTGGACCGATTTCAGAAGGCGCTATTGAGAAATTCCTTAAAGATTTTGAAGAAAACTCAACTAAGGCAAAAACTGAACTGACTTTTGTTCTACAGGAGCTGCTTGATCGGATAATTTCGAGCAAATGAAAACTAAGGTCACGATTTACTCAAGGCATGGTTGCCATCTTTGCGATGTGATGAAGGATCAAGTTGTGAAAATTCAAGGTGATTTAGATTTTACGATTGAAATAATTTATATTGACAAGAATATTGAGTTAGAAGAGAAATACGGTGAACAAGTTCCAGTTATCTTGATTGATGGTGAGATTCATGACTTCTTTAAACTTAACGAAGCCAGATTCAGGAAAGCGTTAACTGCCTAATTTATTATCGCCTGAAAGAATGTCATCCGCATCAATAATTTGATATGAGTAACCTTGTTCAGTCAAAAATCTTTGCCTGTTCTGTGCAAAATCTTGATCGATAGTATCTCGCGCAACTAATGTGTAAAAACGCGCACCTCTCCCATCAGCTTTTGGACGAAGAATTCTGCCCAAACGTTGCGCCTCTTCTTGACGTGATCCAAATGCCCCAGATACCTGAATCGCAATTGTGGCTTCTGGTAAATCAATTGAGAAATTTGCAACTTTGGATACAACCAAAGTTGTTATTTCCCCTTCTCTAAATAGTTGAAATAATGATTCGCGCTCTTTAATGGGAGTATCTCCAGTGATAACTGGTGCTCCTAAGGTTTCACCAAGTTTTGCTAGTTGGTCCAAATACTGGCCAATGACAAGTACTTGCTCACCTTGGTGTTTGTCAGCAATAAATTTTGCGACATTTGTTTTAGTCAAGGTTGTTGCACAGGTTCGGTAACGGTGCTCTGGTTCAGCAGTTGCATAAAGAAGTCTTTCAGCATCAGTTAAATTCACGCGAACTTCAATGCATTCTGCAGGGGCGATATAACCTTGCGCTTCAATTTCTTTCCAAGGTACGTCATATCGTTTTGGCCCAATTAGAGAAAAAACTTCTCCCTCCATGCCATCTTCACGAACAAGTGTTGCTGTCAAACCGAGGCGCCTGCGCGATTGAATATCAGCAGTAAATCTAAAGACGGGGGCTGGGAGTAAGTGAACTTCATCATAAATAATTAAGCCCCAGTCATGGGAATCAAATAAATCTAGATGTGCGTATACGCCACCTTTTTTAGTTGTTAAAACTTGATAAGTAGCAATTGTTACTGGCTTAATTTCTTTTTTAGTGCCTGAATATTCGCCGATCTCATCCTCGGTCAGTGATGTCTTTAGTAGTAATTCATTGCGCCATTGTCTGGCTGCAACAGTGTTTGTTACCAGAATTAAAGTTGTTGCTTTCGCTAGTGCCATAGCTGCAGCGCCAACCATGGTTTTTCCAGCACCACAAGGCAAAACAATTACACCTGAACCTCCATGCCAAAAACCCTCAGCAGCCATTTTTTGGTAGGTACGTAACTTCCAATCTTTTTCTACTAGCGAGATTGGATGTGCTTCGCCATCTACATATCCAGCCATATCTTCTGCTGGCCAACCAAGACGCAACAAACTTTGCTTTAGACGTCCACGTTCGCTTGCAAAAACTACGACTGTTTCAGGATCAATTCGAGGGCCAAACATCGGTGCAATTTTTTTAGCTCGTAATACCTCTTCTAACACTGCGGCATCTGTGGAGGTAAGAATTAATCCATGAACTGGATGTGCCTCAAGTCGGAGTCTTCCGTAGCGGTCCATTGTTTCTGCAATATCTACAAGCAATGCATGGGGGACTGAATACCGGGAATATCGCAACAAAATATCAATTACGGCTTCTGCATCATGACCAGCAGCGCGCGCATTCCAAAGTCCCAAATTAGTCAATCTATATGTGTGAACGTGTTCTGGGGATCTTTCTAATTCAGCAAATGGAGCAATTGCTTTTCGGCACTCATCAGCCAACAAATGGTCAATTTCTAGCAGAAGTGTTTTATCGCTCTGAACAATTAGTGGACCTTCGCTCATTATTAAGGCCTCTCAATAAGATCAGTAATCAGTGAATTTATAAATGTAATTTGCGATTCAATTGAATCTGCTTTAACCCATTCTCCTCGAGCGTGGGCTCCGCCGCCAATTGCACCCAAACCATCAAGAGTCGGGGCGCCTGCTGCGGCGGCAAAGTTTCCATCACTTACGCCTCCGACGGATACGCCAACTAATGTCGGTCTTCCTAAATTCAAATTAACTTTTTGCGCACGTTCAAATAATGATTGCGTTGAAGTTAACTCAAGAGGTGGACGGTTGATCTGGCCAGTGATCGTAATTTTAGCTTCCGGATTTTGGGGAACTAGAGAATTAAGTGCTTCAGAAATTCGCGTTAATTCAGCAGCTTTAAATGAACGTACATCAATATCTACAGTGGCTAACGCCGGCACAGTGTTTGTGGTGCTTCCCGATGTCATAGTTGTTGGTACAACGGTTGTTCCAAATTCTGAATTTTCCAACTTGGCAATTTGAAGAATTAGGTGGGATATCTCAGTACTGGCGTTTATACCTTTTTCAGGCTCTAATCCGGCATGGGCAGCTCTACCCGTAACTGTGACTTTAAAATCAGCACTGCCTTTTCTTCCGATCTTTACTGCACCATCTACGGATGCCTCAAACACTAAAACAGCTCGGGCGTTACGTGACAAATCCTCAATTAGTTTTTTAGATGATTTAGATCCAGTTTCTTCATCAGTAGTTGCAATTAGAGCAACAGATCCACTAACTCCACGAAGTGCATAAAGTGCTTGAATAAATCCAGCTTTCATATCAAAAACGCCAGGTCCGGTAATTCGGTTTTCTTTGACTTCCCAAATAGGCGTAAATGAATCTATTGGCCAAACTGTGTCTAGATGCGTAAGCAAAACTATTTCAGGATTTGGATCACCCCACCAAAAAACTGGACGATTCTCAATTTCATGAATTTGTGCCGGCATATTTAAGACTTCATTTGCAATCTCTGCGGCTAACTTTGTGACTTCTTGGCATGCTGATAAATCTGAGGTCGGGGATTGGCAGCGCACTAATCTCTCTAGGTGCTCCAATACTTGCGAACTCATCAATTACCCCTTTTTCCTAAGTGCTAAGTCTGCCCTATTCGACTAAGGCGATGCCGTTTATGCGTGAAACTGGGAACCGTAGGACTTCATCATTGCCATGGTCATAGGCCACAAGGACGCCAGCCATAACTTGGATTGGGTCGATGATTCGCTGGCTGACTCCACCATCAGAGTCGGCATACCCAATAACTAATGTCTCCTTATTCTTTATGGCGATAGTCAACGCCGCCATAGTTTCACTTGGAGTAGCACTTGCAACGGTAGTTGGAACACCACTTCGTTTGGCTGAGGCTCTATCACCTGCACGTAAAGCTCTAAGTGCAGCAGTTAAAAGTTCATCACGCGGAGTTTCGTACTCGCCAATAACTCGAGGTGGGCGAGTTTTTGAAATCGCGCGCGCAGCAGATCGTTTTCGAGTGACAAGAGCGCCATCTCTTCCTTCAATTGCAGGCAAGAAACCAGCTTCAATCAATGTGTTCACTGCCTCATCTGTGTCAACTTCAGTGAATAAAACTTGAGGTGCAATTTTACGTAATTGCAAATGGGCAGTCCGTCTATCAGCGAGTATTGCATTAACAACTGATTCATCTTCACATCGAATGTATGAACTCCAACCAATGCCCACTCTTAACTTTCCGTGACGTTTACCAACATCTGCAATTAAATATGAGAGAGGCTGAGGAATCGAAGTCTTAGAAATTTTAGTGAGAAATTTATTTATTTCATCGCCACTTCGACCACTATCTAAGCCTCGTCTAATTGAGTTTTCGCTGAACCGATAGACAGTAGCTCCACCTTTACTTTCAACATTAGCAATTAGCGAAAGCTCTTGCGCAAGATCGATACGAAGCGGGCCAGGAGCAATTGCAGTGTTATCTGCTTGAATCAAAATATGATCAATTTCTTTTGGTAAAGCTTGACTTAATCCTGAATCTTCCTTTCCGTTCAGAATTGCAGAACCAAATGATGAGATCGCCCCTCGTCCGGTAATTCCGAGCCACTCGGCTTCTCGGGAACTCCAATGTGCAATGTCAGCGTGTAATCCAACGCCACGGCGTGGTCGTTCCCACCTAACTCTTTGTGACAATGCCGATAAATCAGGTGCACATGGAGAAATTTCAGTAACTAACTTTAAGAATAAAGCACGCAAGTTTGCAGCCGCGGCTCTGTCAATTTCTGGACCAAGTGCAGAGATATACCGTGCTTCACTTTTCCCAACTAATCCACTCACTCTTGAAGTTGTTAACCAGCCATTTACTATGAGTTGCCAACGCTCATCGTGAGTTGAATTTAACCAAAGATCAAATGCAGATGTTGGCAGCAATTCTTCTTCTCGATCAACGGTAACAAGACCGCAGATGTAAGAGAGTTCTGCAATAAAAATTAAGTAATTTTCTTCCACACCAAGTGCATCAGCTGCCTTCTTGACTTCTCTAACTCCAATACCCCCAGACCTTAGAATCGCTGGTGGTTCTCCTGACCAAAACTTCATTAACTCTTCAATTTGATGCAGCAAAGTTATAATTGCGCCGACTGCACTTTTATCAATTTCACTTTGAGTAAATTCGCGACCGCGGTAATCAGTAGGTTGATTTTGTAGTTCTCGATGAATTTTTCCACCTCGAAGATGCATTCCAATTTCTCTAGGAAGTACAACGGTTTTACTATCTACGGCTAGTAGCAGGTCGTTATCAAGTAGCCATTTGATAGCCACTCCTGGTTTCTTAATATCTGAAACACTGCCTCTAGGCGGTCCCCAAGTTAAGCGATCAAGCACCGTGCGCGCATTTTCTGGTGCGTCTTTAATTTTCTTTATTGCTTTTGTACTTAGCAATCCAAGTACAGGCCCAAGCCCCGTGGGTTCATTTCCGACTGAATCACGTATCGCATTGAGAACTCTTATTTGGTCTTCATCTGGGAAAATCAACGCAAGTGCAATAAGTTTTTCAATAACCAATTTCGCATCTTCTGTCGTCGCGGCAATAACTGCTTCAACTGTGATTGGTTCTGGCAATGCGACGAGAGCTTCAAGAACTTGAATCTCCCAGAGGTTAAGTGAATCTAATGCTCTGGAAATACTTGGAGGAGCACTGGCGCGAGATGCCAGAGCTGAAATGTCAGTAGGCAGTGGCGACAAAAGATCGCCTCTTGCGGATAAAAGCAGCCTTAATTGCTCATCATCGCGCGACCGGAGTTCCTGTGCCAGCGATCTGGTGGGGTGCGAGTGGGTGGGTTGAGGTGACATAACTTGCCAACGCTACCCCAATCCCGACCTCACTATGATTTCCCTCATGAAAACTCGGGTACATGTGCTTCGTCATGGCGAAGTCGAAAACCCAAATAAAGTCTTATACGGACGCCAGCCAAATTGGCACCTATCGACCCGAGGTGTTCAAATGGCAGAAGCAGTTGCACTCTGGTCGAAAGATCGCCCAATCCGTGCAATACATGTCTCGCCGCTAGAGCGCGCGCAAGAAACAGCAGCACCGATTGTCGCTGCTCATGGAATTTCTATAACTACCGATCCACTTTTGATTGAAGCTGCAAACGTTTTTGAAGGCAAACCTTTTTCTGTTGGCGATGGAGTTTTGCGTCGTCCATCAACGTGGCGTTATTTATGGAATCCATGGCGTCCATCTTGGGGCGAGCCTTATAAAGAACAGATTGAAAGAATGATGTCTGCTATTTATTTTGCGCGTGATAGCGCAATTGGTGCTGAGGCTATTTGCGTTTCACATCAACTTCCAATTTGGATCGTGCGATCACATGTAGAAGGAAAATCACTAATACATGATCCTCGTAAAAGAGAGTGTTCACTAGCATCAATCACAACCTTTGTTTTCAATAGTGATGGGGTGATTGAGGATGTTGAATACTGTGAGCCTGCTAGACATTTACTTCCTCCTAAGCAGAAGTGAAAACTAGAGTCTCAATTTCAGCGTTAGTTCTAAGTTCTTTGATTTTTTCAGGATGTGGATCTGGTGGTACATCAGTAAGTGAAGAATCCTTTGTAGCCGGTGATGGTGTTGTAACTTTTGTTGCAAAAGAAAATCGGTCCCTTGCGCCAGACATAAATGGAGAATCACTTTTAGGCGAAAAAACTTTTATCGAAAAAGAGAAAATTACAGTAATAAATGTTTGGGCTTCCTGGTGTTCTCCTTGTAGGGCTGAAGCTCCTTCATTACAGGCAATTTCCGAGAAATATCCAGTCACTCAATTCATCGGAATTTTGACCAGAGATTCAAAAGATTCTGCATTGGCTTTTACACGTAGATTCGATATCACTTATCCAACAATTGCTGATGATAAAATTCTTTTGGGGTTTAGAAACTCATTACCTGTAACATCTATACCAACTACGATAATTTTAGACAAAAATAGAAAAGTAGCTGCAAGAATTTCAGGAGCAATCACTATTGCTTCACTTTCTAATCTAATTGAAAAGATTAATAATGAGAGTGCTAAATGACAGTTATTGCATCTTCATTAACGGAAAAGGTCTTAAATGGATCAGTATTCGTGTCATTTCCGATTGCGATAATCGCTGGGATAGTTGCATTTCTCTCGCCATGTGTCTTGCCACTAGTTCCGGCATATCTTTCATATATAACCGGATTAACTGGACTTGAATTAACCGCAAAAGCGGCACGTGGTCGAATCCTTTGGGGAACTATTTTGTTCATTTTAGGATTCAGTAGCGTTTTTATTTCTTATGGAGCTCTCTTTGGCGGCGCCGGGAATGTTTTGTTGGAACAACAAAGTTCAGTCACAAAAGTATTAGGAGTATTTACGGTTCTAATGGGTTTAGCTTTTATTGGAGCACTACCAAACCAAATGCAGTGGCGGCCAAAAATCGTCACGACTTGGGGTTTAGCGGGCGCGCCATTTCTAGGCGTTTTATTTGCTGTCGGCTGGACTCCATGTATCGGACCAACGCTGGCTGCAGTACAGACATTGGCATTTTCCGAATCATCTGCAGTGCGCGGAGCTTTTCTCTCTATTGGTTATTGCATAGGTTTGGGAATTCCCTTTTTACTTGCCGGATTGGGAATCGAACGCAGTATGAAGATTTATCGCAAAATTTCCCCAAAGATAATTACTCGAATTGGCGGAACCTTGCTTATCCTCTTAGGTCTTGCACAAATAACTGGTATTTGGGTTGACATAGTTATTTGGCTGCAAGGATTTTCTTCAGCTTTTGTGACGGCACTCTAATGAGTTACGAGATTAAGACTCCCGAACTAGGAACCGTTGGTTTGTTGCGGTGGCTCTGGCGCCAATTAACAAGCATGCGTACCGCTCTAATTTTATTACTTTTATTGGGCGTGGCTTCGATCCCGGGATCAATAATTCCGCAACGAAATCAAGACCCAACTCGGGTACAACAGTATTTTGTTAATAATCCAACTTGGGCAAAAGTTTTTGATCAATTCTCATTATTCAATCTCTATTCATCAACATGGTTCAGCGCAATTTATCTTTTGCTTTTTATTTCATTGATTGGCTGTGTACTCCCGAGGACATGGGAACATTTTAAAAATATTAGAGCTTTACCCCCGTTAACTCCAAAAAATTTAATCAGACTTGAAGAGTTTAGAAAGTTTGAAAGTGATAAAAGTGCTGAAGAAATTTTAGATGTTGCCCGGTCTCATTTTCGTAAACGTAGGTATCGAATAAGGGATTGTGATAATTCAGTTGCTGTCGAAAAAGGGTTCATTAGAGAGAGTGGGAATTTACTCTTTCACCTCTCTCTAATTGGAATTTTGATTGGGGTATCGACCGGGTCACTTGGCGGCATGCGTGGCAGTGCGATCGTTAATGAGGGAGAGAGTTTTACAAATGTTGCCACAAGTTATGACTCACTGTCTGCTGGAAGATTTTTTAAGTTATCCGATTTTCCACCGGTAACTTTAAAGATTGTTAAATTCACTGCTTCTTATGACCCAATAACTAATGCGCCTCGTGATTATTCCTTGATTGTTGATGTTACTGAAAGTGGTAAATCTACTTCTCGAAGAGTTGAAGTAAAAGTTAATAAGCCCCTAACTTTTGGATCAACTCGTATTTATTTACAAGCAAATGGGTTCTCTCCGAAAGTTACCGTAAGAGATAAGAGCGAAAATATTGTTTTAAGTGGGGCTATCCCATTCTTGCCACAGGATGGCAATTTAACTTCAATCGGAGCTATTAAAGTCCCAGACTTAACTCCGATTCAATTAGGAATTGTTGGCTCATTTCTTCCAACAGCGGAGCGAGACATAACTAGGGGCGGCTTTTCTTCTTATCCAGAAGCTTTGAATCCTAGATTGCTGATGTCTGCATGGCTCGGAGATTTGGGATTGGATACAGGAGTACCACAATCGGTTTATCGGATTAACACCGAGAAAATGGAACGAGTTGGATTGCAATCACTTGCTCCAGGGGAAGTCTGGAAAATTCCTGGGAACTCTGGAATTTCCGAAAGCGTAGGAAGTATTACTTTTGATGGTGTGAGCCAATGGGTTAACTTGCAAATTGTGCGCGACCCGGGAAAACCATTTGCACTGCTCGGAGCAATTTTTGCTCTACTGGGGTTGCTAATCTCACTTTTTGCACGCCGACGGCGAATATGGATACGCACTGTTATAGGCGAGAATATCTCCAGTTCTGGGGTAGTTGTTGAAATCGCTGGGCTAAGCAGATCTCCTGGACTGGCCCAAGAGATTGATTCAATAGTAAAAGAATTAACGGAGAAGAAAGGTAATAATGAATAAAGCTGATTGGGCAACACTTTCAAATGATTTTGTTTATAGCTCAATGGGAATTATTTTTATTGCGTTCATTTCATTTGCATTTCAAACTGCGTGGTCTTTCCGCGTTACACCTTTGGTGATTGATTCTTTAAATCCTAAAAATATTAAATATACAAAAGCTGGTCGAATCGGAATCGTGTTATCAATTCTGGGATTTCTCTTCTTGTCAGCTGGGGTAGTAGCTCGCGGGATATCTGCAGGGCGGGTTCCTTGGGGGAATATGTATGAATTCTCCATTACGGGAGCACTCGCATTTTTGTTTGCATATTTAGCAACTCTAAGAAAATATAAAGTTCAATGGTTAGGTTTGGTTGTGACACTTGCAGTTTTACTGACCTTAGGCACTGCAGTCACATTGCTTTACGTTCCAACGGCCCCGCTTGTACCGGCATTGAAATCGACATGGTTAGTTATTCATGTTTGCGCTGCGATTATTTCGGGCGGAGTATTTTTGCTAGCAAATTGCGTTGCAGCCGCATACTTGATTATGGACCGCTATCAAGATGAAGATGGAAATGAAAATCGACCTAATTGGGCCAAACAACTACCAACACTTACTGAACTAGACCAACTCTCATACCGTCTTGTTGCATTGGTATTCCCCTTATGGACATTTGCAGTAATCGCCGGAGCTATCTGGGCTGAAGCTGCATGGGGTCGTTATTGGGGTTGGGATCCAAAAGAGACTTGGGCTTTCATCACATGGGTTGCGTACGCAGCTTATTTACATGCACGAGTAACTGCTGGCTGGAAAGGTAAACGAGCTGCATGGTTATGTTTATTTGCTGGCTCGACTTTCTTATTCAACTACGTTTACGTAAATATTTGGGGAGCCGGACGTCACACTTACTCGGGCTTATAGAAAGTTATTAAAGATTTCTTAAGAAATCTGGATCATCATCTGGTGGAATAATTTTCCCGCGTCCACCTCTTGGTCCACCTAATCCGCGACTTCTGCCAACTAAGAGCCATGCGATTCCACCAATTGCAAAAGGTGCAATCAGAATCGCAAGAATCCAAGCCCATTTCGGGAGTTTTTGAATTGATTCTTGAGGAGTGCGCGCGCAATCTACAAATGCGTAGATACTGATGGCCAAAATCAGAAGTAGCGGGAGCAAGCGGGTCATGAGTACATCTTACGCACTAATTGCTAGGCCCACGGAATAAACAAACGCGAACAACAGTTGAACGAGAGCTGTGCGTTGAAGCAATGGAATCAAATCACGACCGCCTGCACCCTTCAGCACATTTGCCGAAAGCGAAATACTCAAAGGCAGAGTCACAATTGTTAGTAGAGCCCATGGTCTTGAAATAGCAGTCAATGCTCCGATTAAGCCTCCACCCATTAATAGCGAGAGGTAGAGAATCCGAGTCGCAAGGTCACCGATAACTACTGAGAGGGTCCGCTTGCCAACTTCTAAATCTTTAGCGCGATCACGTAAATTATTCATTACTAGGATTGCACAAGCAAAGGCACCAATAGGAAATGATGCACAAATTGCTAAGAAAGTAATTTTCTGGCTTTGTACATAATAGGTACCAAGAACTGCTACTACTCCAAAGAATAAGAAAACAGATATTTCACCTAACGCACGATATCCATAAGGATTATTTCCGCCGGTGTATCCCCAGGCGGCTGCAATAGCTAGCGCACCAATCAAAATTAACCAAAGAGAACTGCGATACGACAAGACCAGCCCAACAATTGCTGCAAATAAGAAGCAGCCAAATGCGGTGCTACGAACAGCACTTGCGTTTGCCAAACCGCTTCCTACGAGTCGAAGTGGGCCAACACGCTCAGTATCAGTTCCTCGAATTCCATCTGAATAATCATTTGCGAAATTAACGCCAATTTGTAGAGACAAACTTACTAAAAGAGCTAACAAGGCGTTTAAGTAATTTGGATTTGGGAATGCAAGTGCTGTCCCAACTAAAACCGGAGCAACCGCTGCTGGAAGCGTTTTAGGTCTTGCTCCTTGAATCCACTCACTTGCGTTTGCCACTTACATCTCCTCAGTAGCTTGTGCACTTCTTAAAAGTATTAAATCTGGTTTGCCAATTCCGATCATCGGCATCTGTTCAAGATACAGAAGTGAACGTGGTGCTGCAAAACGTCCAATCTGCACTCCTACGATGTCGCGGATCTGCGAAAGAGTCAACCCACGATTCTCACCGGCAACTACAACTCTTAAAGCTTGGCCCCATTCAATATCCGATATTCCTATGACAATTATTTCTAAATCGGGGAAATGAGAGCGAATAAGAGCCTCCACTTTTACTGCTGAAATTTTTTCTCCACCACTAATAATTAAATCATCACTACGTCCATTAATCCTTAACTCACCATTAACTACTTGGCCAAGATCTGATGTAACAAACCATTCTCCTTGAAAATGTTTTTTTGTTGCTTCTGGATCACCTAAATAAGAGTTAGCGATCATTGGTCCTTTTAGATTAATTAAACCATCGTCATCAATTCGCATTTCTACTCCAGGAAGAGGCAGTGAGTTATAAACACAGCCACCGCTCATCTCTGTCATTCCATAACTAGTGACAATTGAGATTCCAGATTGACGAGATTCTTCAATCAATTTTTCAGAAATAGGGGCACCACCAACTAAAACTTTTTTCGCTGCAAGTAAATTTTTAAACAAAGAATCTTTGTTCTGAATGGCTCGATGCAATTGTGTAGGCACTACAGAAATAAACTGGGCTCCTTCTCCATCACTCGGTGCTGGAGTTGTTTCTAAATTAAGAGAGCGAGTTAATTGATTAATTCCAGCAATGTGGTTGAGCGGCAAAGTTAGGGACCAACGGTCACCAATCTCTGCTCCTAAAAATTGGTTTGTAACGTTCGCAGACGAATTGATCGCTTTGGCACTAAGTGCTACTAATTTCGGGGTTCCACTGCTGCCACTAGTTTCAATCAAAACCGCTATTTGCTCGGCATCTTGTGATTTTTCAGTGAGCAGCGATTTGAAGCTTTCGCTCTCAGGATCAAATTTCGCACTGGAGGAGATCAGCACTGCAGGACCAGTTCCAGCCAGCGCCTGGTGAATCTGCTCACGCGCGAGCATGGGGTCAAAAAGATTGGCTCGCTTCACTTGCAACACGCCTCTAGGCTATCGTCTTGTGAGCAAGCCCATAAAAGCCGAGCCTGGTAGCAGGCAGATTCCTGCATGGATTTCCAGTGGTTCCTTCGGAGATATCACCTATGAAAGTGCAGAAGGCATTGCGAAAATCACTATTAATCGTCCAGAAGTGCGAAATGCATTTCGACCTCAGACTCTCTTCGAATTGCAAGATGCATTTAATATGGCAAGAGATGACGACTCTGTAGGTGTTGTGATTTTTACTGGCGCCGGTAGTGAAGCATTTTGTTCCGGGGGAGATGTAAATGTCCGCGGAGACGATGGATACCTTGGCGACGATAAGTTGGGTAAAAAAGGAATTGGAAGATTAAATGTTTTAGATTTACAAATTCAAATTAGACGTCTACCAAAACCAGTTATTGCAATGGTTGCCGGATGGGCTATTGGCGGAGGCCATGTCTTGCACGTAGTTTGTGACATCACAGTTGCTGCAGATAACGCGAAGTTCGGCCAAACCGGTCCAATGGTTGGTTCTTTTGATGGTGGATATGGGGCCGGATTACTTGCTGCGCACATTGGTCAAAAGAAGGCCCGCGAAATTTGGTTTATGTGTCGTCAATATGATGCAACAGAAGCATTAGAAATGGGATTAGTTAACACAGTTGTATCCGTCAAAGAGTTAGAAGCCGAGACTGTTTCTTGGGCCCGCGAAATGTTGCGTCATTCACCAATGGCACTTCGCTTACTGAAAGCTGGTTTGAATGCGGCAGATGATGGATTGGCTGGCGTACAACAACTTGCCGGTGATGCAACACTGCTTTTCTATTTAACTGAAGAGGGACAAGAAGGCCGTAATGCATTTCAAGAAAAACGTCCTCCAGATTTTGGTCGCTTCCCAAAGCGCCCGTAATTTATATGCAACTAAAGGAAGTGCTTGATCGCACTCACATTGTTTCGATACCTACAAAAACAAATTTCCGAGGAGTTCAATTTCGCGAAATTGCGTTAATCGAAGGTGATTTAAATTGGGGAGAGTTCTCACCATTTTTAGAATATGGTGCAGAAGAAGCGGCTCCTTGGCTTAGAAACGCTATCGAGTCTGCCGTAACTCCCTTTCAAAGCACTGGAATAAATTTCATTCCAGTGAATGCGACTTTGCCGGCGGTGCCAATAGAACAAGTAGCTGAAGTCCTCTCATGGTTTCCAGGGTGTAACACAGTCAAAATTAAAGTTGGTACCAAAGAGGATTTAGAGCGAATTAGGGAAGTCTTTCGAATCAACGCTGCCGCTCAGGTTCGATTAGATGCAAATGGGTTATGGAGTGTTGCCGAAGCAAAAGAGATCTTAGAAAGTTTGTATCGCGAGTTTGGAAGTTCACTTGAATACGTTGAGCAACCATGCGAGACGTTGGCTGAAAATAAACAACTTAAAAACGAAATATCTTTTCCGCTTAAGATTGCGATTGATGAGAATCTGAGAAAAAGTGGAAACCTTGATGAAATTTTAGACGTAGCAGATTTACTAATCATTAAAGTAGCGCCTTTGGGTGGAGTATCTGCGTGCTTAGAACTAATTGAAAAAGTAGAAATTCCAGTTGTCGTATCTAGCGCACTTGAAAGTAGCGTAGGTATTTCAGCGGGAGTTTCAATTGCTACTCAACTTTTAAGCAGAAATGAAACACCGGTACCATTTGGATTGGGAACTGTAGCTTTACTTGAAGGGGATGTTGTGAGAAATCCACTTCTTCCAGTAGATGGAAAAATTAAAGTAGAGAAAATAGATATTGATATTAATCAACTAAAGAAATATTCCGTAAGCGACTCTCGAAAAACATGGTGGCACCAGAGAATTACTGATATCTATAGTTTGGGATCACTATGAATCCAACCACTGTTTTAGCTGAAGTAATTGTTGACCAATTAATTTTAAATGGTGTTAGTGAAGTTGTGGTTGCGCCGGGTTCACGAAATGCGCCGATCACTATGGCATTTTTCCGCGCACATCAAGCAGGCAGAGTTAGATTGCATTCAAGAATTGATGAAAGAAGTGCTGCATTTCTGGCACTTGGTATTTCTAAAGCGTCTAACTTGCCGACCGTTGTAATTTGTACCAGTGGGAGTGCGGCTGCAAATTTTCATCCTGCAATGCTTGAAGCCCATCACAGTGATATCAAATTAATTGCAATAACTGCAGATAGACCAGCCCGCCTTCGTCGAACAGGTGCAAATCAAACAACAGATCAAGTAAATATTTTTGGTAATGCCGTTAAAGTTTCACTAGATATTTTTGCATCCTCGAAACCAGAAGTTGGACAGGTTGCGAAATGGCGAGCAGAAATATCTGCTGCTTTATTTGAAAGTGGCCCAATCCATTTAAATCTTCAATTTGAAGAGCCACTTTTAGGTGACCTTGATTGGATAGAGCCTCTTTCAAATGGAATTCCTGAGGTAGAAGAAAAGATAGAGGCGTTGCCCCACCCGCTAGGCAAGTATGAAACCCATGGTGTGATTTTGGTAGGCCATGATCGAGCCGCAATCCCGATGAAAGATATTGAAAGCCTCTCTGAAAATTTAGGCTGGCCGATTTTAAGTGAAGATCCACTTTCCAGTGAAAAAGTCATTCCCCATGCCTCACTCTTGTTAAGTAATGCATCACGGCGTGAATCGCTAAAACCAAAAATTGCAATGGTAATTGGCAGATTGACCTTATCTCGATCATTAAATTCTTACTTGGAGTTAGCAGATTATAAAATTATTGTTGATTCAAGAATCGCAGAGATAGATACATCAAGAAGTGGCGATGAGCTTCACTTGACGCTTCCTGAAGTTACTCCACAAAAAATAGACTCAGAGTGGATGAAGGTATTCGTAAAATCATCAGCAGAGATTCAAAGTAAAGTATTGACGCACTTAAAAAGCTGGAGTGAACCAGCAGTGGTTAATGAATTTGTTTCACAACTTCCGAGGGAAAGTGCTTTGTTTGTCGCTTCATCTAGACCAATTCGCGATATCGAAAGCTTCGCAACACCAAGATCTAATTTGGAAACTTTCGCAA
>Ga0209297_1000229_pt1 | contig 38329 bp, 67 predicted proteins | sample S_130805_MF_Meta_FD_187322 | JGI IMG/M metagenome (GOLD analysis project Ga0209297, IMG submission 187322) | Freshwater microbial communities from Lake Simoncouche, Canada to study carbon cycling - S_130805_MF_MetaG (SPAdes) (version 2) | ecosystem: Environmental > Aquatic > Freshwater > Lake ...
TAGAGTTCCAGTTTGACAAATCTATATCTGCTATGCTAAACTAATATAACAACACGAAGGAGAAAAATATGAGTATTGTAAAGGGATTAAAGAACATCGAAACCCTACTCGAAAAGCCAAAGTATGATGAGAATGCACCAAAGGTTAAGTGGCTAAAACTTGCCGATGGACAATCAGTAAAGATCCGATTCATTGAAGAGTTGGACGAAGATTCTGCAAACTATAATGCAGAGCGTGGACTTGCACTAGTTGTTAAGGAACACACAAATCCAAAGGACTACAAGCGTAAGGCTGTAGATACAATGGAAACAGAAGGTCGTGACTGGGCAGAAGAGATGCATCGCAAAGATCCAAAGGCTGGCTGGAGAGCACGTCTTCGTTTCTACTGCAACGTTCTTGTAGACGACGGCATTGAAGCACCATATGTTGCAATCTGGAACATGGGTATTAGCAAGCAGTCATCATTTAATACAATTCGTGAGTATGCTCTTGAAACAGGAAGCATCTCTAACGTACTATGGAAGTTAAAGCGTAATGGTCAGGGAACTGAAACTAATTACACACTAATTCCATCAGCACCAGATAAGGAACCATTTGCTTGGGGAGATATCAAGCCATATCCACTAGAGTCTGCATTACGCAAGATTCCATACGCAGAACAAGAAGCGTTCTATTTGGGGTTTGACACTCCATCTGTAACTTCATCTACCAACACAGATTGGTAATATGAACTACGTAGGCTTACACGTACATACCCATTACTCACTATTTGACGGCGTAGCAACTCCAAAAGAGTATGTTGACCGTGCTAGTGCTTTAGGTATGCCAGCAATCGCAATCACAGACCATGGTACGTTATCTGGTCATCGTGAGATGTATCGCATGGCTAAAGAAAAGGGTATTAGGCCGATTCTAGGTCTAGAAGGATACATGTGTGCAGACATATCTGATAAACGAGATAAGTCTGAAAGAGAAGGTCAACAAGATCTTGTCTATAACCACATTATCCTTCTAGCCAAGAATAAATTAGGTTTAGAAAACCTTAACAAGATTAGTGAACTATCATGGACAGATGGTTTTTTTAAGAAGCCAAGGTTTGATTTTGATATTCTACAAAAATATCGTGAAGGTATTATTGTAACCTCTGCTTGTCCAAGTAGTGTTATTGTTAAGGCTTTAGAAGAAGAAGAGTTTGCTCTTGCTAAAAAGTATATTCAATGGTTTAAAGATACTTTTGGTAGCGACTACTATATTGAAGTAATGCCACATAATGAAGCCCAGATAAATAAGTACCTAATAGAACTTGCAGATGAGTTTAATATTAAGGTTGTTGTTACACCAGACTGTCACCATGTTGACCAATCACAAAGAGAAGTACAAGAGTTTAAGTTGTTGCTTAACACACATGGCAAAGTAAATAAAGAAGCAACATATGAAAAGTCAAAAAAGCAACCAGACATGATGAAGCGACTTGACTATCTATATGGAGAAGATCGCCAGATAACATTTAACAAGTTTGACATTCACCTTTTGTCTTATGAAGAGATGAAGGCAGCGATGGAATTGCAGGGTATTGATAGACCTGACATCTATGCTAATACACTACTACTAGCAGATACAGTAGAAGACTATGAGATACAAGATGGACTAAACCTGCTACCAGTTCAATACAAAAGCCCAGATAAAGAACTTGCTAAAATATCTTTAGAAGGCTTACAACTAAGAGGTTTGTCAGAAAACAAAGAATACCTAGATAGACTTGATGAAGAACTTAAGATTATTAAAGATAAGAAGTTTGCACCATACTTTCTTGTTGTTCAAAGCATGATTGCTTGGGCTAAGAAGGAAGGTATTATGGTTGGTCCAGGTCGAGGATCTGCTGCTGGTTCTTTAGTCTGCTACTCACTTGGTATTACAGATATTGATCCAATTAAATATGGTCTGCTGTTCTTCCGATTTATTAATCCAGAACGTAATGACTTTCCTGATATTGATACAGATATTCAAGATAACAGACGTGATGAAGTTAAAGACTATCTTGTTAGACAATATAGACACGTTGCATCTATTGCAACATTCCTTGAATTTAAAGACAAGGGTGTTGTACGAGATGTAGCAAGAGTACTAGACATTCCTTTAACAGATGTAAACAAGGTTTTAAAGTTAGTAGATACTTGGGATGAATACTGTTCATCAAAGACTACTGTTTGGTTTAGAGAAAAGTATCCAGAGGTGGAGGTTTATGGTGAACAATTACGTGGTCGTATTCGTGGTACTGGTATACACGCTGCTGGTGTGGTCACTAGCAAAGATCCGATTTTTAGGTTTGCTCCAATGGAAACGAGATCTAGTCCTGGGTCTGATGAACGTATACCTGTGGTTGGTGTCGACATGGAAGAGGCTGAACGCATCGGGCTTATAAAAATTGATGCACTTGGTCTTAAAACATTAAGTGTTATTCAAGATGCAGTTGCTATGATTAAAGAAAATCATTATAAAGATATTGACTTAGATTCTCTTGATCTTGCAGATGCAAAGGTTTATGAAATGCTTTCTGATGGATATACAAAAGGTGTCTTCCAGTGTGAAGCAACACCATACACAAACCTTCTTGTTAAGATGGGTGTAAAGAATTTTAATGAACTTGCTGCATCAAATGCACTTGTTCGTCCTGGTGCTATGAATACTATTGGTAAAGATTATATTGCTCGCAAACATGGCAAGCAAAATGTATCTTATATTCACCAGATTATGAAAGAGTTTACGGAGGATACTTATGGCTGTGTTCTTTACCAAGAGCAAGTTATGCAAGCATGTGTACACCTTGGACAAATGTCCATGTCGGAATCAGATAAAGTTAGAAAAATCATTGGCAAGAAGAAGGATGCTAAAGAGTTTGATGTATACAAAGAACAATTTGTCAAAGGTGCTTCTGCCTATATTACTCCCAATAAGGCTCTTGATCTATGGCACGACTTTGAAGCACATGCAGGCTACTCGTTCAACAAGTCTCATGCGGTTGCTTATTCTACGCTCTCGTATTGGACGGCGTGGCTAAAATATCATTACCCTCTTGAGTTTATGTTTGCATTACTTAAGAACGAAAAAGATAAAGACGGCAGAACAGAATATCTAATTGAGGCAAAGCGTATGGGAATTCCAGTTAAACTTCCTCATATTAACGACTCTGACTTTGATTTTAAAATTGAGGGTAAGGGGATTAGGTTTGGCCTGACTGGTATTAAGTTTATATCAACTAACATTGCAGAAAAGTATATTGCTGCTAGACCATTTAAAACATACAAAGAACTTGAAGAGTTTACATTTACAAAAGGCAATGGAGTAAACAGTCGTGCACTCAATGCTCTGCGTGTAATTGGTGCTGCAACATTTGCAGATCAGCCAAGAAATGATGCTGAAATTAAAGAAAATCTTTACGAGTTCTTAAACCTTCCAGAGTTTAATATTACTATACCTTCACACTATTATGCATTTATCCAAGACGTTGATTCTTTTGAAGAAAAAGGTTCATTTATTTTAATGGGTATGGTTAAAGCAATCAAGCGTGGCACTGGTTGGTCAAGAGTAGAGTTGTTAGATAAAACTGGATCAGTTGGAATCTTTGATGAAGAGCAAACAACTATTGAAACAGGAAAGACATACCTTATTCTTGCTACAGATAACAGAATTGTATCTGCTATTCCAGTTGATGAAATTAAGGGATCTCCAAATGCCCTAGTAAAGTTTTTAAGTTATAAACAACTGCCTTATTCTGAAGAAGAATTGTTTGTTGTTTCTTTTAAACCAAGAATGACAAAGGCTGGAAAGAAAATGGCTTCACTAACATTAGCAGATACAAGTAGAGAACTTCACTCTGTAACTGTATTTCCTACTGCATTTCCTAGAGCGTATATGCACATTGAAGAGGGAAAGGCCTATAAGTTTAGTTTTGGAAAAACAAAAGACGGAACAGTAACATTGGAGGATGTATATGTCAGTTAGTATAGAAGAAGCATTAGCACTACTTGATCCTAAGTTAAGAAAAAAACTTGGTAGTGGAGTTGGCATTAATTATGAGTATCAAGCAACACCTAGTTTTGGTTTAAACCGTGCTCTAGGGGGAGGTCTTCCTTATGGCAGACAAGTTCTTATCTGGGGCTCTAAATCCTCTGCAAAGTCCTCTATGTGCCTTCAGATGATTGCTATAGCCCAAGCAAAAGGAAAACTTTGTGCATGGATTGATTCTGAAATGTCATATTCTGAAGACTGGGCTAGACAACTTGGTGTAGACCCAACAAAACTTATTTATTCACAAGCAAGAACTATTAGTGATATGGTTGATGTAGGTGTTGGATTAATGAATGCTGGTGTTGACTTAATTGTTATAGACTCAATTACATCAATGCTTCCAGCAATATATTTTGAAAAAGATACAGATGATATGAAAGCATTAGAAAATACTAAACAGATTGGAGCAGAGTCTCGTGACTTTAGCAACGCATGGAAAATGCTTAACTATGCAAACAATAAAGTTAAGCCTACTCTTCTTGTACTTATTTCTCAGTCCCGTAATAATATTAATGCTATGTATACTAGTCAGCAGCCGTCAGGTGGTCAGGCTACTAAGTTTTATTCGTCTTGCGTTATTAAATTATTTTCGTCAGAGTCAGATAATCAAGCACTTAAGGGAAAGATTAAAGTAGGAGATAAATTAATTGAAGAAAAAATTGGTAGGAAGATTCGGTGGGAACTACAGTTCTCCAAAACCTCTCCAGGGTTCCAGTCTGGTGAGTATGATTTTTATTTTAGAGGTGACAATATTGGTATTGATGCCATTGGCGATCTTGTTGACACAGCAGAATCAGTAGGAATGGTTAATCGTACTGGAGCATGGTATCAACTTGATGATGGTACAAAAGTTCAAGGACGAGATGGTTTTATTAATCGTGTAAGAGAAGATTTAGATTTACAGAAAAGCCTAAGAGATAAACTGGCAAATGGCTGATAGCAACTTTAGTATATTTCATGGAAAGTTTCCATGTAAGAAGTGCCACGAAGAAGTTTCATCTTTAAGACTTTGGAGTGAAACTGGAGACGCTACATGGATGTGTTCTGCAAAGCATGTATCAAAAGTTGCACTAATACCATCAAAGAAGAAAAAGAAAGACTTTGTTAATGAGTGAAAGATCTGAGTCAAAACGTATTGGTGCTAAGCAACACAAAAACTCTGGTAGAAACAACACTAAGGGGGATGCATCTTGGAATAATTTTGTAATAGATTTTAAAGAATGCTCTAAGTCTTTTACGCTAAACCAAGATGTTTGGGCTAAGGCTACAACTGATGCATTAAAGAAAAGCATGGATCCTGCTTTGGTTATTGTGCTTGGCGAGGGTACACAAAAGGTACGCCTTGCTATAATAGAATTAGATATGTTAGAACAGTTAATAGAGGAGAATAAAAATGTCAAATGAGGGTTCACAAAAAACAACGCTAGAGCAGGTAAATGGTTTGGCTGAAATCGCAGAGTATATGAATGATGAAGAACTTACGGTTGCTCTTACAATGATTGCTAAGATAATCATTAAACCAGATATTCCAATTCAGGTTGCAAGTCTTGAGATTGTTAGACTACAGGCTATTGCAGCCAAGATGTCTTTAAAGGCTACATGGATGGCCAATGTTGATAAAAGTGACAGGGCAAAGAAGAATATTTACTATACCGCAGCAGAATCAATCAATGATTTGGTATCAGCATTAAAATACATTATGCGCTAACCTGCTATACTTATATAAACAAAGGGATATAATGACAAAAAATTTACTACATACAATAATGATTAAAGAAGTTGAAACACCAGAACAAATAAATGCAAAAGAGTTAGTTAAGGTTATTGAGCAGGGATATCTTGTAGGCAGAGATCCTGAGCATAAACAAAAAAAGACTTTTGGTCCATCTACAATTGCATATGGTCATGGTGAATGTCCAAGATATTGGTATCTTGCTTTTGAGGGTGCTGTTTTTGAAGATAATTCAGATGCCTATGCAGTAGCAAACATGACTAATGGTACTCTTTCTCACGGTAGAATTGAGGCAGCGTTTAAAAACTCTGGCATTTCAATTAACTCTGAGTTTAAGTTGTTTCATGATGATCCACCAATTTTTGGTTATGTGGATAACTTTATTAATTGGAAGGGCGATGAAATTGTTGTTGAAGTTAAGACAGCAAACAATGAGGTATTTGAATACCGCAAGCGCACAAACAAACCAAAAATGGGCCACGTAGTTCAGTTGCTTATTTACATGAAGGTTCTTAAAAAATCTAAGGGTATTTTAGTTTATGAAAATAAAAACAACCATGAACTACTTGTAATACCAGTAGAAGTAAACGATCACTACAGAGCCTGGATTGACATGGCATTTCAATGGATGCGTGATGTTCGTAAGGCATGGGAAGACAAAACACTTCCAACAAAAAACTATAGATCTAATTCAAAAATCTGCAAGAACTGTCCTATTAAAAAGGCTTGCGGAGAAGCAGGGGTGGGCGTAGTAAAGATAGCATCCCTGGAGGAACTGAGTGAAGTTATGTAACGTATGTGATATATCTTTTAAACCAACAGTAAGTTATCAAATTTATTGTAGTAAGGTTTGTAGAGATATTGCAACTAGAGAAAAGATTGTAGAAAGATACAACGTCATAAAAAGACAAAAACGAAAAGGTAAAACACGTTTATGTTTGGGCGGTTGTGCACAAGAACTTTCTATATATAATGACTCTGGATTTTGCTCAAACTGTAATGTTAGTGAAAAAGCAGTTGCAAAAATGTTAAAAGAATTGAAAGGATATATTGAGTATGAGCAAGACTAAATGGGGAGCAGAGGCACAGCCAAAAACTATTTGTGCTATTGACGCTAGTACTAATAGTCTTGCCTTTGCTTTGTTTGATACCCAACAAAAAACGTTGGAAAGTATTGGTAAGATTTATTTTGAAGGAAGTAACATCTATGAAAAAGTTATGGATGCTGGCAAAAAAGTAAAAGCCTTTTTTGATATTTATGGTGGCTTTGAAGCAATAGTTATTGAGCATACAGTGTTTATGAATAGCCCCAAGACTGCTGCTGACCTTGCATTAGTTCAAGGTGCAATTCTTGGATCAGCAGGACAATCTGGAACTAAAACAATTGGTAGAGTTTCTCCAATTACTTGGCAAATTTTTATGGGTAATGGGAAAATATCTAAAGAAGAACAGTTACTAATACGATCTCAAAATCCTGGAAAGTCTGATTCATACTACAAGGCTCACGAAAGAATGCTTCGTAAAGAAAGAACAATTAACTTTATTAATATTAATTATGATAGAACAATTACAGATAACGATGTTGCTGATGCCTGTGGTATAGGTCATTGGGCGATAAAAAACTGGGAGAAAGCAATAGGAGATAACAAATAATGCCAGAGTTAAATGCAAACATACCACCGATAAACTGTTATGTAAGAGGAAATTATTTAAGAAACCATCAAGATAGCCACGATAAATACTTTGAGTGCGTAGTCTTTGGTGTTTCAAGTTTAAAATCTAGAAGTCCACTATTTCATATTTTGATGCCAGATGGTGGACTTTGGTGGAGGCTTCCAATTTCTGCCTTTTGTACAGAGCCAGGAGTTCCTGAAGTTGATCTACATAACCTAGTTCTATGGAATTCCTTTAGTCATCATGTTGCTGTAACAAGATTTGAAAATTTAACAAACCTTAGAATGTCGTATATTGATAGAACAAAGACAATGCATAAAGGGACGTACTTATTTACACTAGACTGGCATAACCCAGATAGCAATGTCTTAGATGATGGATATTCTGAAAGTCCTGCAGACCACAAGTGTGGACATGTTATTCAAAGAGATGATGGAAATTTTGCAATTCAGCCTAATAATAGAGTCAGGGTATATGAGCCTTCGTTTACCCTGGAAAAAGAATATTTAATTGACAGAATAATTAATGAGAGAAAGTATGACGTAGAAAATCAAGACAAATGGATAATGGAAAACTCTGATAGATTTAACTATGATATTGACTTAAAAGAGGTTGACAAATAACATTATGCCTGCTAAACTGTATACATCAGAAGTCTATATGCGTAAGCGTTACCTTATGGATAAAAAGACTCCAGAAGAGATTGCAAAGGAGTGCGGAGCCAGTGTTGAGACTATTTACGTATACCTTGCTAAATTTGGATTAAGGAAATCTAAAAGATGAATAAAATAAAAAAAATTATTTTTATATTGTCATTGGCTGCAGCAGCAGGCATTACCTATACTATTGTTGCATTAAAAAATATTCCAGAATCATTTGACTGGAACTTAGAAGAGGATGAAGATGAAGATTATTAAACATTTTATAAATGTTACAAGAGCACTTACATTAAGTTTATTTTGTAAGCACATAGAGTCATCTGTGTATTCATGTCCGTTTACTGGAAGAACATACACAGACTGCTCAAAATGTTTTAAAAGGTTAAACGTTGAGGTAACTGTGTGAGCGACAATCTGCATATTACCGTTGACCAAGTAAATCATCCCGCACATTACACAACAGATCCTTCTGGAATTGAGTGCATTCAGATTACTAGACATCGTAATTTTAATATTGGGAATGCCTTTAAGTACTTGTGGAGAGCAGGGATTAAAGATGAAGCAAAAACTATTCAAGATTTAGAAAAAGCAATTTTTTATATCAAGGATGAAATAAATAGACTAGAGGGAAAGTATGTCAACTGAGACAGAACTCATTCAACATCTTGATGAAGTCAATCAAGTAGTTACAGAATATCTTAAGGGTAATGACCCTACAGTTATTTCTAAAGAACTAGATATTCCACGAACTCGTGTTGTGTCTTTAATTAATGAGTGGAAGGTTATGGCATCTGCAAATGATGCCATTCGTGCTCGAGCAAAAGAGGCTTTAGTCGGTGCTGACACACACTATACAAAGTTAATTACAAAAGCATATGAAGTAATTGATGAAGCAAGTCTTTCAACAAACCTTAGTGCTAAAACTGCTGGTATTAAATTAGTATTAGATATTGAGTCAAGAAGAATTGATATGCTTCAAAAAGCAGGTCTTCTTGAGAACAAAGAACTTGCAGAAGAAATGATTGAAATTGAAAGACGACAAGAAGTTCTTGTTGGAATTTTAAGAGACATTGCTTCAGAGCATCCAGAGGTACGTGACATTATAATGAAGAGGCTTTCTGTTATTGCAAAAGAAGGAGAAGTGATTACTGTTGTCCACGATGTTCAATGATTTTCTTGAAGTATTAAAAGAGAATCACTTTGTTGAAACCCCAGTTGACGTAAAGACATTTGTCCAGTCACCTGACTATCTTGGTCAACCACTTTTATCTGATATTCAATATGAAATTGTTGAAGCAATGAGTCAAATCTATCGTAAAGAAGACGTGATAGATATTATGGGAGATGTTGAAGGAACTAAACACTTTAATAAATACACCAAAAATGAATTAATTTTGCAACTTGGCAAGGGATCTGGAAAAGACTTTATCTCAACAGTAGCCTGTGCATATGTAGTATATAAACTATTATGCCTTAAAGACCCTGCACTTTATTACGGTAAGCCTGCAGGAGATGCTATTGATATTATTAACGTTGCTGTTAACGCACAACATTAACGTTGCTGTTAACGCACAACAGGCAAAGAACGTTTTCTTTAAAGGTTTTAAAACAAAGATTGAAAAGTCACCTTGGTTTGCTGGAAAATATAATGCAAAGGCTGACTCTATTGAGTTTGACAAAGCCATTACTGTTTATTCTGGACACTCAGAAAGAGAATCTCATGAGGGTTTAAACTTACTTATGGCAGTCCTTGATGAGATTTCTGGCTTTGTAAGTGAAGTAATATCTGGCAATGAGCAGGGAAAGACTGCCGATAATATCTATAAAGCATTCCGTGGTTCAGTAGACTCTCGTTTTCCAGACCTTGGAAAAGTTGTTTTACTTTCATTCCCACGTTATCAAGGTGACTTTATTTCTCAACGATATGAATCAGTAATTGCAGAAAAAGAAACCATTGAAAGAACACACACCTTTATTATGAATGAAGATTTACCTCATGAAGATCCAGGTAATCAATTTCAAATTTCGTGGGATGAAGACACCATTCTTCAATACAAAATTCCAAGGGTATACGCATTTAAAAGACCTACATGGGAAGTAAACCCAACCCGTAAGATAGAAGACTTTAAACTAGCGTTCTATACTGACCTTGGTGATGCCATGATGCGTTTTGCTTGTATGCCAACCTACTCATCGGATGCTTTTTTTAAGCAGATTGATAAGGTTGAAAAGTGTATGAACAGTAGAAATCCACTAGACTCATTTAGAAGGTTTGATGAAACTTTTGTACCAGATCCAGATAAAACATATTATATTCATGCTGACCTTGCACAAAAGCACGATAAGTGTGCGGTAGCAATTGCTCACGTAGATAAATGGGTAAATATCCAGGTAATTAAAGACTACGAACAAGTAGCACCAATTGTAGTAGTAGATGCAGTTGCATGGTGGGAACCAAGAGCAGAAGGTCCAGTTAATCTATCTGAAGTAAAACAATGGATTATAAATTTACGTAGACAAGGTTTTAATATTGGTATGGTTTCATTTGACCGTTGGCAGTCATTTGATATTCAAAATGAGTTGCAGGCTGTTGGAATTAGGACTGAGACAGTATCTGTTGCCAAGAAACACTATGAAGATCTGGCTATGATGATTTATGAAGAGCGTGTGTCTATTCCAAGAATACCTATCCTATTAGAAGAAATGTCAGAACTTAAAATTATGAAGGGTAATCGTGTTGATCACCCACGTAAAAAATCTAAGGACCTTGCAGATGCCGTAACTGGTGCGGTATTTGGAGCAATATCACACACACCAAAGAATAATAATACAGAAATAGAAGTCCATACCTGGTCTACTTCAGCACGACTTGCGGAGAAAGAGCAACGTATGGTAGAATTAGATAATCCGAAAATGCCTGACGATGTTAGAGATTTCTTGGACGGCTTTAATTTAATTTAATATTCTGGTCAAAGTATCAGATAAACTAACAAGGAGAAAGAATGAATTCATTTAAGAAGATTAGTCTAGTCATGGCTGCAGCCCTGGCTGGTACAGTTCTTGGTACGGCAACTGCACAAGCAGTTCCTACTATTGCAGTAACTGTAAACGCAGTTGCAGATACAGACGCAAACACACTTGCAGGTGCAGCAGTAGTCACTGTTCCATCTGATAACAAGGTAGATGCTGCAGACGCAGTAAAGTTTGCTTTAACAGGTGTTGATACAGGTACAGTTGTAAATGCAACATCATCAAACGCATTTATCGTGGCAGCACTTTGGGATGCAGCAGCACCAGTAACTTCTGCTTCAGGATCAACATCCTATTCAGTTAACACTGGAACAGGAACTACAGCAACATTTTATGTTTACACAAAGTCAACTGCTTCAGGTACTGTAACAATTACCAATGGCGGAAACACATATGTATACTACGTAAAGGGAACCGCTGGTCCTGCATACAACATCTCACCAGTAGTTGCTCTATCAGCAAATACTTCAAGCGTTGTTGAATACTCAACTACAGTTACAGATATTTTTGGAAACGTACCAGCAGCAACTACACCAGTAGTTACAGTTGTTGGTGCAACAGTTTCTACAGCATCTGCAGCATCTGACACAACAACAGGTATCTCAAAGGTATCTGTAACATATCCAACAACAGCAGGTAATGCTGCAATTGGTTTTGCTATTACAGCAACAGATGTTGATGGACTACCAGTAGCAGTTAAGTCTGTTACAAGGTTTGTTACAGTTTCTGATCTTGCTACAAGCAATGCATCACTTACTGCACAACTAGCAGCCTCAGTCGCTGCTCGTGCAGCAGATGCAACAGCAGCAGCAACAGCAGCAACTGCTGCTAAAGCAGCAGCAGATGCAGCACTTGCAACAGCGATTGCTGCTCGTGCATCAGATAAAATTGGTGCAGATCTTGCCCTTGCAACTGTAAAAGCAGCACTTGCTAAGTCAGAAGCAGATGCAGCAGCAGCAAAAACTGCATCAGCATTAGAACTAGCAGCAGCAAAGGCTTCTGCAGATCTTACAGCAGCAACATATAAGGCAGAGTATAACGCTCTTGCAAAGAAGTGGAACGCAAAGAATCCAAAGGCTAAGGTTACTCTAAAGAAGTAACTTAACCTAATAAGTTAGAGGGTTGGCTAAGTGCCAGCCCTCTTTCTTTTTATATAAAAATGGTATAATAAACTTATTAGTCATATCCACCACTAAGACTATATAAGGAGAAAAATATCAAAAACATACTAATCAGATCAGGATTAGTGGGGTTATTTTTAACATTATGGATGATCTTTTCTCCAGTAAATTTTTCACATGCCGAAGATGTTCCACCTCCAGCAGAGCAGGTTGTAGTTAGTCCAGCCCAAGTAGCGGTAAATACAGCCATTGCAACAGCCACTACTGAGGTTGCACAAGCAGTATCAGCATCAGAGACAGCAACAGCAACTATTGCAACTGCAGTACAGGCAGTAGCAACATCTAACACAGCCGTAGCAGCAGCAACTAGTGCAGTCACCGCAGCCACCACTGCCGTAGCAGAAGTATCAAATGTTTCCACAGTTGTAGCAACAGCAGCAACAGTAACTACTGATGTAACAACTGCGGTAACTGCGGTAACGACAGCAATTGCAGCAATACCTGTAACTGCAACAACACAGACTCCAGAAGTTGCTGTAGCGCAAACTGCTGTCACGGCAGCAACTCCAGTGGTTGAGGCAGCAACTGCAACGGTATTAGCAACAGCAACCCCATTAATGACACAAACCCCAACTACAGTTACTCAAGTAGCAACAGCAATTGCAACAGAAGTTGCACAATCTGCAACAGCCTCTACTACAATTCAAGCAGCCCAAATAGCAGTAACTGAAGCAACAGCAACGGTGGCAACTGCAACCACGGCAGTAGCAGCAATAGCGCCTGCACGGACAGAGGCACAGACACAATTAACTCAGGCAAATGTTGCTATCAATAATGCTCAAGATGCAGTAAATGCATTAGCAGCAACAATTGGAGCATCAACAAATGTATTAGCAAATACAGATGATGCTGGAGTTCGCATGAACCTTCCATTCAATTTACGTATGGGAAATACTGTTTATAACAATGTATATGTAGGTTCCAATGCAACTATTACTTTTGGTGTAAACGAAGGGCAAAATTATTATTCAACACCAACTGCCCCTTCTATTTCTATAGCAGGATATGACTGGACTACTTGGAGTAATGGATCTGGGGTTACATACTCAACAACCACCAATACTCTTTCTGTAGCCTGGGATGTTCGTCCATATCCACAAGTAACTGCCGATACTCAAATGACACAAATTAGATTTAATGCTGATGTAAACCCAGCAGATGGTGCCTGGGTAGCAGATGTCAGTGTTACTGGTCCTATTCCAAATGGTGCTCGTTTTAATACTCGTTCAACTACTAATGGAACAATTATTCCTATTACTGATACAAATTCTGGTCCTGGATTTAATGGAACTATAAGTCAAGGTTCACCATTTACACCTACACCAGATCCTTCAACAGCAGCAATACAGACAGCAATTGATACAGCAAATGCACAAATTGCTACATTAAACTCAGCAATTACAGCAGTTGTTGCAACAAATACAGCAAATACAAATACAATAATTGCTCCTATTGCAACAGTTTCACAAAATACTGTGACTGCATTAGCAACAGCAAACACAACATTAACTGCAAAAGTAGCAGATCTTGCAATTGTTTCTACAGCAGTAGAAAAAGTAACTACTGCACCTACAATAATTGCAGATGCACAAACAGTAATTAATGCAATACCAGCCCCAGCACCTGTTCCTGCTCCTCCTGCTTTGGTTGAGCCTCCAGCCCCTGAACCCCCTACACAACAGCCTCCTGTAGAACAGCCACCTGTGCCAGTTCAGCCTCCTGTAGAAGAGCCTCCTGTAGAACAACCACCTGCTGAAGAGCCTCCTGTGCCAGTTGAGCCTCCAACAGAACAACCCCCTGTAGAAGAACCACCTACAGAACAACCCCCTGTAGAAGAACCACCTACAGAACAACCCCCTGTAGAAGAACCACCTACAGAAGAGCCTCCAGTTGTTGAGCCTCCTGTAGAAGAGCCTCCAGTTGTTGAACCGCCAGCAGAAGAGCCACCCACAGAAGAACCTCCTGCTGAAGAGCCACCTGCTATTGAACCAGAGGCGGGATCACAAGAAGATGTCACCAATACAGTTGATGATGCATTATTAGATGGAAAAGTAGATAGCACAGAAGTAGAAGCAATTGCAGAGTCTATGGCAGCAGATGGAGAAATAGATGCAAAAGAAACTGATCAATTAATTGAAGCATTGGCAGCAGATGGAAAAGTTTCTACTGCAGATCAAGAGGCTGTACTTGAAGCACTTGCATCTGATGGAGAAGTTTCAAAAGAAGATGTTGCAGCAATCGTAGCCCTAGTATCTACTGATGGAAAAATGTCTACCGCAGAAAAAGAAATTGTTGCTGATGCGTTGATTCAATCAGTTGCTCCTGGAGAAAATCTTACAAAAGAACAAGTAGCAGATGCTGGAATTAAATTAGCAGACTTACCACCAGATACACCAGTAGAAGTTCGCACTAGTGAAAGTGGGCAAGAAGTAGTTATTACAGCAGAGGTTGGCGCACAAATTGAAATAGTTACTGACGTAGCAGCATTTGCAGAAGAATTATTTAGTGATCCCGTTGCAGCATTACAAGCACTTGGAAGCATCGGTGCAGATATGACTGTAGAGGAAAGAGAAGAAGCAACAAAAATGGTTGTGGCAACAGTAGTTGCAACTGGAGCAGCACTTAATGCTGTAACAGTAACAGCAGCAGCAACAAATGCAGCAGCCTCTGCAGCAAGAACCGCAGGCGGAACAACCCCAACACCTAGTGGAGGCTCAAGTGGCGGTGGACCTAGCGGGGGAGACCCAAGAATAAGGAGAAGGAAACCATGAAAATAATAAAGAAAGTAATGCAGGATATGATTGATCAGTTATGGACTTTACTTGGTATGTTTATAGCATATGTAGTCTTGGACGGATCAGCCAAGCAAATTGTTGGTGTAGCAATTATGGCAACAATGTTTGCATGGGCTATTACTTATCCAATTAGAAATAAAGACTGGAAAGATGACGAATGAAAGATAAAACAATGTATTTACTTTCTATGCTAGTAGGCATAGCAATACTTGCAGCAATCATAGGAGACTATGTTGTTGCAGGAATAGAAACACAAACTACAGGAGAGGCCGTAGAGGTCTCTTCAGATGTTATGACCCTTGTCCAAACAGCACTTGGTGGTGTCATAGGTATCCTTGGTGGATATTTTGGATCAAAGGGAAATAAGGATAAGGAGGACTAACCATGGCAACTAAAAAAATAGTAGAACCCCCAAAGCAGGAGCACCCACAGAAAGCAATAACAAATATTCTAATGAGAATTCTTGCGGTATTTGCAGCATCAGGACTATCAGTCTTAGGAGCAGGAGCAGTAGTAGGAATTGACACCATACAGGCAGTTATGCTTGCAGGACTCTTAGGAGTAGCAACAGTTATTGAAAGGCTGGCTAGGGCTTTTTTGGACGATGGAAAACTCTCATTGTCAGAAATAAATGATGCGTTTAAATCAGTAGACAAAAAGGCTAATTAGTCATAATATAGACCTTGCTTGACACCCCTCCTGGGGCAATGGTATACTTAAATATACCTAATCTGGGAGGGGTTTGTCGTGACTTGCATCGCTGTTGTTCGCCATGAAGATAAAGTTTATATGGCTGGGGATCGTGGAGCATCAGATGATGGAACCATCCTAGCACTTGAAGCACCAAAGGTTTGGAAGATAGGCCCTTATCTTATTGGGTATGCTGGTGCAATGGACGGAGAAAGAATCCGTTATAACTTTAAACCAACTGCACCTAACATTAAAGACACAGATAGGTTTATGCAAACTAAGTTTGTTAAAGAACTAAAAGAATTTTATAATGAGTTCTGGGTAGATACATCTAAAGATGGAGACCTTGGTTTAATTATCTGTGTTCGTGGACAGATCTATGAACACGCCTCTGCGGACATGTCTTTATCTAAATACACACTTCCATATTTGGCTATGGGCTCTGGAGCAGAGTATGCTTATGGGGTTTTGTATGCAACAGATAAGCAAAAAAATGCAAGAAACAGAGTTATTCAAGCAGTAAATGCTGCAATTAAATTTAATCCCTCATGCATGGGGCCAGTTGACGTAGTAAGTATTTAGGAGTATACTTATAATATGTCTGAAGAATGGGAAGAAATTTTAAATAATATGCAAGACAAAGACTCCGACTATAGAGAGTTTGAGATTTGGCTTGAAAACGGAATTGAACGTGGATGGGTAACTGAACCGTTCTGTAATACTCATGAGGGTGATCCCTATATGAATGAAGAAGAGCAGCAAGAATGGGAAGAGGGCGGAGACCCTTGCCAAGTAGTAATTAAAATCAAAGAAAACTAACAGGGAGAAACATGAAAAAAATAGCAGTGGGAATTATAGCGGTATTTAGTTTAGTACTATTACAGCCAGTACATGCAGAACCAAACAAATCAATTGTTATTATTGATACAGCAATTGATTCATCTATTCCGCAACTAAAAGCAAAACTTGTTCAAGAAGTATGTATTCTTGGAAGCATGGTTTGTCCAAATGGTCAACGATTCCAAGAAGGTCCTGGAGCAGCAACTCTTCCATCATCTGTAGCATTAAAAGGTGGGTTTGAACATGGAACTATCATGGCACTTGTTGCTAATCAGGTTAACCCAGATGTAGATATTATTTTTGTACGTATTGCTGGAGTCCTAAAGAATGGGAAGATGGATACATACAGTATTAATGAAGTAACGAAGGCTCTTACATGGGTGGTTGCTAATAAGCAAAAGTATAATATTGTTTCAGTTTCTGCATCACAAGGAAATCATACTTTGGGAACAGGTCCAAATTATTGTCCAATTCGTGTAACACATGCAGAACTTATTGGAAACATTGATAAGTTATCTGCTGCGGGAGTTGCTACAATTTTTGCTGCTGGAAACAATCGTGACTACGCTAGAATTGATTTTCCAGCATGTATTCCACAAGCAGTTGCAGTTGGTGGAGCAACAGAAGATGATGCTATGGCACCATACTCAAATGCTGCACCAGAGGTAGACTTCTATTCTCTTGGAGCATTTAATACTCAACTTGGAAGATTTGCAGGAACATCTGCAGCAACTGCAGCATTCTCTGCAGCATGGGCTAAAAATTACAAGGGTACCTATCAATCAACTTATGATTATTTTGTATCAGTATCTAAGCAAGCAGTAGGACGATCAACTACAACCAATAGGCTTGTAAGTCTTTTAGGTTAATTGGTTTTGGTCTGTAACTCAGATGGTAGAGTGCCGAACTGTTAATTCGGATGTCGCAGGATCGATCCCTGCCAGACCAGCAAAAGCGAGTGTTGCATAATGGTAGTGCTTCTGCCTTCCAAGCAGATGGTGCCAGTTCAATTCTGGTCACTCGCTCCAAGGCCCTATCTTCTAGTGGTCAGGATACCAGGCTTTCATCTTGGTGAGCAGAGTTCAATTCTCTGTAGGGCTACAAAAGTTTGATATAATATATATGTACCTGCCAATTGGGGGTACATAACTTATTCGCTTGAAAGGGGAATAAAATGGTAGTAACACATGCAATGGATCTATTCAATGATCCTTTTTTTATTGGCTTTAACAGAGAGTTAGGCCGCTTAAATACCGCACATAAAACAAACTCACAGACATATCCTCCATATGATCTTCTCAAACTAGATGAAGATACATATAGAATTTCTTTGGCTGTTGCTGGATTTTCCAGGGAAAATATTGATATCTCAGTAGACAATGGAACTCTTATTATTAAGGGTGAGATTGTAGAGGTAATAGATGCTGAAGTAGTTCATAAGGGTATTGCTGGTCGTAAATTTGTACGATCATTTGCTCTTGGAGAGTATATGGAAGTAACTGGTGCAGAAATGAAGGATGGTATGCTGCATATTAATGTAGATCGTATTATTCCTGAAGACAAAAAGCCAAAGACTATTGAAATCAAACTTGCTAAAAAGTAGTATATAGGCTATAATTATATAAGAGACCTAGGCATGTCTTTAAACTGCCCCTTAATATTAGGAGATAAAAAATGGCAGCAAAGGGTAGTCTAGAAGCAATCATTGAGGTTGCAAAGAAAGAGTTAGGAACTATTGAAGGGCCTAAAGATAATGAAACAAAGTATGGTGCATGGATGAAGGTTAACTTCCAACCATGGTGCCAGTCATTCGTTTCTTGGTGTGCATTTACTGCGGGGGTAGCAAAGTTTCCAAAGTCTGCATCAACAGTAGCAGCGTCAGATCAGTTTAAAAAAGAAGGTCGCTGGTCAGATGCTCGTAATGATGACCCAATGCCAGGAGACTGGATTTATTTTGATTTCCCAGATGATGGTGTAAATCGTATTTCACATGTTGGTCTTTGCATTAAGAACAATGGCGATGGAACAATTCAAGTTATTGAAGGAAACACTTCAGGAACTGCAAAGGGAGACCAACGCAATGGTGGAATGTGCGTTGAGAAAACTCGTGCTTATGTTAAGAACAACAAGAAAAAGTTGATTAATGCTGTTGTTGGTTGGGGTCGTCCAGTTTATGCTGGTGAAGAAAATGCTCCACTACTAAATAAACTAGCAGCAACACCAGCAAAGGCAACATCTCCAGATGCTGTTAAAAAGGTTTCAACAAGTCAAGATATTAAGAAATCTTCTGGTGGGGGCAAGGGAAACCAGGTAAAGTAATTGCCAGTTTATGAATACAAATGTACAGGAAAATGTCCTGAAGTTGTAATCAAACAAAGATCTATTAAAGATACCGATCCAGGGTATGAGTGTGAAACTTGCACTCTACCACTGGAACGTGTATACTCTAATGTAACAGCAGTATTCAACGGTAGTGGATTCTATTCCACTGATAACAGAAAGTAGCGGTATACTATGAACATGACAATGACAGAAGAAGTTGTTCAAAAAGAATGGCTATTAAAGGCAACAGATCGTTGTGATTCTTGTCCATCAGAAGCACTTGTTAAAGTAACTGGAATATCTGGAGATTTAATGTTTTGTGGACACCACTATAATAAGATTATGAATGATCCACAAGGATATAAAAAGATGATGTCTTTTGCATTAACTGTAATTGACGAACGAGAAAAATTGGCGGTATAAATAATGTATGAATACTATGTAAGAAAAGTAGAGAATGTAGTAGATGGAGATACCATTGATGTTCTTATTGATTTAGGGTTTGATATTTTGTTTGCATCCCGTGTAAGACTGGCTGGTATTGATACCCCTGAGTCTCGCACAAAGGATCTTGCTGAGAAGGCCCTTGGTCTTGAAGCCAAGGAGTACCTAAAAAAGTCTCTAAAGGACGCTAAGTCTGTTATTATCAAGACTGAAAAGATGGACTCATCTGAAAAGTATGGTCGCATTTTAGGCTGGGTATATGTAGATGGAAACACAGTATCACTTAACGACATGATGATCAATGATGGTTATGCATGGGGATACCTTGGAGATACCAAGGTTAAAGATTTTGCAGCACTCAAAAAGGCAAGATTAAAATCAGGTAAATAATGAATCCAAAAAGTCAGGCCTTATTAGAGCACCTAATAGTACAAGGTGCTATAGAGATGTCTGGTATTGATCAATTTGGTGAGATGACATACTCAATTACTGATAAGTTACAAGAGGTTCATCCAGAACTATATATAGAACTTAGAGATGAGTTTGAACATAACATGTTTCAGATGATAGATCAAGGACCAAAGGTTATGACATGGAAGATTAGGACAATATAGATGAATATGATTCTTTATTTTACTGCTGATTGGTGTGGTCCTTGTAAACAAACAAGGCCAATTGTTGAAGAGTTAAATCGTGAACAGATCATGGCTAAGTTTTTTATTGTTGATGTTGATTTAGAGATTGAAATGACTCAAGATTTTGGTATTAGGTCTATCCCTACTTTTGTAGTAATGAAAAACAATAAAGAGATTCATCGTGTAACTGGTGCACAAAATAGGCAGCAATTAGAAGCATTGATTAGATATGAATAGCCCTGAAGACGATCTAATAAATAATCTTATACTTCAGGGTGCTTTAGAGGTTGCTGGCCTAGATGCTGAAACTGGAGAATTCCTATATGCAGTAACCCCTAAGTTGCAAGATGTTATGCCAGATATGTATGAAGACCACCTTAAAGTAGTAAATAAAGACCTTCTAAATCTATGGGAAAAAGGATATTTAAACATTGATTTTTTCTTGCCAGATCCAATAGTCACTATATCTGAAAAGGGCCTTGATAAGGCTGAGGTTTCTAAACTAACTAAGCCAGAAATCTGGGCACTAGAAGAAGTCAAAAGACTACTAAAGAACTAAAGTCTGATATACTAATTAGATGATAAAAGAAGGCGATTTTGTTATGGGTTCTACCTCTGAGGGCATGGTCCACGGAGTTGTAGAGCATATTATGGTTGAAGGTGGAACACTAGGTACCCCTGGATCAGAGTATGCACTTGAGTCAATGCCACCAGAAAACCCAGCAATGTCTGTAAGAATTTATGAAGAAGAAGATGGCAAATGGGAACCAACAGCCTATAGCATTGGAATGATGTATAAGGATGCAAAGATTGCAGACATAAACAATCACAACATGGAAGAGGATAGCGAAGAGATGGATTCAGAGGTTGCAATGGCAATGTATGATTCATCAATTGGAAAATTAGAAGAAATGGAAGATGAAATGGAAAAAGCAAAAAAGCCTAACTATGGTGAAATGATTCAACCACGTTCTGGTGGTTCAACACCTTCAAATCCTAAACTATATGCAAGAGTTGTTCAAGCAGCAAAAGATAAGTTTGATGTTTATCCTTCTGCCGTTGCAAATTCTTGGGTAGTACAAGAATATAAGCGCCGTGGTGGAGCATATAAGTCTCAAAAAGAATTAGGATCAGATAATTTTTGGAATGGATTTTTAAAATAATGCCAAAGAAAAAAGCAAAATCATTTAATGCAACACAAATTAAGGACGGAAAGATTGTACGCATGAATAAAAACGGTACAGTTAAATCCATTCTTGGTCCATATGAAGTAAAGCATCCAAAGAAGGATAAGTAATGGCAGATACATACTCACCTAATGCAGGCATGAAGGCTGCTGCTAGACGTGCTTTGAAATGGAAAGAAGATGGTAAGGCAACAGGTGCTGGAACTCCAGTAGGCTGGGGCAGAGCAACAGATATTGTTAGTGGAGCCTCTATGTCTCTTGATACTGTTAAGAGAATGTACTCTTTCTTTTCACGTCATGAAGTAGATAAAAAAGGTAAAGGTTTCTTTGATGGACCAGAGTTTCCATCAAATGGAAGAATTATGTGGGACGCATGGGGTGGTGATGCTGGATTCTCATGGAGTCGCAGTATCGTTGAACGTGAAAAAAGCAAGACAGAAAAGGTTTGGCAAGGAAGTCCATTTAGTTTAAAGGAGTAAAAATGATTTATATCCTTGTTGTGGGCTTGACATTGATAGCCTTTTCCTCTATAATTATAGTAATGAACAAAAAAAGAAAAAAGTCTTTTAATAAAATACTATATCGTCAAAGTGATATGCATAATATATTAAAAGATTTTTTCTTTAAAGACATTTTTGATGACAAAGTTGTTACATCTCAGTCTAAAATTTGGAAAGAGAAACAGACAACTAGGGTTGTCATAATAGATGAAAAAGCATATTGGGTATCAAATAACATGTTCTATGTTGGAGATACGGTAGATGGAAAGGTTAGACCAGAAACTGGAAGACCTTTAGATACAACCAAAATGTCAAAAAAAGAAATAGATAAGATGTTATTCATCCTGGATAACTTAAAGAATGGGAAACTAAATGATAGTGGCAGTGCAGGGAACTAATGAGTTTGATGACTATAATCTATTCCTTCGTGCTATAAGTGTTGCTTTATCTGGAATGAAAGAAGAAGAAAAAGATTTTATAATTTATTCTGTCGGTCCAACAAGGGTCAACTCTTTTGTTTCAGAATTTTCAAACCTTTCAGAAAGAGGAATGAAAGCAAGGGGTCGTAAGATAAAGTTTTATAAAGTTCCAGAAAGTTGGGTACATGACAACATGGATCAAGTAAACTATTTTGCATTTCTTAGCAAACCTAAAGAGCCAGTATCCAAACTAACTACTTTTGCAGAATCAAAGAATGTAGAAGTAGGAATCTTCCGTTACTAAAAGAAAGTACAAACATGATAATTAGTTCGTTAGCACATATGGAAAAAATTGTTTCAAAGAATAAAGAACTTGAATGGATTGGCTGGGATGTTGTGGAACGCAAAAGATCAGACCTTGCAAGAACATCTCCAAGTGGAGTACGTGTAAAAAATGCATGGTACCTACAAAAAACCTTTAACCTTAATCGTAATGGTTGGGATATTCCAAACAAATACGGTCAATAAATGAAGCAACATTTATGGAAAGATGAAGCAGCCTGTCTTGGGCTTGATACTAATATATTCTTTGATAAGTATGAAGATGATGTAGAGGTGCGTCCAATTGTAGACTCAATTTGCCAAAGATGCCCAGTATCAAATATTTGTTTTGCTAACGGTGTTTCTGGTAAAGAGTATGGTGTTTGGGGTGGAGTATTCCTTGAACTTGGAAATATATCTAGAGAGTTTAATAAACATAAAACTAAACAAGACTGGGCTAATACCTGGCAAGCATTGACAATGGAGAAGTAATGTATACAGATCAAATGCGTAGAGCCTTTCACTCTATAATTCCTCCGAAAGGTTTTAAAATAGAATTAATTGATAATGAACATTTTTTAACAATTAAACTAGACGAATATGTATTTGCAAAAATGGTTCATGATGATAAGATACAGGCATTACAGTATGTACTAAATGCAAAAAAAGCATTAGAGATGGAAGGCGCAATAGTATTAGTTACAAGAGAGGCTATTAAGTGACAATATTTATATCTATAGCATCTTTTCGTGATCCAGAACTTCCTTATACCATTAAGAGTGCTATTGACAATGCAAGTAATCCAGAAAACCTACACTTTGGTGTTGTTTATCAGGGACTGCCATTAGAAATACCAAACTTTGACTTTGTTTCAAACCTATCCCTTGTAAATATGCACTCTAAAGAAGCCAGAGGTGCGGGGTATGCAAGAGCAAAGGCCATGGAACTATATAACAATGAAGACTATTTCCTTCAAATTGACTCACATACAAGGTTTGCAAAAGACTGGGACACTATATCTATTGATCAACTAGAAAGGGCTAAGAATATTTCTGGTCACTCATCAGTTCTCCTTTCATATTTCCCAGCGCCCTTTGAGCCAGAAAGTAATGGCGGTATGCATTTAATAAAAAAGCATCCAAAGATAAAATCATATCCAACTAGACAAAAGGTAGCACTAAATAGAAAGAATCAATGGACAGCAGAAAGACTTGAGTTTATAAATAGAGCAAAAGAAGATCCAGAAATATCAGAAACTGTTCTTGGTGGTTTTATCTTTTCTTACGGGGCAATGGTTAATGAACTTCCATATGATCCAGACCTAAGTTTTTTTGGTGAAGAGATTTGTTTTGCTATGAGGGCTTGGACTAGAGGCTGGGATATTTATTCCCCTGCAAAAAATATTGTCTATCATTTTTATTCTCGTGGCGGATACTATAAAGTCTGGGGAGATAGAAACCTAAGAGGTTTATCTTGGAAAGAGTTAGAAGAAATATCATACAAAAAACAAAGAAGAATCCTTTGTGGCGAAGAAGAGGGAATATTTGGTGCTGGAAACATTAGAACCCTTGCAGAGTATGAGATCTTTACTAATACTAACTTTAAAGATTTTTATAGTTTGACAAACCCACGGCATTAGGATATAATTAAAACATGTGGGGTGTAGATATGAAAGATATTCTTATTATTGTTTTTGCAACATTGACAGTTTGTTTTGCATTGTCATATATGTTGGTTTTAAAACAATCTATTAAACTTAAAAAAGATATTTCAAAACTATTTATTGAAAACACCTTGCTTCAAGAGTATGTTGATTTAACAAAATCTACAAAAACAAAAGAAGACTCAGATGAATCAATACACAAAGAGAATTTTATTAAGTTTCTTTCTGATTCACGAGACTGGGCTTTTTCATATATTGAAAGCGTACAAAAAGGATTAACAAAGTTTGTTAGTGATGTTGATGCAGATGTATCTCATTTTGATGAATATGGAGATGCCTTGTCTATGTCAAGACCAGATTATCCATCTATGAAAAATATTTCAAAGGCATACAAAGAATTAAAAACACTACTTCCAGATGATGAAATAAAATAATGAGAGATATATTATTATCAACACTAACAGGTTTTGGATGTGGCGTGGTATTTGCTGCATTCAAATTGCCAGTACCAGCACCACCAGTTTTTGCGGGAGTCGCAGGAATTGTAGGGCTATGGGCTGGATATGCTATACTAATTAAGGTTCTATCCTAGGAGGAAAAATGAACACAGAACAACTAAAGGCACTACTTGCATCATACGGACGTTCAGTCCTTGCATCAGGCCTTGCACTATACATGGCAGGCGTAACAGATCCAAAGGATCTATGGACTGCACTTGTTGCAGCAATCGCACCAGTGGCAATTAGAGCAATCAATCCTAACGACAAGGCTTTTGGTCTATTGCCAGATGCTAAGGCTGTAGAGACCGCTCTGAAGGCTGCTAAGGCACCTGTAAAGAAGAAGGCACCTGCTAAGAAGGCAGCGCCAAAGAAGTAATATTTACTTACAGAATTGCCAGTCTAGAGATAGGCTGGCTTTTTTGTTTTATGAATTAATAATGTTTATATATTTTTCTTTTAATGACTCTCTTGAAAAATGTTCAAACCCTAAATTAAATGCTTTTGTTTTCATTGCTTGCTTATCACTAACAATATAGTTATCAATAAGTTTAGCAAGTGATTTAGGATTAACAGACCAAACACCAACAGTTGCTTTAGCCTTAAACCTATCAATTTTATCAGCCTCTAGTGTCCATTCATCTGGTAATACAGTTGTATTAGGAGAAATCCTGGGCATAAAAACTGGTAGCCCACTCATCAATGCTTCATTCATTGGTAAACATAAACCAGCATATCTTCTAGGCAATACCATTGCATCGTAACCAGAGTAGAGATCCTGTTTGTTTGCAACGTTATCTGTTTCTATAATAACTCTTTCATCTGTTGTTTTAATCTCTAAAGGTGTTTGTGTTTTAATAACTAATTTATAATCTTCTCTTGAATAATTAAGCATCTGAATAACCGTTTCGGTACCGTTGCGATCTTTAACGGCTGCCTTGCCAGCAACATGCAAGATCCTTCTATGGTCTTGTGTATTTATATTTCTTACATCTTTAAATAACTCTGCGTCAGTTGGTGGCGGTAGATGAATAACTTCACATCTATCACCATATAGATTCTTGATATCATTTATATGCCAAGTGCTTGGAGCCAATAATACATCTGGCAAGGACCAATCTTCGTGTTGTAAGTTACCTAAAAATTCATAGTTATATTGAAGAATTGTTTTTATACCAGCCATTCTAGCCATGTCAACAAGTTGTTGTGAGTAAAATGTTTCACAACTAATAACAACATCAAGGTTTTGTAAAAATGCTTTTACTTCTCCTTGTCTAGGAAACCCTCTGTCTGTCGTAATACAGTCATAACCTGCATACCACTCAGGATGTTGTTCATTTTGATTAAAAAAACTTGAGTTAATGAGTAAAATTTTGTCAGGATTTAACATGTTTACTAGTTCTCTGGTTTGATTACCCAGGCCAGTGTTGTCAGATCTTGCTATGATTCCTAGTCTCATTCTTTATATCCCCAAAAATTATCATCTGTAGTAAATTTTTTATGACCATCACGGCCATCTAAATGGTAAGACCTTTTAATGTTTGTGTCAGGATGATAGATCCATAACTTGTGTATATCCCAGCCATCTTTGTTAAAAATATCATATGGCAAAATATCATCTTGAACCCTGCCATGAAAGGTATCTTCTATAAAAAAGAATTTGTCACATGATGGCAAGACAACATCTCTATAATAACTTTTGGTTGTTAAGTGTGGACGTTGGCTCCATTGTGCGGTTTGTAAAAATCCATCCTCTAAATCAAACATTAAGTGCTTGTGAGGTTCTGGAATAAAGGCTTCAAAGTGAAAACGAATAGTGTTTGCTTTGCCATACTCAATCATATCTAAACACTTTTCCCAATCAATAGGGTCAAGCGTAAGAGGAGCATCTCCCTCAACATAAAGAAGCAATGATGTTTTTATTTCTGGCATTGTTCTACGCATCATGCCTGTTTGATGGATATGACTTTCAAAAACCATTGGCAAAACATTTTTATATTCATGCAAACATTTCCACAAAATACGATTTTTATATTCATCGTAATCTTTTTTGCGGTGATTTTGTTCTCTTCTTAACCCATCAATCTGCAAGACTATCTCATTATCTGGAAAGTGAAATCTAATAGATTTAATTGTTTCATCTATGATATCTGTACTTGGATGAGATGGCAAAACAGAAGTTACTACAATAATAGTTATATCCCTTTTATGCATTTAGTTGCTCCATTATTCTAATACCTAAATCTCTTTTATATTTAATCCACCAAGAAACAACTTTGTGCATATTGCTTGGATAGTTTTCTAATAAATCTGGCAGAAGTTCTTGAATGTTATTCCAGTTATCTAAAGATTCAACAGGGAATTCGGGACCAAACATTTTTTTATAAAACTTTGTCTCTGTCATGCTTGGATCTAATTTATCTGCAATAGGAAGAGTTAATAACTCTATTGATTCAAAGAATCTAAATGTATCTATTACTGCTGCCCCAGATGGACATGGAGCAATCTTTGCACTTGAAAGTTTAGCATAGTAATCTTTTGGCTTATCTCCAAGTGAAAATCCTTTTGTTGGTCCATAAAGTGAATTCTTTAGCCTTGGCATGACTGAGGCCAACTCTTTTCTTCTTGAGTGTGTTATCTGTCCCCCAAAATATACGTCATACTCTTTTTCTTTATACTCTGGAACGTTGTTCTTCAGGTGTTGTGGAACTCCAATTGGCATCTTGTTATATTGATCATGTTTTTCATGAGGGTATTGAATCCATATCTCAATATTATTATGTCTAATTTTACTTACATCAAACCTAGCATTCTCATCTCCATTAATAAATAAAACAACTCTAGAAAGTTTATTTAATTCATTAGATAGTTTATCTTCATTACTAGCAGTCTGTGGTCCAGGGATTACAACAAAGGCTTTATCTCCTTTTGGAATTTCTGTAACCCTTATTTGATCTACTTCATGCTTATCAAATATTTCTTTTAATAATCCATAATCCCATTTGTCATTTGCATAATCTTGTCCATCATGAGAATATAAGTATGCGCTATATTGATTCATAGTATAAATGAACCTCATGCTGATAGTCTAAAATTATTTCAGTGTATCCTAATCCTTTTATCCATTGTCTAAGATTATATAAAGACTCATTCCATTGCTGTAGCATAAACTCAGGGTGTCCAGATAACCAAATCTTTGGTTTGTGCTCTCTAAGCACCCTCTCAGCCCCTCCTAGGACCCTCCACTCACTACCCTCTACGTCCAAGGAAATGGCCGTAGGGGCTTTAATACCATGATCATATACACAAGAGTCTATAGTAATCTGACCATAGGTTTCTCCTTCAAGGTATAGTTCTTTAAATCCGTGGGCTGCTTCAATTACATCGTTAACTTCTGGTGGCCATTCATTGTAATATATTCTTGAAAGACTGTTTATCTTATCAGATGCAAATCCAGGAATACAAACCATTGGAAGATCTAAATTGTTTGCACTCCAAAGCAATGGGAAGTGTGACCAAACTTTAGGGTTTGGCTCAAATACAACTACTTCCGCACCCCACATTTGACACAGCGCAGCAAACTCTCCCTCTTCTGCACCAACATAATACATAACATCTCCAGAAGAAATATTTTTAGACATGTGTTTTAGTCTTGGCTTTTCCCAACCATGTGGCTGATACCAATCAGGCCGTGCAGCACGATGCTCTGGTAAAGTAATCTCAAACTCACCATTAATTATTACTTTTTTCATTTCAGTCATCTTGTAACCAATCCATTAAAGATATCTTTGGTGTCCATCCCGTTAAACCTTTAAACTTTTCATTAGACGCAAGAGTTTCTTGTACTTCCCCAATTCTTGACGGGATAAACTTAACATCATTTGAAATCATATTAGCAATATCAATTATAGAATAATTACTTCCATACCCAATGTTATATACCTCACCAAAGCCATCAGTTAGTTCAGATGCAATTATGTTTGCTTGAATTACATCTGATATATGTGTAAAATCTCTACGCTGAGATCCATCTCCAACAACTGTTAGTGGTTTGCCTTCATGATATTGCTTTAAGAATAATCCTATTACTGGTGCATATTGACCCTTTAGTGGTTGTCTATCTCCATAGACATTAAAGTATCTAAGTGATATAGTCTCAAGACCATAAAGATTATAATAAACTTTTGCAAGGTTTTCACCAAATACCTTTGCTGCAGAGTATGGGGTTAGTGGGTCAGATGGTTGTGTTTCTATGTTTGGAAGTATTGCTTTCTTGCCGTAGGCAGATGATGTACTAGAATAAACAAACTTTTTTACTTTTGCCAAACGAGATAGTTCTAATACATTGGCAGTTCCAGCTGCGTTAGACTCAATAGATTTTCTAGGGTTTAGGATTGCTGGCTGAATTCTTGCATCAGATGCAATATGAAATACATAATCAACTCCATTAAATAAATGTTCTATTTGATCATAATCACATATATCATATTTATAATTATTTGCTTTTGGGTTCCAGTAAAATTGCTCATGACACTCTGCTGACTCATTATCTATACAGATAACACTGTGGCCAAGGTCTATGAGTTTATCAACAAGATTAGATCCAATAAACCCTGCTCCTCCTGTTACTAAGCAATTCATTTAATGCCCAACTCTTCTAAGATTGCAGTCCATCTATGGACATAAGTATGTTCTTTCTTTGTACGGTTATTACCATTGACTCTGATTCTTTCTCGTACCAAAGAGTTTTCAAGATACTGATCTATCTTATCTCTTAAATCATTAAAGTCTCCATGCTTGTAGAATACAACTTCATCAGGCATAAAATATTCATCTAAACCTTTAATCTCAGGGTAGATGGTAAAACCACCACGACCAGTAGACTCAAACAATCTATCACTAGTGTAATAAGGATACTCAAATCCTATGTTAAGGCTATCTCCAACTGCAATCTTGCTCTTAGCATAGATACGGTTTAGCGCATCGCCACGAATAGTTCCAGTATCTCCATCTCCACCAACATGAAGGAATCTTTTTCCGTAAGTCTTTCTTAAAAAGTCAATTAGTTCTGGGCGATATTTATGTTCATGGTGATACCTTCTGCTGCCCACAAAAATAACATCGTACTCAAAGTTTTGTGTGTCATAGTCTGGATGTATGTAGCATTCTTTATCATACACTCCTGCAGGCATGAAGTGGCCTTTTACGGCGGTATTGTGATCAAACCAATCAGCCATAAGTTTATCTACAGTAAAGAAATGTCCAATAGTTCTATAGAAACTATCATGCTTAAGATCATTTTGTCTATCAAGGCCAAACCATAGGTCTAAATGATATGTCATTGTTGGAACACCAGAAGTATTTAATTGCTTAAGAACTTCATCCATTGTGATGTTTCCACCAGTCTCCCAGCCATGCGTGTGCACCCAGACAAACAGATCAGATTCTAATGCTTTTTCTAGGATAGTTTGTGTCTTAGCCTTGCGCTCTTGTAATTTTGTCACGGTATGGCCTAAAGACTCTAAACTACTAGCATGATGATTCTCACTACTATAAGAGACTTCAAAATTACCAAGAAAAACTATATTAGCCAAGACTACCCCTTTGTTTTATCTATTATAGCATCTCTGGTAGGATTTGAACCTACGACCTACACCTTAGAAGGGTGTCACTCTTCCGCTGAGTTACAGAGATTTGGTACACCAGATAGGACTTGAACCTATGATAGCCGAATTATGAGTTCGGTGCCTTAACCAACTTGGCTACTGGTGCTTAAGTAATTAATTGCTCTTTCTAACCTTTCAACATTATCTTGGAATACACCAAGACCACGGTTGCAGTTATGGCATATATGTCCTCTAAAACTATTAGTGATATGGTCATGATCTACTACCCAGATACTGGCATTTCCTCCAGTACCCTTGAGTTCTTGTTCGGTCTTTAAACAGATAGGGCAGGTGTGATCTTCTTCTGGATAGCCCCAAACCTTCCTTAACTCTAGCCTTTGTTTTGCCAATTTGGAAGCACAAGACCTACACTCTGGCCTTAAATATTTCCCACCAGAAGATGGAGAAAACTGGGACTTATCTAAGTTAAGCCCACATTTGCTACAAACCTTAATTTACTTGACCTTGTAGGTCATAACAAAATAACATGCTACATACCCAGCAATAAATGCAGGGATCAAAAATAAAATATTAATCATCTTCTTCCTCAAATTCTCTCAGGGCATTGTTATTATCATTACAATAATTACAATCACCGTACTCTAACTTATTACCACAATAATTACAAAACATACCTCTCCTTATATACCTATTCTATCAGGTCTAGACTAATATTTATCTGGTATTTCATCAAACCTACGATAACCTTTTCTAACTAATAACCTTGCTATTTGAAATGTAGCAAGTAAATATCCAAATAGCATTCCATATAATATATGTAAAAGCATTAATTAATCCTATCTAAATCTTCAAGACTGTATACTCCGTATAAGGTCATCACTTCTTTAGGACTAAACTCTAAGTCAAACTTTTCTTCAGTATCCACCTGTGCACTCATTTCTACTATGGTATAACCTAATCTTTGTCATAATTTTGTGGGATGGAGCAGACATATCTTCCTTACAAGTTAAACACCTATAAGACCATTCTCCAGTAAAGAAGTCATGAATATAACCTTTAGCGTTAAGATACTTATTATCTATAAAGGTTTGAAATGGATCAGGAATCTCTAGTGACTGGATCAAGTCTATCCCAAAAACCCATTGAGTTACCAATAAACATATCTCCAGTTTCTCTATCTATCAAAAGATATTTTTCTGGAGATTTAGTTTTAACTGTAAGAGCAATTGGTTGTTCTATTTCTTCAAACTTTTTTGATTCTCTCATTTATCTTCCTTGTCCCAATATGCTTTACCAAAAGCATCGTAGTCATCCCAGCCTTCATCTGACATGTCAATTCTCATTTGATCTATCTCGCTTTTCCATTTATCAGTATCTATTGTATAGTATGTTCCCCAACGCTCATAAGGTTTATTAAGCAGTACCCACATTTTTGCGTGGTACTTATAACGAAACCCTAAGTTACTATCTAATTCTTCATCTAAATCAATAGCCTTAACAAGGTGATTACCTGCATATTCCCCACAAAAATTACCGATCCATCGTAATGGTAGAATTCTAGTCTTCTGAATCGTCTTTGATCTGCTGAGGAACCCATCTGAGTTTTCCATCTACATACATCCTTTCATATCCTAGTGCTTTCCAGTCCATCTGCATAATCTTAGGCTCTTTCATCGCTCTCCCATATAACTAAACACTTAGTACATTGTATACCTTCTTCACGCATATACCAAGTATGCTGACATTCTGTATCATCTAAAAGTTTTGCTTTCCAGCCAGCAGGAGGGGGCCAGGGTACTCCAAGGGATGCAAGGGTTGCCTTAGTCCATCCACCTCTAGGAGTCTTTAATGATTCTATCTTTGCTTCCATCTCTTGCCTTGTCATTAGTATCCACCAAGACATTCGTTGCGTGTGTGAAACAATCTAATCTTTGTTAATATTTTGCGGGACGGACCAAAGAGATCTTCCTTACAAGTAGAGCAAGTATAAGACCATTCACCGCTGAACCAATCATGAACATAGCCTTTAGCATTAGCATATTTTTTGGCTACAAAGGTTTGAAATGGATCAGGGATCTCAAGGCTTCTTAGCATAAGCACACCAAATCCTGCTATCTGTCATGGTTTGATGAAGTTCCCAGAATATTGGATCTTTAATACTCATCTCACACTTTACGCATTCTTGAGGCTTCATTCTTCTCTCTTCCAATGCAGATAAGATTTAATGTATACCGCTGCATATGCAAGGGCACTGAAAATAAAACCATATTGATCTGTATGAACAGCATAGGCTATCCAAAGGCATTCATTAAATAGCAGTACAAACCATCCCCATATGGTTTTACGACCAACAAAGAAGATTCCTGTTACACCAATAACTGCTAATATCCATGACCACATTTTATTTACTCAAAATCTAACTGGTTTTCAAACATGCTAGTCATGTAATTGCTTTCTCCTCTTGCTACCTTTGCAGCAAGCATACGCATACCAACTGCGTTGGTAATAGAATCCTCAATAGGTAGAGCCTCAATGGCCCTGGCAATCTCTTCTCGTAATGTCATTTCGTCTATGCTCATATATCCATTGTACAGTTCGGCGGACAGTTTGTCAAGTTCGGCGCAAAATAGAGTAGCAAACCTTCCCCTGAGTCTAACGACTCACCCTTGGTTAACAGACTTCAATTTGCTCAAATAATATTTATACTCTGAGACTAATCTAGATTTCTTACTTGAGTTACATTTTCTACAAAGTGGTTGAAGGTTTCCAATTGAGTGGTTTCCCGACCTAGATATGGGAATAATATGATCCATCGTAATCTTTTCTGTAGCACCGCAAAAGGCACAGGGAGAGTCATAAAGGCGTTTATATTCTTTATCTAATATCTTGAAGGCCCTAGCATCTTTGGCTATCTTACGTTTGATATGAGCGTTGGCTACATGAAGGGTAAACCTTTCACGGTTTGCCTGATTCCAAGCCTTAGCAGTTGCTACACGCTTTTCACTGTTTTCTTGACGATAGATAGCCTTTTTAAGCATATAGGCTTGGTCTTGTTTTTGTTCTACCCAACGCTTTTTATTTTTCTTTTGCCATTGTTTCTTATACTTTTCTGGATTAGCCTTTGCCCAAGCCTTAGCATATTCTTTGCAACAGGTTTTGCACTTTGCAGAGTTCTTGTAGAAATTATCTAGAGCAGATTCTATTAGACATTTACGACAAACCTTTGTATCCATATACTAAGTCTATCAATTTTTGCACGGTATGTCAAGAATGCTCTTTACACACAGGCATAGGTATATTCTCTACAGTATCAAAGCAATGTCTGGGCTTAGAGCATATATAACATAGGCTCCAGAGTTCTTTATTATTTAATCGTACCTTATTAAAATATTTTTGTTGCAGATCCTGTTTTTCTTTTTTAGACAAAGACAATTAAATTGTCCAAAACTTCTTCATATCTGGTAAAGTTGCTGGATCTTTTGTAGGTATGCCTGCTTTAGCATATGCTGCTCTCATAGTAGGATTATTATCAATAGCAAGATTAACTGATCCTTTAAGTTTTAAACCTACTTCATATTTATATTTAGCGGTATCAGAACTAAAACCAGGATTCATAATAAGACGAGAGTACTTAACACCTGCTGCTCGTAATGCTTTAACTGTTTCTGACCTTTGAGATTCATTTCTTCCAGTTACAATTATTAATGAACCTGGAAGTGAATTTACATAATCAATTACTCTTTGAATAGGTTGTGTACCGTTACTTAGTAGTGTTCCATCAATATCTACTATTGTAGACATAATTATTAATTCATTGAAGGCTTAGTAACTGCCTTAAGTTGCCAATGCCATTTTTGATGTTGATCAATACGTTCTGCAAGGAAGTTTGCAACACCTTGTTCACGAGCCATATCAGCCACATCAAATGTATCTTTTAAAACTACTAAAACTGCATCATTTGATATAAGAAGATCGCCAGCCATTACTACAAAATCAGAATTAACATCAGTTTCTGCTACATTCTTTGATAGTTCTACAAAACGTGAAAGTTTAAATGGAGCATATGTATCTAAACGACGAAGGTTTTCTGCAAAGCCATCAATTGCTTCTTCATAATCATTATAAATCATTTCAAAAAAAGCATGTGCTTGAGGAAAATCATCTCCTTCAACATTCCAATGGTATCCATGTGCTTTAAACTTTAAGGCTACAGTATCTGCAAGAAGAGCCTTTAATAGTTCAATTAACTTTTCATTCATATATACATTGTACCACCTTAATTGCTTTATAATGTATACATGGAGCAAGCAGTACTATACCTACTATACAGTCCAACACACAGGGCTATTAAGATAGGCATATCAGATATCTCAGGTAAAAGGTTTGCAAGCCACAGGACCAAGGGTTGGATCTTGATTAAGTATTGGCATTTTTTTGAACGGTATAGGGCAAAAGAAGTAGAAACTATAGTACTAAGAACACTAAGGGATAGATACGGACATTATCTAACTAAAGAACAAATGCCTCATGGGGGATATACGGAGACATTTGATGCAAATAAAGTCACCAAGAGGATGTTGATCCGTATGGTCAATAAGGCTATAAAGGACAGTTCGTAATCCTTATATACCCTGATTATTTACAGGCTAGACAGTAGTATGGAGCACGAAGGTTGTCTCTATGGGTATAGATGGTTTGAGAGCACTTAGCACATCTTGCATGGACCATAGGACCTTCTTCTTTGACTGGTGTTTGTACAGTTAAGGTTCTTGTATAGTATACCTTTGTGGCATACCATGTGATTAGTATTGCGATTATTGTTAGCATCAGTCTATTCTATCACATCAAGGTTAACAGTTATCCACAGGTTTAACTACTCTGGTTTTATTCACTTATGCTATACTTGAATTATGATTAATGATGGCGTAAACAATGTACCAGATAATAAAATAGCCGTATTTAATGTTTCAGGCAAAAAGATAAAAATGTCAAATATTGTTGAAAAGCCATCTAAAAAAAGATCTTGGTTTCATCCTTGGTTTTATCGCTGTATTCCCCTTACTATAGGCAATCAGTACGGATTTGTTATAAAAAACAACTTTCCTTTTGAGGTAGTATGGAATGGAGGGTCAATGCCGAATGATGTTAAAGTTTTTTATAAAAATGAAAAACACAAGTCTATTTACCCAAAATTTTTAACACACTTTGGAAGTGGAGTTCTTACCTTAGAAACACCCTTTGTTTTTAGAACTCCACCAGGAGTAAATATTATGACCATTAATCCACCAAACTTTGTTGTCCCAAACATGACTGTCATGACTGGTGTTGTAGAAGCAGACAACCTAAGATATACCTTTACCTTTAACTTAAAACTACAAGTTCCCCATGTAAGAATTGCAATACCAGCAGATACAGAACTTGCAGCTTTTATCCCAATTCCAAGATATTTTGCAGACAGTTTTGATTTAGTAAAGGCAGAAGATTTATTTGACAAAGATATCTATGAGGAAGAAATTACTGCGTATAAGGATGCACAAAAAAATAGACATGAATTACAGATTAAGTATAATAACTCGTCAGATCAGGCTGACTCTTTCTACAGTAGAGGGATAGACGTTTACGGCAACAAATTTAGTGATCATCAAAAACCTTAGTTATCCTCAAGGTTTACTGTTTGAATATCATTAGAGTGACACATATCATCATCCATAGCCCCACAAACAGTACAGGTTACTTGACCATCAAGGTCTAATTCATAGTTGCATCCATATTTAGTACATGTCATATATACATCATACCATTCGGCGAAAAAATTGTCAAGTTTTTAAAGTTCGGCGGAAATAGAGGTAATAAACCTCCACCTGCCCTACACGGGCAACATTGGTTAACAGCCTAAAAATTCCTATGCTTCCAATTTAGCAGGGTATATACGAACTCTCCATACCAAACCTTACTACAACGCTTAATGCCATCTTCCCCATAGTGGTCATACATAAATAGGATTAGTTTGGTTTTGTCCCTTGTTCTCAGAAATTTGCCACATGAGATACAAGACTCAAAGATATACTTAGGCAAAGGTTTGTCAAAATCTACATTGTTTTTCTTCATCAAACCAGCATATCAGAAAATTCGGGGAAAGTCAAGACAGTATCGTAATGTCTAGTATAAATACATCTATGAGAGCCTCTTTGACATGCACAAGTTATCTTGAGTGTTCTCATAGTCACCAAATGCTTCACAAGGTTCAAAGCCCATGGAGGTATATAGAGCCCTTGCTGCCTTGAAATTCTCACCTGTTCCAGTTTCAAGACTTAGACGAGACAGGCCCTTATCAATAGCAAAATTTGAGATGTGCTCAACTAAGGCTCTTCCCACACCCTGCCCTCTTGCCTTGGAAATTGTATGCATGGACTTCAATTCGGCATGATCTGACTCAAGTATTCTTAGTGCACCCACTCCAACCAGATCCCCATTCAATTGTGCTCCAAACACAGTCACATCTGGAGTTGTTAATTTGGAAACATCTAATGCATGAACATGTTCTATTGGGGTTGATGCCATACAGAAAGCCAAATGAGTTTGGAGAATTGCGATCATCTCATCGTCTTGTGGATTACGAATGGATATTTGAATAGTCATATTCTAAGTATATACTCGCAGATGTGGTTTGTCAATCATAGTTATCCACAGCCAATAGGCTAAAAATGTCATAGTTATCCACAAGTTATCCACAATTAAATGTTACTGATATTTTTTAGATTTATCTTAAAGTGGAGGAAAGTGGAGGATAGTGGGTTATTGGCCATTTATAAGAGGGGGCTCGTAATCCCGCAGCGGACAAACCTCACATCCCCAAACCTTCAAACCTTACAAACCCTGGCAGATTATACTCCCAAACCTCTCATTTGTCAACCATATTTGATAACGATTTGATAACAAAACCCTATATAAAACCTTGCAGAAATGTGAGAAAAATGTAGAAAACCTTACATAAAAATCTATAAAGGTTTGATAATATTCTAAAATCCAGGGAAAAATATATGTCCTTCGTAATGTCTTTTATACTGTAGGGTTTGGTATATCTTTTGATCCCCCGCTGCAGAATGTCTGATAGTATTATGAATCATTGCAGGGCGGGGGATAAATAAGAGAGTTCATAATACCCCTATAGGAATAACAAACCATACATTCTGGTTTTTGGATATAGAGGTTTGACATGCAAAGGTTTGTATGATATAAGGTTTGTTAAGTAAAAACTAAGGTTTGTTAAGTAAAGGCTAAAACCCTGCAAAATTTTTTATTGGTTCGTAATGTCTAGAATCCTGGGAAAAAGATCTTCGATTCGTAATAAGGTTTGATGGTTGAAAGGTTTGTCGAAAAATCTCAGTCTTCTGAGGCAGCCATTTCCAAAACCTCATCAAGGGTCATGCCCTCAATGATGTCATCTTCAGTTAGTTTAATAGACTGAAGAAACATTTCAAAGGTATCAATTATATATCTGCGTCCATCATCTGAAACTTCTACAACTAATCCCTGGGCAGTTAGATATGCTAATGGTAAACCAAGATCGTTGAACTCTATGAATGCCCTGAAATCTTTTTCTTCCTTATAGCCTTCATACAACTCCCCCAGGATTACACACTGGGTTGCAAAGTCTGTCATACCTGTGCCTTGAAAAAATCAGCAGGGTTGTCATACATTGTCTCAGGGTCAATCTCTCTGATGTCACAAAGAGTACGCCATGCTAACTCTAACTGTGACTTACCTGCCTCTGTAGGCTCTGCCCAACCACCTGCAACAAAATCTGCAAGACCAAGACCGTCTTCAAGGTCTTTCCAAAAGTCAGAAGGCAGATACTCTACATCTTCTAACTCTAATGCGTCTGTATTAATCTGTGAAAGAATAATAGCAATCTTACCAAAGTCCACTTCTCCACCGCTCTCTCTGTAGGTTGGGGTCTAGAATACCTTCTTTTTCATACTGGGCACTCTCAATCATAGCAATTAATCTATTGTATGTCAAGTGTGGCAATACCCTTGCCAACAT
>Ga0209297_1000231_pt1 | contig 38249 bp, 32 predicted proteins | sample S_130805_MF_Meta_FD_187322 | JGI IMG/M metagenome (GOLD analysis project Ga0209297, IMG submission 187322) | Freshwater microbial communities from Lake Simoncouche, Canada to study carbon cycling - S_130805_MF_MetaG (SPAdes) (version 2) | ecosystem: Environmental > Aquatic > Freshwater > Lake ...
GGTATATTCTAAAATTCCTTTAAGAGAGGTTTCGGATGCAGATTTAAAAGCCACATTAATTTCGCTAGGACTAGGTATTTTTGATAATACGCAGGTAATATCAGTTAAAGAACCATCTGCCACAGGAACTCTCATTCCGCAGCCACCTATTTTTCCAATAAGGTTAGGGAAAATTTTATTTATAGCTTTTGCTGCTCCAGTAGAAGTAGGAATAATACTCATAGCAGCCGCGCGCGCTCTTCTTAAATCTTTATGAGGCGAATCGTGTAAGCGTTGATCACTTGTATAAGAGTGAACGGTTGTAATATATGCTTCTTCTATTCCAAATTGTTCTAAAACTTTAAGCATCGGAGCGGCACAGTTTGTTGTACAACTGGCGTTAGAAATAATAATATCATTAGAATTTAAGGTGTGATCATTTACGCCCATTACAATAGTCTTAATTACATCATCACTTGGCGGAGCAGATAAAATAACTTTTTTAGCACCTGCTTTAATATGTAAATTAGCGCCAGCCATATCTAAAAAATGACCTGAGCATTCAACTACTGTATTTATGTTGAGTTGTTTCCAAGGAAGTTGACTTGGATCTTTAAAAGAAAATACTGGTATCTTTTTTTCGTTTATTATTAAATGATCTCCTTCAGCACTCACACTGCTTTTGAACGCTCGGTGAATAGAATCGTATTTTAATAAATGCGCCAGTGTTTTTGTATCGGCAATATCATTAATAGCTACTATTTCTATTAAAGGATTATTGATTGCATTGCGAAAGAAAACTCTACCTATTCTACCAAATCCATTAATAGCTATATTTATTTTTTTCATAATTTTTTTGGCTTATTGTCTTTAAAATTTATTAAACAAAAAAACTAATTTTAAGTTTAAATAAAATTTTAATTATATTTTTATTTAGCGTTTTGTTCTTCAAGATGATTTTCCCATTTCCATGCGCTCAACATCATATCATCGATATTGTATTGTGGGATCCAATTTAATTCAGTTTTTGCTAATTCGTTATTGGCATATATAGCAATCACATCACCAGTTCGTCTTTCGCCAATTTTATAGTGTAATTTTTGGTTTGTTATTTTTTCAAATGATTTAATAGCTTCTAAAACACTTACACCATTTCCTGTTCCTAAATTAAATAACGAACATTGTTTTTTTTCATGGTGTTGTATTAAATAATTTAATGCTTTTAAATGAGCATCGGCAATATCACATACATGAATATAATCACGAATGCATGAACCATCGCGAGTATTATAATCGTTTCCAAAAACGGTTAAACTATTTTTTCCGATGGCAGTTTGGGTGATTATTGGAACTAAATTATTTGGAATATTAATAGGAAATTCACCATTTTTTCCACTTGGATGGGCACCAACAGGATTAAAGTAACGCAATAAGACGGTTTTAAAACTTGGGTTTGTCTTACAAAAAAAAGAAATAATTTCTTCGCTTATTTGTTTAGTATGGCCATATGGACTTTCGGCTTTTTGTAAAGGTGAATTTTCGGTAACTGGCAAATCTTTTGAATTTCCATAAACAGAGCAGGAAGATGAAAAAATAAAATTTAATACTTTCTGTTGTTTTGCAAAATCTAATATATTATTTAAGGAGTTAATATTATTATGATAGTATTTAATAGGATCGGATATACTATCAGATACTGATTTAAAAGCAGCAAAGTGAATTATACCAATAATGTTTGAGTAATTAGATAATTTTTGGTTTAATAAAACTTGGTCGCATAAATCTACTTGAATAGTTTCAAAAGGTCTTGAAGTTAATGCGCTTATTCTAGAATAGCTATCTGGGCTGGAGTTAGAAAAGTTATCGATAGATACTATTTGAAATATTGTTTTATTTAATAATTCAATAATGGTGTGTGATCCAATATAACCAGCGCCACCTGTAACAATAATTGTTTCCATAAAATATAAAGATAAGAAAAATTATAGTTTGTTAATTATTACAGTTAAATAGTAATAAATAAATCAACTTTTTAAATTAAAATGATTGTATACTAATTTTGCTTTTGAGTTACCAACTATTTTTTCTAAATCTGATAATGCAGCTGATTTTATTTGTGTTACACTTTTTAATTCGATTAATAGTTTTTCGGCAGTTTTTTCACTAATTCCTTTAATTTCATTTAATTCAGTTTTAAAGGTTTCTCGGCTTCGTTTATTTCTATGGTGTGTAATACCAAAACGATGTGCTTCGTCTCGAATTTGTTGAATAATTCTTAATGTTTCGCTCCGCTTATCTAAATATAATGGTACCGAATCGTTAGGGAAATAAATTTCTTCTAAACGTTTAGCAATACCAATAATGGCAATCTTACCCATTAAATTTAATTTATTCAAACTATTTATGGCAGCACTAAGTTGTCCTTTGCCTCCATCTATTATAATGAGTTGAGGCATAGGAAGATTATTTTCTATTACGCGAGAGTATCTTCTAAAAATTATTTCTTCCATTGTGGCAAAATCATCAGGGCCTTCAACTGTTTTTATATTAAAATGACGATATTCTTTTTTTGCAGGTTTACCATTAATAAAAACAGGCATTGCGCTAACAGCAAAATCTCCTTGAAGATTACTATTATCAAATCCTTCAATTCGGCGAGGCTGTTCTTTCATACGCAAATCTTTCATCATTTGATTCATTATTCTCTCGGTATGCTTCTCAGGATCAGTTATTGCAATTTGTGAATCACGCTCGTATTTAAAAGCTAAAACATTTTTATAACATAAATCAAGTAGCTTTTTTTTATCCCCAATTTTAGGGATAACATATTCACATTCGGGCAAACTAACTTTTGGAAGAAAGGGCACTAGAATTTCTTTACTTTTACTATTAAATCTATTTCTAAATTCGATAATTGCAAATAAAAGAATTTCCTCGTCAGGTTCTTCCATTTTTTTCTTAATTTCTATAGTTTGAGCATGAATTACAGCTCCATTTATTATTTTAAAATAATGAGCATAACTATTTTTTTCGTCGCTTATAAGATGAATAACATCTGTATTTGTGATAGATGGATGAACAATAGTAGATTTGCTTTGATAATCACTTAGCGACTCAATTTTATTTTTTATTATTTCTGCTATTTCAAATTCATACTTTTCGGCAGCCATTTGCATTTTTACTTTTAAGTCTTGCATTGCCGAATTGATATTCCCTTTAAGAATTTGTTTTATTTCGTTTATATTTTGATTGTAGTCTTCTTCGTTTTGTTTATTTATGCAGGGAGCCTTGCAACGTCCAATTTGATATTCTAAACAAGCTTTAAATTTGCCTTTATTAATGTTTTCCGCACTTAAGTCATAATTACAGTTTCTCAGAGTATAGATTTGCTTTATAAAATCTAGCAGTGTATAAATTAATTTTCCTGAGGCATAAGGGCCAAAATATTCACTACCATCTTTTATATGTTTACGAGTATAGTATAATCTGGGGAAACGCTCTTTTTTAAGAATTATCCAAGGATAAGTTTTATCATCACGTAAGAGAATATTGTAACGAGGTTTTAAACTTTTAATTAGATTATTTTCAAGTAAAAGCGCATCAACTTCGCTATTCACTTTTATGGTTTTTATTTCTTTTATTTTCTTAACCATTAAACGAAGACGATTACTTTCGTGTTCTTTAGTAAAATAAGAACTAACTCTTTTTTTTAAGTTCTTAGCTTTACCAACATATAATAAATTATTTTCATCATCGTAATATTGATAAACTCCGGGTGTTTCGGGAAGAGTTTTAATGAGTGAGGATATATATTCAGAAAATTTTTCTATCACATCACAAAGCTATAAATATTATCAAAATTATTTTCTAAAAAGAATTGGAAAAATTTTAGAATGTCGAAATTTAATTCTATCTATTCAAAGTCTATTCTTGAATATAAATTCGTTTTACTCTACTCGAGACATTAGTAAGCACTTCGTATGAAATAGAATGGAGTGCTTTTGCTAAATCATTTATTTGTTGTGTATTTTCAAAAATAATAACTTCATCTCCTTCTTGGCAAGAAACATTGCTAACGTCAATTATACTCATATCCATGCAAATATTACCGATTGTTTTACAAAAACATCCATTTATATAAACTCCATGATTTCCATTTCCTAGTAAGCGACTAAATCCATCGGCGTATCCAATAGGTATGGTTGCAATTTTGGTATCTGATTCAACTTTTCCCTTGCGATTATAACCAACTGTTTGATCTTTTTTTAAATTTTTTATTTGACTAATGCGAGTTTTTAAGGTGCCAACATTTTCTAATTGATTTTGTTCATTTTCGTTAATTCCAATTCCATACATGCCAATTCCTAGTCTTACCATGTTGTAATGAGATTTTTTGAATCGGCTAATGCCCCCCGAATTGCAAATATGTTTAATCATGGGATAACCTAATTCTTTTTCTAATAATTCGAAAGCTTTTTCGAAAACACGAAATTGTTCGTTTGTAAAATCGTCTTGTTGTAAATTATCTGAGGCCGCTAAATGAGAAAAAATAGATTTTATTTTTAATTGCGGTATTTTTTTTAATTCGACAGCTAATTTTTCAAGATCAGATTCTTCAAATCCCAAGCGATGCATGCCAGTATCTATTTTTAAATGAACTGGATAAGAGTCTGCAATACCTAAATTATCTATTTTTTTTACAAAGGCATTTAAAATATTAAAACTATATATTTCGGGCTCTAGTTGATAGTTTATAATGTCTTCAAATGCATCTTCTTCTGGACTCATTACCATAATAGGTAAATTAACTTTTGATTGCCGAAGTTCTACTCCTTCGTCGGCATATGCTACTGCTAAATAATCAACCCCAATGTGCTGAAGTGTTTTAGATATTTCTATGCTACCGCTTCCATATCCCATCGCTTTAACCATGCACATTAGTTTTACTTCGGGCTTAATTAAAGACCGGTAATAATTAACATTATCAATTAATTTATTTAAGTTAACTTCAAATACGGTGTCGTGACTCTTGAGTTGTAATAAGCGGCTAATGTTTTCAAATCCAAAACTGCGAGCCCCTTTTAATAAAATACTTGCGTCACTAAACTGATAGCTATTTAAATTAAATTGATGAATGAAGCTGGCGGTGTCTATAAAAAAAAGAGAATTCGATTTAAATAGTGGCTTATGATTTATAATTTCTTTCCCAATGCCTACTAATATATCTATTTTGTTTTGATTTAATAATTCAGCTAATTGTCGATATAAATTTGATGCCAGAATACCTGATTGTTCGATATCAGAAACAATAACTATTTTTTTTGATCTTCTATTTTGTTGTTGCAAATAATTTAATGCAATTTTTATTGAATCTAAATCTGAATTGTAATAATCGTTTATAATAAAAGAGTTGTTGATGCCGTTTTTGATTTCTAAGCGCAAAGCAATAGCCTGCAACTGTTTTATTTTGTGTTCGATTTCAGTTTCTTTAAAACCCATTTTTAACATTAGGGTAATACAGGTAGAGATGTTATAAAAAGAAGCAGTATCTGAAAAAGGAATATTAAAATGGAGAGATTTTTTATCGTTAATTAATTCGAGTTTGTTTTCAAAAAAATTTATTTTAAAATCAGCATCATTAAATTCAGAAACAACGGTACAATTTTCAGAAATAATTTGAGAAACTTGACTTTTTTCTAATCCATTTATAATTATAGTTTTACAACCCTTGAATAATTTTAATTTTTCAGAAATTTTTTCTGCTTTATCTTTAAACCCTTCATTATGTGCAGAACCAATTGAAGTTAAAACTCCGATGGTTGGTCGAATAATAGATTCTAACTGATCCATTTCGTTTGGTAGAGAAATTCCTGCTTCAAAAATGGCAAGAGTATGCGTTTGATTTAAATTTAAAACACTTAAAGGAACACCTATTTGTGAATTATAGCTTTTCGGACTTCGACAAATACTATAATTATTTTTTAGTAATTGATAGAGCCATTCTTTTACAACAGTTTTACCGTTGCTTCCAGTAATTCCAATGACTGGAATGTTAAATTGCTGCCTGTGATATGATGCAAGCAACTGAATAGTTTGAATTGGTTTTGGTGAGATGATAAACGAAACATCTGTTTCTGAAAAGTTAGCAAAATCAAAATCAGTTTCCTCAATTAAAAATGCTTTTACTCCTAAATCAATTAAATTTAAAATATATTGATGACCATTGTTTCTATTTGTTTTTAATGCAATAAAAAGAGTATCATTAGCAGATTGTAATGATCTACTATCATTTAAGAAATAATTTATTTTCGGATTATTTTTTCCAACAAAACGGGTGTTAGTTATTTCGGCAATCTGTTTTAAGGAGTACATTTATTTTAATTTTTTAGTATTAAAACAATTTCTACATAATGGTTCATAGCTATCGGTTTCGCCTAAAATCACTAATTTTTCTTCTTTACTTGTTCGATGACTTACGTAGGCTAAATTACCACAATTCATGCAAATGGCCTGCAATTTAGAAACATATTCTGCCAGGGCCATCAATTGCGGCATTGGCCCGAAAGGCTTACCGGTAAAATCTAAATCTAAGCCAGCCACAATTACTCGAATCCCCCTGTTTGCTAATTCACAGCAAACAGTTGGTAATTCTTCATCAAAGAATTGAGCCTCATCAATCCCGATTACATCTGCATCTGAAGTAAGCAGTAAAATGTTTGAACTTGATGGAACAGGAGTGCTGATAATTTCATTGCCCTGGTGGCTAACTACTTTAACATCGTGGTAACGTAAATCAATATTGGGTTTATAAATTTCTATTTTTTGTTTTGCATACTGCGAGCGTTTTAATCTTCGGATAAGCTCTTCGGTTTTACCAGAAAACATGCTTCCGCAGATGACCTCAATCCATCCGCGCTTCCTTTCAGTAATTGTAGTTTCTAAAAACATTGTTTAAAAAGCGTGTAAAACAAAGTTTAAATTTAGCTTAAGATGAGGCAAAATCAAATTAATTTAGATATAGTTTTTAAATTAATTCACACAGGTTTAAATATGGAAAAAATATTATACAAAATTCAGTCACAAATAAATGAATTAGCACCGGCTTTAGAGGTTTTTATTGACGAAACTATTCAGCCTAGCGTGAAGGATTGTGAAAATTTACAAGGTCAATTAAGTGTTCTTCAGGAGCAGGTGGCCGTTTATAAATATAATCAGGTAAATCGCGAATTGTCTCCTAGTTTTGCGATTCATTCAAAAGTAAGTAGTTCTGAAATTCTTGATGTAAAACATGAAAATACAGAAGCGTTAAACTCAAACCCTATTAAAGAAATTGAGGAGATTGCTGAATCGCCAGTTTTTCAAAACGCTGAAATAATTGTTGAGCCTCCTATTCAAAAAGTTTCTACTGAAAATAGTATAAAGCCAATAATTATTGGTTTAAATGATAAGTTTAGATTTATAAATGATTTATTTGTTAAAAAAGCAGATGAATATAATTTAGCCATAGAACAATTAAATAATTTAAAAACGCATTACGATTGCGAGATTTATTTGAATAGTTTAAAAAAATTATACGGTTGGAAAGACGATAATGAAGTTGTGAATTTATTTTATGCTCTAGTAAAAAAACGTTTTTAATTCATGTATAGGTGTTTTGTTTTATTGTGTTTATTTACATTAAAATCTTTTGCGCAAGATACAATTTATGCCCGCGATGTTATTCGCCAATTAACTTCTAAATCTTTTTTTGGAAGAGGTTATGTAAAAAATGGTTTACAAAACGCAGAGTCATTTATTATTAATGAAATAAAAAAACAAAAAACTTTTCCATTATTCGGAAAAACATATACCCAAACCTTTACCCACTCTGTAAATACTTTTCCAAAGACTTGTGATGTTAAATTAAACGGAAAAGAACTTGTGCCAGGTATTGATTATATTTTAAATCCTAACAGCCCTTCAATTAAAGGAAAATTTAATTTAATTAAAAAAGACAGTAGTTTTTATTCTGATAACTCGAAGGTTAATGTTTTATTTAAAAACAAATTAACTTATCGCGTTTCATCTGTAGTAGATTTAAGATGCGAAATTGAATTGGATAAGCATTTAATTAATCAAGAACCAAAATTTATAGAGCTTAATATTCAGAATAAATTTTTACCTTTTTTTAAAAGTAAAAACATAGCTTGTTTTTTACCTGGCTTGGCCGATTCGGACTCGATGTTAGTTTTTTGCGCACATTACGATCATTTGGGAGGCATGGGATCTAATACATTTTTTCCGGGAGCTAATGATAATGCAAGTGGAGTAAGTGTTTTGTTAAATTTAATAAAATTTTATGCTGCCAATCCTCCTAAATATAAAATAGTGTTTATATTTTTTGCAGGAGAGGAAGCAGGTTTATTAGGATCTAAGGCTTTCATAGAGTCTAAAACAATTACTTTAAATAAAATTAAGTTTTTAATTAATTTAGATTTATTAGGCACAGGCAATAATGGTATTATGGTGGTAAATGGCAATGTGCATGAAAAAGAATTTAATCGACTACAAGTAATAAATTCTGAAAATAGCTATGTGAACGAAATTAAAAAAAGAGGAAAGGCTGCCAATAGCGATCATTATTGGTTTTCAGAAAATGGAGTACCTTGTTTTTTTATTTATACTCTGGGAGGACCTTCGGCTTATCACGATGTTAATGATGTCGAGAAAAATCTCCCGCTCACAGACTATGTTGATGTTTTTAAACTAATTACAGAATTTAGTAAGAGCTTTTAATTTATTTTATTACGATAAAAATTCATAATGTCTATCTCTTCCCAAACTTTTGGAGCTAAAAAAAATCGAATGTCTTTTTTTTCAGTAATCGCTTTGCGAATAAATGTTGATGAAATATCCATCTTCGGGGCTTCAGTTAAATGTACGTTTGGATGAGCGTCAAATTGGCTTGGCTCACAATTTGGCCTTGGATAAACATAAATATGAAACTGTTTAAGTATCGTCTCAAAATTTTTCCATTTATTAAAATTTTGTAAATTATCTTGACCCATAATTAAGCTAAATTGATGTTGAGGATACTTTTCGCTTAAATGAGCCAAGGTGTTAATTGTATAAGATGGCTGGGATAGATTAAATTCAATTGAGCTACTTTTGATTCTTGGAAAATCGTCAATGGCCAAATTAACAAGCAATAATCTATTGTTTTGATTTAATAATTGATTTTTATTTTTTAATGGATTTTGAGGACTCACTACCATCCATATTTCTTGCATTTCGGTATAACAAATCATGTAATTTGCAATTGCCATATGACCAATGTGAATAGGATTATATGATCCAAAAAATAAACCGATATGCATACTCAAAATTAGTAGTTATTTTTGTAAATATTATACATAATTTTATTCTTCAATGATAAATTTACTTGATTTAGATAATTTTATATTTATACCCAATAAAAACGAGCATGATAATGGGCTTATTTATGAATTAGAAAAGACGGATAGTTTTGCTGAAAATACTTTTGTAATATTGCCTTATCAAAACCCACAAACAGATGAGGTTAGCCCAAATTTTTTTAAAATTATTAGTGAAAAAAAACTCCATAAAAATGATTTGATTTTTGATAAATCAATTAATCCACCTATACATTTAATATCATCTATTTCGAAAGAGGCATATTTAGATAAAGTTGTCAAATTAAAAGAACACATTCAACTAGGTAATATTTATGAAATTAATTATTGTATTCAGTTTTTATCTGAGCAAATAAATATCTCTCCACTAAATATTTTTTTCAAATTAAATGAATTAACAAAAGCCCCATATACAGCTTTGGTTAAGCTGAACAACGACTTTATTATTTCGGCTAGCCCAGAATTATTTCTAAAAAAAGTTGGAAATAAATTATCTAGTAAACCCATAAAGGGAACAATTAAAAGAGGAATTACAAAACACGAAGATGATGAACTTAAAAATTATTTACACAATAGTTTAAAAGAACGTACAGAAAATGTTATGGCTGTTGATGTTTCAAGAAATGATTTATCTATAATTGCACAGCGAGGTTCTGTTAATGTAAATAAATTGTATAACATAGAAAGTTTCGAAACTGTTCATCAAATGGTAAGTACTGTAAGTTGTTTAATTAAACCCGAAATATCATTTCATGAAATTATTGATGCAACTTTTCCGATGGCAAGTATGACCGGAGCTCCAAAATTAAGAGCAATGACTTTAATTGATGAGTTTGAAAATTTTGAACGAAATTATTATTCTGGAGCTATGGGAATTATTGATTCTGAAGGAAACTATAGTCTTTCAGTAATTATTAGAAGTATTTTTTACAATATGAAAACTCAAAAATTAAGTATAGCTGTTGGTGGAGCAATTACTTATTTGAGTGATCCCGAAAAAGAATATGAAGAATGTTTACTCAAAGCGAATGCTTTATTAAAAGTGCTTGACGCAAAAATAGTTTAGAATAGATCAACTTTTTTCTTCCCAAATATTTACAAGGTGAATAATTGTTTCGACTGCTTTTTGCATATCTTGTATACTTACCCATTCTTGTTTGCTGTGAAAAGCGTGCTCGCCTGCATATATATTCGGACAAGGTAAACCCATAAATGACAATCTAGAGCCATCTGTACCGCCTCTAATACTTGATAGGGCAGGCTTAACTCCAGTTCTTGTTATTGCTTCGATTGCATGATTTACAACATTTGGATACTTGTCTAATACTTCGCGCATATTTCGATATTGTTGAGTAACAATAAACTCAAAACTACATTTATTGTAATTTAATAATACCTGATTTGTAATATTTTTTAATTCTTCCTCTAAAGCCAAGAGTGTTTCTGTATCAAATGCTCGAACTATAAATTTTATTTCTACTTTTTCTAAGCCACCATTAATTCCAGTTGGATGAATAAAGGGTTGCTTATTTTCTGTAGTTTCAGGTGTTTTATCTTTCGGAATTTGATTAATAATTTGCGAAGCTATTTTTATGGCATGTTGCATTTTATCTTTTGCAAAGCCCGGATGAGTTGTAAATCCATTAATTTTTATCGTCACAGCATCAGCACTAAATGTTTCGTTTTCTATGTGACCAATTGTTTCGCCATCCATCGTATAACCAAAATCAGCGCCTAATTTTTTTATATTTACTTTATCAGCTCCTCGACCAATTTCTTCATCGGGAGTAAATAGAATTCTAATTTTTCCATGCTTAACGTCTGGATGTAACATTAAATAGTTGGCAGCATCCATAATTTCGGCCACACCAGCTTTGTTATCGGCACCTAATAAAGTTTTGCCATCAGCCGTAATAATATCATTTCCAATTTGATCAGCTAAGGCCGGATGTTCTATAAAGTTTATTTTTTGAGATTTATCGTTGGGTAAAATAATATCTTGTCCAGCATAATTTTTATGAATTATGGGATTTACATTGGTTCCACTACAATCTGGCGATGTATCAACATGCGAGCAAAAACAAATTACAGGAACCATCTTTTCTGAATTACTTTCAATGGTTGCATATACATATCCATGCTCATCGAGTTCAGCATCTTTGATCCCCATTTCTTTTAATTCTTTTACAAGAACACGTGATAAATCCTTTTGTTTTTCGGTACTTGGGCAGTTTATCGATTCTGGATCAGATTGAGTATCTATTTTAGCATAGCGCACAAAACGCTCAGTAACAGTATAATTATATTGGTTAAAATCCATAATCAATCAAATTTATTTTAGAGTTAAAATTAATAAAAATCACCTTGAATTTTTTAAATAAAAAAGCCAATTGCTAGAACAATTGGCTTTTAATATTTTTATACGTAGTTATGCAACTTTTAATTGACTAAGTTTTGCATTTTTTAATTTTTCTAAGGCATAATCTAATGTAATGGTAAATTGTTTAATTGGTTTTTCTTCGCTTGGTAAACTATACATTAAGTCAGTCATAATAGCTTCGCAAATACCTCTTAAGCCTCGGGCACCCAATTTAAATTCTAATGCTTTATCTACAATTAAATTTAAAACAGCTTCGTCAATTTCTAATTTAGTTCCTTCCATTTTAAACAATTGTTTGTATTGTTTAATTAAAGCATTTTTAGGGTCAGTTAAAATTTGACGTAAGGCAGATCGGTCTAAAGGTTTTAAATAAGTTAATACAGGTAATCTTCCAATTAATTCAGGAATTAATCCAAACGATTTTAAGTCTTGGGGCGAAATGTATTGCAATAAGTTTCCTTTATCAATTTCTAGTTCATTTACAGAAGAAGTATAGCCAACAGATTGGGTGTTTAGTCGTTTAGCTATTTTTTTGTGAATACCATCAAAGGCTCCTCCACAAATAAATAATATATTTTTTGTATTAATGGCAATCATTTTTGCATCAGGATGTTTTCTTCCACCTTGAGGCGCAACATTTACAACCGATCCTTCTAATAATTTTAGGAGCGCTTGTTGAACCCCTTCTCCACTGACATCTCTAGTTATTGATGGATTATCACTTTTTCTTGCTATTTTATCTAATTCGTCAATAAATACTATGCCTTTTTCTGCGGCGGATACATCATAATCTGCAGCTTGTAATAATCGAGTTAAAATACTTTCAACATCTTCGCCAACATAACCAGCTTCTGTTAAAACAGTAGCATCAGCAATACAAAATGGCACATTTAATAACAATGCAATGGTGCGTGCTAACAATGTTTTTCCTGTGCCGGTTTCTCCAACTAAAATTAAATTAGATTTATCTATTTCAACATCTTCTTTATTATTTTTAGATAGGTGGTTAATGCGTTTAAAATGATTGTAAACAGCTACACTAAGAATTTTTTTTGCTTCATCTTGTCCTATTACATATTCATCAAGCTTTTCTTTTATTGCTTTTGGTTTTAATAAGTTCATCGCTTGCTGAACTTGATGTTTTAGTTCACCAGTGGTTTCTTCTTTTATTATGCCATAGGCTTGTGTTACGCAACTATCACAAACATGCCCGTTAATACCAGCAATTAAAATCTTTGATTCTTTTTTATCTCGTCCGCATAACGAACATCTTATTGTTAAGTCTTTTGCCATTTATTTATTATCATTTCAAAGATAAGAATAATTTAGATTGCTTTTTTAAATCACATAAACCCTAATTCTAATTGAGCGACTTCGCTCATCATTTCTTTTTCCCAAGTAGGTTCAAAGGTTAATTTTAATTCAGCTGATGTAATTCCTTGTAATAATTTAAGTTTGTTTTCGACTTCTGCTGGAAGGCTTTCAGCAACTGGACAATTTGGAGAGGTTAAAGTCATTACTATTTTTAAATTATTTTCGTCGTCTAAATTTAACTCGTAAATTAATCCAAGTTCCCAAATATCAATTGGAATTTCAGGATCAAAGCAAGTTTTTATTTCGTCAATAACTCTTTGCATTAATTCTGTATTTTTTGTAATAATTATTGCTGCCATTTTAAATTCTTTTTAAAGCTTCTTTTTTCATTTCGTTAATCATACTTAAAAGCCCATTTGCTCTGGTTGGACTTAAGTGTTCTTTTAAACCGATTTGGTTAATAAAATCCATATCTGCTTTTACAATATCTTCGGCTTTTTGATTTGATAATACACGAACCATTAAAGCAATCATTCCCTTTGTTATAATGGCATCACTATCGGCGGTATATAAAATTTTATCATTTATTAAATCCGTGTTTAACCAAACATTACTCTGACAGCCTTTAATGATACGATCGTTCGTTTTTAAATTTAAATTAATTAAAGGAAGTGATTTTCCCAAATCAATGATGTGCTCATATTTAGATTCCCAGTCATCACCAAAAATCTCAAACTCTTCTATTATTTCTTTTTCTATTTCTTTAATTGTCATTATTTTTAATCGTTTTAATTTAAATAACAATTTAATTACTCTAACATTTTAATTACTTTTTTTAGTTTTTCAATAAAATAATTTATTTCTTCAATTGTATTATATATAGCAAATGAAATTCTTACGGTACCTTGTATTTTTAAATCTTGCATTAATGGCTGGGTGCAATGATGACCGGTTCTTACAGCAATTCCATAATTATCTAATAAAGTTCCAATATCGAAGGGATGATGGTTTTTTACATTAAAAGAAATAACACCTGCTTTTTCGTCACTTTCTCCATACATAATTATTTCTGGAATTTCTCTTAATTTTTTTTGAGCATATTGAACTAATTTTTTTTCAAATTCAAAAATAGTTGTAATGCCTATGTTATTTATAAATTTTATGGCATTTGAGAACCCAATCACTCCTGAAATATTAGGTGTTCCTGGTTCAAATCTTAAAGCGCCATCAGCATATTCAGTGTTTTCGAAGCTTACAGATTTAATTATACCACCACCAGTTTTTGAAACAGGTAATTTATCTAACCATTTTTGAGAGAGGTATAACAAACCAACTCCTGTTGGGCCATATAATTTATGTGCGCTACATACAAAAAAATCTACATCTAGTTTTTTTAAGTCTACGGCCATATGAGGCGCTGATTGAGCGCCGTCTAATAAGATTGGTAATTGATGTTTTTTTGCGATACTAATTATTCTTTCTATGTCGGTAATTAAACCTAAAGTATTAGATACATGAGTAATGGCTATTAATTTTGTTTTATGAGTTATTAATTTTTCTATTGAATCATAGTTTAAATTTTGATTAGCTAGCAATGGAATAATTTTCAAAACACCTTTATTTTCTTTTGCCCATAGTTGCCATGGTAAAATATTAGAGTGATGCTCATAAGTAGATAAAATAATTTCATCTTCTTTTTGTAAATGAAATTTAGCTAAACCTTGCGCTACTATATTAATAGAATCGGTACAGCCAGCTGTAAAAATTAGTTGTTGTTCGTTATCAATATTAAAATGATTAGCAACTGTTTTTCTTGCCAATTCGAATTGTTCAGAAGCACTTCTACTAAGGCTATGAACGCCTCGATGAATATTTGAATTGCTTTTTTTATAAAAATCAGATATGGATTCGATTACTGAAATAGGTTTTTGACTTGTTGCGGCATTATCAAAATAGATTAGATCACAATTATTAATTTTTTGATTTAAAATTGGAAATTGTTCGCGTATTTTAATTAAATCCATCATAGATCTTTTTCAAAAAAAAGGGTTATTTTTTCTTTTAAACTTTCGGGTTCAATTTTATTTATGATTTCTTGCGCAAATGACTGAAGTAATAGTTTTTTGGCGCTTTCTTTTCCTATACCCCTGGTATTTAGATAAAAAAGAGCCTTTTCATCAATTTTTCCGGTTGAAGTGCCATGCGAACATTTTACATCATTGGCATAAATTTCGAGCTGTGGTTTAGCATAAATACTTGCATCATCACTTAATAAAATGTTTTTACTGCTTTGATATGCATTAGTTTTTTGAGCATCTTTTCGAACAAATATTTTACCATTAAATACTCCTGTGCTTTTGTCTTTTATAATACCTTTATATAATTCATTACTTTCACAATGAGGCGCCTGATGATCCATAAGCGTATGATTATCGATGATCTGATTTTCTTTTGAATAAAATAATCCATTTAAGTTAGCTTGCGAATTTTGACCAGCCAGCAAAACATTGTGATTGTTTCTAACTAATTGTCCGCTTAAAGTAATAGTATGGTTATGGTATTGGCTATCTTGTTCTTGTTTGATTTGATTGGTGTTAACCGAATATCCTAAATTGCCTTCATTTTGAAATAAGGTAGAATTTAATTTAGCGTTTTTTGCAATAAACTTTTCACTCAAAAAATTAGTAAATACTTTTCCTTGTCCTATTAATATTTGTTCTTCAATAATAGTTGCTTCTGATTGTTCTTCTAATTCAATAAAATTTCTACTATTTACTAATGCTTCTGTTTCTGAACCAGAAATATAAATAATATGAATGGGCATTTTAAGCTTTTCACCTTTTTGAATTTTAAGATAAAAGCCATTACTGCAAAAAGCAGTGTTCATAGCAATAAATACATCTTTTTGTACATCGGCAATTGTCGAAATTAATTTATTGGCACTAGAATCTATATTAGCAAAAGAATGGACTTGTAATCCCTTTAAAATAATTTTATCGCTTAGCGCTTCTGAATAATTTCCATTAACTACAACTAGTGTAATTGTGTCTTTAATTTTATATTCGTTAATAGCTGTAACATTTATAAAATTTTGCTCAATATTTTTGAATTCTTTTTTTAAGATACTATCAATATTACAGTATTTGTAATCTTCGTGTTTATTATTTGGTATACCTACATTTTCTATTTGCAAAAGTGCATTACTTAAAACAGTGTCGCTAATAAACCCAACTTTAGAAGCTGTAGCCGAAATTTTTTCAATAATATGTTGTGCGGTTTGTGATTTTTCTAGTTTCATTTCTTAAAATCAAATTCTTTTTTTACTTCATCGTATCCTTTAGCTTCTAATTCTAAAGCCATTTCTTTTGTCCCTGATTTCACAATTTTTCCATTATATAATACATGAACAAAATCAGGGATAATATAGTCGAGTAGGCGCTGATAATGAGTAATTACAATAAATGCATTATTTTTATTTTTAAGCATATTTACACCATTAGCAACTATTTTTAAAGCATCAATGTCTAATCCACTATCGGTTTCATCTAAAATAGCCAATTTTGGCTCAAGCATGGCCAATTGAAAAATCTCATTCCGTTTTTTTTCTCCACCACTAAAGCCTTCATTTACGCTTCTGTTAGTTAGCTTTCCGTCTAACTCAACTAGTTTTTGTTTTTCTTTTACCATGGCTAAAAAATCTTTGGCAGCCATTTGCTCTAAGCCATTGTATTCGCGAATTTCGTTAATTGCAGTTTTTAAAAAATTGATATTACTCACTCCAGGTATTTCAACTGGATATTGAAATGCTAAAAATAATCCTTCACGAGCTCTATTTTCTGCTTCAAGTTCTAATAAATTTTTTCCGTTAAAAATAATTTCTCCTTCGGTTACTTCGTAATCTGGATGGCCAGCTAAAACAGAGGATAAAGTTGATTTTCCAGAACCATTTGGCCCCATAATGGCATGTATTTCTCCGGCTTTAATTTCTAGATTAATTCCATTTAGAATTTTTTTTCCATTAACTGAAGCATGGAGATTTTTGATTGAGATCATATTGTAAGTTTAATTTATTTGATAATTATAGTTATAAATTTTAATGTTGAATTTCGAAATATAAAACGCTTGCTTGTTAATATTCCAAATAAAAACAGACAATTGATCACTGGTTTTAAAATCCGCATTGATGTTTGCCGAATAATTATATTCTTCTTCCTTAAGATTTGATGAAGGGATTTCATTTAATTTGCATTGAAAATAAGCTTTATTTTGATGGCTCTTAGAATCGTCAAGAGAAAAGCAGATAAGGGCATCTTTGCTTGAATTAGCAAAAAGTTCTTTTCTAATAATGTTTATTTTTAGTTGAATTCGGTTAGAATTAAATCCTATGCTGTCAAAAAAAACACTCATTCCAAAATCTTTATTTGCAAAGTTAAAGGGTGTGATAATTGTTGCAGAATCTGCTAATATAATAGATGCTTTTTCTTTTGAAAAAGGTTTTATATCGTTTATGCCCCCTAAACAGTTTTGGTATGAAGCGTCGGTTTTTAAAAAAACGTATTTCCATTTTTTAAAATTCATTCCAGATCTTAAAATAATACTACGATTTTCTTGATAACAATAAATTAGGTTTACAAACACTAAAAATAAGGAGAAAGATGTTATCGAATAAAACGTAGGCTTTTGAGCGAGTAGGTGGTTAAATAATTTTGCGCCTATCATTGCAAACATAGCGTAATAATCAACTAAAACACGAATGCCGAGACCATCAAAATAACTATAGGCCCAGTAACTAGCAAAAAAGTAAAACATACTACTTAATAAAACTATGGCTGCGACAAACGAAAATAAAGATTCCTTATAAAGAAAAAATAAACCAAATAGAAATAAAAAACAAATTGGCGTGTAAATAAATAAGCCACTTTCAAAACCAAATAACATTTTAAATATCTGAGGATTTAGCCAATAAAACCCATCAGCTTTATAGGTATTTTGAATCAGACTTCCGCTTTGTAAAAACCAAATTAAACTTTGAAAAGATAATAGACCTAAGGCTATTATTATTGACAAATAAAAATATTTATTTCTAATTAAAGTTTTAAAAAATATCAGGCAACTTGACCAGTTTTTAAACCAAATGAATGGAAAAAAAAGTACAAAAAAATTATTTGGCCGAACTAATAAAATTAATCCGAGAAGAATTCCAGAATAAATTAAATACTTGTTAGATTGAATAAGAACAAGGCGATAACTGAAATACATAAATGCTGAAATTAATGCAAAAGAATAAACATGAGACATGCCAGCTTCAGACAATGTATAATGAATTAGATTGGTTCCAAAAAAAACAAGAAACAAAATTAAATTAATTACTTTTTTATTTGTGTTTTGAAGGCTGAGTAGTTTTTTTAAAAAGTTCAATCCTATTATAACATATACTAGTGCTGCAAGGCCAATAGAAATTTGAAAAGGCAAGCTATATCCATTTAATGGGGCACTTATAAGGAAAGCAGTTAAATAAGCCAAAGAAAAAAATGGCAGTAGTAAGATTGATAAACCCACTGTATGAACATTATATGTGCCTTCTGCAGTTTTTAAAATAAACCAACTCGTATCAGTTTGATTGATAAGATCGTGATGAATAAAAATTGAGATTAAATAAGAATAATAGTCCTTTGCATCTCCACCCATAAAGTCAACTTCAAAATTGGCATAGCGCCATTTAAAAATAAAACTTATCATAATTGCCAATGCAAAAAAAAGCAAATACAGATATTGACTAGGTGAATATTTTAAAATTGAACGAAACATAATTATTTAGCCTACACTTCCTTCTAAGCTAACTGCTAATAATTTTTGAGCTTCAACGGCAAATTCCATTGGTAATTTATTAAGTACTTCTTTACAATAACCGTTTACAATTAAAGCAATTGATTTTTCCATAGAAATACCTCTTTGCTTACAATAAAACAATTGGTCCTCACCAATTTTGCTTGTAGTTGCCTCGTGTTCAACTATAGCGCTTTTGTCTTTTATTTCGATGTAAGGAAAAGTGTGTGCCCCACATTTATCTCCCATTAACAAACTATCGCACTGCGAAAAGTTTCGCGAATTTGTTGAGCCCTTTCGAATTTGAACCAATCCGCGGTAACTATTATTACTAAATCCTGCACTAATTCCTTTAGATATAATTGTACTGCGAGTGTTTTTTCCAATGTGAATCATTTTGGTTCCAGTATCCGCTTCTTGTTTATTATTTGTTACTGCAACCGAATAAAATTCGCCAACGCTATTATTGCCTTTTAAAATTACCGAAGGGTATTTCCATGTAATAGCCGAGCCTGTTTCTACTTGTGTCCAGCTTATTTTTGAATTGTCTTCTAAACAAATACCACGTTTAGTTACAAAATTATAAATACCACCTTTTCCATTTTTATCTCCAGGATACCAGTTTTGAACGGTACTGTATTTTACTTCGGCATCTTTGTGAGCAATAATTTCTACAATAGCTGCGTGTAATTGATTTTCATCGCGTTTCGGGGCGGTGCATCCTTCCAAATATGACACATAGCTTGCTTCATCGGCAACAATAAGGGTTCTTTCAAATTGTCCTGTGCCAATAGAATTAATTCTGAAATAAGTAGAGAGTTCCATAGGGCAACGAACACCTTTTGGAATATAACAAAACGACCCATCGCTAAATACGGCACTATTTAAGGCGGCATAATAATTATCGGTATAAGGCACAACCATGCCCATGTATTTTTTTATTAATTCGGGATATTCAAGAACTGCATCGCTAAACGAACAAAAAATAATTCCTTTTTCTGAAAGGGTTTCTCTGAAAGTTGTTTTTACTGAAACACTATCAAAAACCGCATCTACAGCTATGTTTGATTGCACGCCACTTAAGCGTTTTTGTTCCTCTAAAGAAATACCTAATTTTTCAAAGGTTTTTAATAGTTCTGGGTCAACTTCATTTAAGCTATTTAATTCCGGCATTTTTTTTGGTGCCGAATAATAACTTATGTCTTGGAAATTAATTTTAGGATAAGATAAATGGGCCCAATTTTTTGGTTCCTCCAAAGTAAGCCAATACCGAAATGCTTTTAACCTGAATTCTAATAACCACTCGGGTTCATTTTTCTTTTTACTCAGAGCTTTAACTACCTCTTCATTTAATCCTTTAGCAAAGGTATCTGTTTCAATATCGGTAACAAAACCGTATTTATATTCGCTATTAATTTGTTGTTCTAAAATCTCGTTACTCATTTCAATTCTATGTCAATCAATATTTAATTAAACTCCAAAACTTTCTCCGCAACCACAAGTTCTTGAGGCGTTAGGATTGTTAAAAACAAAGCCTTTGCCATTTAAACCACCAGTGTATTCTAATTCTGTGCCTACTAGATATAAAAAGCTTTTACGGTCAACCACTATTTTAACGCCTTTGTCTTCAAATTGTTGATCGCCATCTTTTATTAAATGATCAAACTCTAATTTGTAAGTAAGACCAGAGCATCCACCTCCATCAACACCAACTCTAATAAATGTTCCTTCGGGTCGGTTTTCTTCTTTAATTAAATTTATTGCATGCATTTTTGCATTTTCGGTTACTGTTATCATAATACGCTGTATTTAAGTGAAGTATAAAGTCTAAAATATATTAATTAGACTAAATCTAATTAAGCACAAAAATACCACAAAAAAGGTATAAATTCTAATTTTAATGTTAAAAAATTATGATTTAAAAAAAAGTGTATTAAATATAATACTTCGTTTCTATTTAAATCAAAATTCACTTTTTAAATGAAATTGTATTTCAGGAAATTTTTCTTGAGCCATTTGAAGTAGCCATGCGCTTTCGGCTAAAAATACTGGACGATCTTCTTTATCAATTGCAATGTGAGCATTTCGATCCTGCATAAAATTATCTAGTTTTTTCTTATCACTGCAACTTATCCAAAGGGCTTTAAATAAGTTAATTTGATCAAAACTGGCACTCGCATTATACTCTGATTTTAAACGGTGTTGTATAACTTCAAATTGCAATGCGCCAACAGTTCCAATTACTTTCCGACCATCTACTTTTTTTGTAAATAATTGCGCCACCCCTTCATCCGTTAATTGTTCTAGTCCTTTTTGTAATTGTTTGGTTTTCATAGGATCCATATTTGTAACATACCTAAACAATTCAGGCGAAAAGCTAGGAATACCTTTAAAATTAATATTTGCACCTTCTGTCAACGAATCTCCTATCTTAAAATTTCCGGCATCATATAAACCGATCACATCTCCAGGAAATGCCTCATCAATTACCGATTTTTGTTGAGCCATAAAGGCAGTGGGATTACTAAATCGCATTTGTTTTTTATCTCTTACATTGAAATAATATTTATTACGTTCAAATTTTCCAGAACATATTCTTAAAAATGCAATCCTATCTCGATGTTTTGGATCTAAATTGGCATGAATCTTAAATACAAAACCACTAAATTTTTGATCATCGGGTTTTATAATTCCAATATCAGTATCCCGTTCTTTTGGAAATGGAGCAATTTCTACAAAGCAATCTAATAATTCACGTATGCCAAAATTATTTACAGCACTCCCAAAAAACACAGGACTAATTTGGCCGTTGAGGTATTTTTCTTTATCTAATGTATCATAAACGCCATCAATTAAATTAACATCTGCCCGTAATTGCTCTGAAAAATCGCCGCCAATTCTTTTATCAATTATCGAATCGTTAATGTCTTTTATAGTTAACATTTCTTCTAAAGTTGTTTTACTATCTCCTTGAAAAAGATTTAAAGATTTTTCGGTTAAATTATAAACTCCTTTAAACGATTTTCCTATCCCTATTGGCCAGGTAAAAGGACGAACTTTTATTTTTAATTCTTTTTCAATCTCATCTAAAAGATCAAACGGATTTTGTCCTTCTCGGTCTAATTTATTAATAAAAACAATAACAGGAGTTTTTCGCATGCGGCAAACTTCTAGTAATTTTCGGGTTTGTGGCTCAACTCCTTTTACGCAATCAATTACCATAATTACACTATCAACTGCACTTAACGTTCGATAAGTGTCTTCAGCAAAATCTTCGTGGCCGGGGGTATCTAAAATATTTACTTTATAGTTTTTATAGTCAAATGCCATTACCGAGGTAGAAACAGAGATTCCTCTTTGCTTCTCAATTTCCATAAAATCGGAAGTAGTAGATTTTTTAATTTTATTCGATTTTACTGCTCCTGCAGATTGAATGGCACCTCCAAAAAGTAATAATTTTTCAGTCAAAGTGGTTTTCCCTGCATCCGGATGAGCAATAATCGCAAACGTTCTTCGGCGTTTTATCTCTTCTAAAAAAGTCATTTTATTATATTATTGTTTGCGAAGATAGAAATTTTAATTTTTTAAGCTAATTAATGCATTTTATTAAAATCTAACACGAAAACATATTTAAATTAAATATTTAACTTTTTATTTTTTGTAATTTTACCAATATGATTAAAGCAGAATGGTATGTTGATTGGTTTAATTCCCCTTACTATCATCTTTTATATAATAATCGGAACGAAGATGAAGCAAATTTATTTATTGATAATTTATGTAATAAACTAGAATTAAAAACGAATACTAAAATTTGGGATTTAGCATGCGGAAAAGGTCGTCACGCGATTGCACTTTCTAAAAAAGGCTATCATGTTATTGGTAGTGATTTGTCTGAGAATAGCATTTTAGAAGCAAAAAAAAACAGTACTAAAAATTTAGATTTTTTTTTACATGACATGCGTTTACCCTTTAGTATAAAAAATTTTGATGCTGTATTTAATTTATTTACAAGTTTAGGATATTTTAAAGATATAAATGAGAATTTTTTTGTTTTTAAAAATGTATCTGATGCATTAAATCCAAATGGAATATTTGTTGTTGATTTTTTTAATGCTAAAAAAGTAACTTCCTCACTCAATAAAAAGAAAATAGAGCAACGAGGACCAATATCGTTTGGTATCGAAAAAAAAATATTGAATAATGCAATTGTTAAACACATTGAATTTAGTGATAATAAGCAGCATTTTTATTTCGAAGAATCTGTTTCTTTATTAAATTTGAATGATTTTGAATGCTTTGCTAAACAATCAGGATTTAAACTTTTAAGTACTTTTGGCAACTATCATCTCGAGCCTTTTGATGAAATAAATTCTGATCGATTAATTTTAATTTTTAAAAAAATATAATTTTGAATCCAATTATTTCCATTTCCGCTTTAATAGCTCCAATTTTATTGGCAGGTGGCTTAACCCTGAAAATAAAAATTAATCAAGTAAATTTACGCTTGTTGTTGGCTTTTAGCGCCGCTTATTTATTCACATTATCTATTATTCATTTATTGCCTTCAGCTTTTCAATTAGGTTCAACTAAACAAATAGGTATTTTTATTGTATTTGGTTTTTGTTTGCAATTACTTATTGATACGTTTAGTACCGGAATTGAACATGGTCACATACATTTGCATAGTTCTGAATGCAAAAATAAGTTACCTCGTGGAATTATTGTTGGTTTATTACTTCATTCTTTTTTAGAAGGCTTGCCTATTTATATTCCATCCTCAAATCTTATTAATTCATTTAATCAACAACTTATTTTAGGTTTAGCATTACATAATATACCTATTACCATTGCCTTTACAGCTTTATTGAAAGAACACGAATCGAGTAATTCTAAAAAATGGACACTCTTGTTTTTATTTAGTATTATGGCCCCATTAGGATATTTAAGTAGCTATTTACTTCAAACTTATGGACTGAAAAATTATCAGCTATATAGTCAAATTGCTTTTGCTATGGTTATTGGAATTTTTCTTCACATTTCAACTGCTATTTTATTCGAAACGAGCGAACACCATAAATACAATAAAACTAAAGTATTAATGATGGCTTGCGGAATTGTTTTGGCTTATTTAATTAGTTAATGGAAGATATTACGTTTTTTGTTGATGTTATTGTGCCACTTGGTGTCCCAAATAAATTTACCTATCGTGTCCCTAAAGAATTTAATAATTTTATTAAGATAGGAAAACGCACACTGGTTCAATTTGGAAAATCAAAAATTTACACTGGCATTATTTATGCTATCCATCAATCTGCACCTAAAGATTATACGGCAAAATATATTGAAGCAGTTTTAGATGATGTGCCAATTGTAACGGAGATTGAATTGAAATTTTGGGATTGGATTTCGTTTTATTATTGCGCAAATCCAGGAGATGTAATGAATGCCGCACTTCCCTCGGGTCTAAAATTAAGTAGTAGCTCTCATTTACAATTAAATTCAGAATTTAATTTCGAGGAAATAAATCACGCCTTTTTTACTGATCGTGAGCACTTGATTATTGATGCTTTGCACGTTACACCAAATTTGAGTTTTGATAATTTAATTGAACTATTAAAAATTAAAACTATTCAGCCGATTATAAATAATCTTCTCAAGAAAAATGCAATTGTCCTTTATGAAGATGTTAAAGATAAATACAAGCCTAAGATTCAAAGTTTTTTGCAATTGCACGCAGACTATAAAAACGAAACAAAATTACGCGAAGCACTGATTTTATTAGAAAAAAAAGCATTTAAACAAGCTGAGGCACTTTTGTGCGTTCTTCAATTATCAAATAAAGATCATTCAAAAGATGTTCCTCAATGGATAAAAAAATCTGAAGTAACTAAAAAGGTAGATGCGTCTGCAGTTTCTGCATTAACTAAAAAAGGGATATTAATCGAAGCTCAATTTGAAATTGGTCGATTATTATTCGAAAAAGGAAACTCTATTTTAAAAGAATTAAGTTCAGCTCAAAAATCAGCTTATCATGAAATTCTTAGTGCATTTAAAAATAATAAACCTGTTTTATTGCAAGGAGTAACTGGCAGTGGTAAAACCGAAATTTATATTCAGCTAATTAAAGATACTCTTCAACAAAAAAAACAAGTGTTATTTTTAATTCCAGAAATAGCTCTTACCACACAGCTTATCACCCGTTTAAGAGCAGTTTTTGGAGAATTGGTTGGTGTTTATCATTCAAGATTTAGCGAAAATGAACGAGTAGAAATATGGAATAACGTTTTACATCAAAATAAAAATGAAGGAAATCAGGATTTCATAAATTCTAAAAGTGAATATAAAATTTTACTCGGAGCCCGTTCTTGTTTGTTCTTGCCATACAACAATTTAGGTTTAATTATTGTTGACGAAGAACACGATAATTCTTTTAAACAATATGATCCTGCCCCCAGATATCAAGCTCGAGATGCAGCATTATATTTGGCTAAGCTTCACCAGGCACAAGTTGTTTTAGGAAGCGCCACTCCCTCTCTCGAAAGCTATTACAATGTTTCTTTAAAAAAATACGAATTAGTTAAAATTAATATCCAGTTTGTAGAAAGTGGAGGCACAAATGTTGAAGTATGCGATATCAATCACTTTAACAATTCTAACCAAATGAAAGCCTGCTTAACACCGCCACTTTTTAATGCGATTGAAAAAGCACTTTCAAAAAAACAACAAATTATTTTATTTCAAAATAGAAGAGGTTTTGCACCATATACCGAATGTAAACAATGCGGACACGTTCCTCATTGCATTCAGTGCGATGTGTCCTTAATTTATCATAAACATCAACAAAAATTAATTTGTCATTATTGTGGTTATTCAGTTACACCTCCAAAAACTTGTTCTCCTTGTGGCAGTAATCAGTTACATTATAAAGGTTTAGGTACCGAAAAAATTGAAGAGGACATCGAAATATTATTTCCAAATGCGAAGGTTGCTCGTATGGATTTAGATAGTACTCGTAGTAAATATTCTTACAAGCAATTAATTGATGATTTTGAAAATGGTGGCATTGATATTTTAATTGGCACACAAATGGTAACTAAGGGTTTAGATTTTGAAAATGTTAGTGTAGTTGGAATTTTAAACGCCGATTCTATTTTAAATTTTCCAAATTTTAGATCTTTCGAAAAAGCATATCAATTAATCACTCAGGTTCGAGGTCGAGCAGGAAGAAGTAAAGAAAAAGGGAATGTGTTTGTTCAAACTACTCAACCCAATCATAAAGTTATTAATTATATTATCGAAAATAATTCAAGTCGTTTTTTTGAAGAAACTTTAATCGAGCGTCAACAGTATAATTATCCACCATTTTCTCGTTTGTTTGAGTTAACAGTTATTTCTAAAGATATTAATGAAGTTAATCATTTAGCTAATGAGTTTTGCGAATTATTAAAACCTCATTTTCCTAATAATATTTTAGGACCCGAATTCCCTTTAATTTCTAAAATAAAAAATCAATATTATAAACGTTTATTAATTAAAACAGGAAAACAACAAACAGCGGTAATTATGCGTGAAAAAATTTATTCGGCTATCAATGATTTAAAAAATAAGTATAAGAATTGGAAATATCGAATTGCAATTGATGTAGATCCAGTTTAATATGTTTCAATCCCTTTTCTTAAAAAATATTATGTTATTATGATTAAATTTGTAGTTGTCGGTTTAAATAAAATAAATATTATTTTATGTTGAGAAAATGAAAACTAAAACTTTAAAAAAAAACAAAGTTAATGTTGTTACATTAGGTTGTAGTAAAAATTTGGTTGATAGCGAAGTCTTAATGGGCCAACTTAAAGCTAACAAATTTGAAGTTGAACATGAAGGCCATGGTGATGACCATCAAATCGTGATAATAAATACTTGTGGTTTTGTTGATAATGCTAAACAAGAAAGTATAGATACCATTTTACGCTATGTAAAAGCTAAAAAAGAAGGTGCTGTAGAAAAATTATATGTGACTGGATGCTTGAGCGAACGTTATAAAAAAGACCTTGAAAAAGAAATTCCAGAAGTTGATGCCTATTTTGGAACTCGCGAATTACCAAAAATTTTAAAAACACTTAAGGCTGATTACAAACACGAGTTGGTTGGAGAGCGTTTATTAACAACCCCTTTTCATTACGCTTATTTTAAAATTAGTGAGGGTTGCGACAGGCCTTGCAGCTTTTGCGCAATCCCTTTAATGCGCGGAAAACATTTAAGCGTGTCTATTGATGAATTAATGTTGCGCGCTAAAACTCTTGCTGCTAAGGGAGTTAAAGAGTTACTGTTAATTGCTCAGGATTTGACCTATTACGGATTAGATATTTATAAAAAACGCGAATTGGCTAACTTAATTGATAAATTAAGCGACACAGAAGGAATTGATTGGATAAGATTGCATTATGCTTTCCCTAGCGGTTTCCCTATGGAAGTTTTAGAAATAATGAAAGCAAAAAATAATATTTGTAATTATTTAGATATGCCTTTGCAACACATTACTGATAACATGCTAAGTTCGATGCGAAGAGGAATTACAAAACAAAAAACCATAGATTTAGTAAATAAAATTCGCGATACTGTTCCGGGTATAGCCTTAAGAACCACATTAATTGCAGGATATCCAGGCGAAACAGAAAAAGATCATGAAGAAATGTTGCAATGGGTTCAAGAAACAAAATTTGAACGTTTAGGAATTTTCACCTACTCACACGAAGAAAATACGCATGCCCATTTATTAAAAGATGATGTGTCTGAAAAAATAAAACGAAAAAGAGCAGATGCGGTTATGGCTATTCAACAAGAAATTTCAATGCAATTAAATAAAGAAAAAATTGGCAAAAACTATAAAACATTATTTGATCGAAAAGAAGGCGATTATTTTATTGGTCGCACAGAGTTTGATAGTCCTGATGTAGATAATGAAGTGCTGGTTAAAGCCAACAACGATAATTATATTCGTATTGGCGATTTTGAGAATATTAGAATTACCGATGCTAGTGATTTTGATTTGTACGGTGAATTGATAAAACTTTAATTTAAAAATTAATTTATTTTCTATCCTGTATTAAATTGTGATTTTTCAAAAACTAAAAATCGTTTTTAATTTATCTTAATGAGTTTTCCTGATCTTGATCCATGAAGCCCTATACATTTTATCAAATAAGTGCCAGCGGGAAGGGGAGTAAGATCTATGTCTGTTTTACCTTTACTCAAATCTTTTTCAAATAAAATCCTATTTAGTATATCCAATACTTCTATGTGAATAATATCTTCGGTTTCAACAGTAAAAATACCTGTATTGGGATTTGGAAATAAATGAAATGAATTAGTTTCGTCAGCCACCGAACTTAAACTCAGACAAGGATTCACATTCAGAGTAAAGGTTTTACTGCTTTTGCATCCACTAATAGAATTCATCCCCGTAACTATAAATTGTATACTACTTGCACTTGATAGGCTAATACTAGGACTTATAACCCCATTGCTCCATGTATAACTTGTGGCACCGCTGGCGGTAAATATAGTGCTTTGGTAAGGACAAACTGTAAAATTACCGCTAACACTTATACTTGGTGAAGGCTGCACTAAAATATTTTGGCTTAGTGTATCGGCACCGCATGCCGTGAAGAGAATAAACTTAACGTTATGAAGACCAGGACTAGAAAAAACATGCGTGGGATTTAAGGCAGTTGAAGTATTGCTAGCAGCTGAGGCTGGATCATCAAAATTCCATAAAAAGCCGCTAAGAGGAGAGCTACTGGCGGCACATGTGCTTACCACTGTGTTAACAAAAGGCGCCTGAAAGGAAACACTTTGACAAAAATATCCGGCACCTAAAGTATATGTATATGCCGTCGGAGAAAACTGCAAAGGGTCGTTTATAAAATTTGGTAGCCCAGGCCAAGATTTCTTTGGGGCAATGGATTGACCATTGTCAATATAATTACATAAAGCACCTGCCGCATTCGGATTATTAATAACGCCTAGACTTGTTTGGTTAGCTCGAGCTAAATAAATTTTGCCATTAGTGGCTAATTGTAATTGACCGGTGAAAGAAGCACTGAAACTCATTTGAGAGTTTACAATGGCACTGTTACTGCCCGCACATAGATCATATTGATAGAGAGAATTGCCTAATAATGGCGTGGCGTATAGTTTAGAACCATCTGGTGAAAATTCACAACCATCGGCACCGAAAAAGTTCGCTAAAATCAATGGATTGGAAACCACACCATTGCTGGTATTAAAATCATATAATTCAAATTTACCAGGACCTGGATAATTGTAAAGCGAAATGGCAAGTTTAGAACCGTTAGGAGAAATTTTCATACAGCCAGTTGTATTTACACCTGTATGAACCGAGCCTACAGATGAAACAACTGCAACTGTATTAAGCCCAGCTGCGCTTAAAAGGTAGGCTCTGAAATTGGCCGAATTGTATTCATGAATTATAGCCCAATAATCTTTGCGGTTACAATGTTTTACAAGCATTAATTTCTCTGAACTGACATTAGGATAAATAATGTTATTTTTAAGGGTAACCGAACCATTGCCCGAGGCTAGATTCATGTCTACCAGAGAATAAGCAAAACTCGGAGTATAGAGGTTTGGAGCCATATTAAATATATAATATAAATTACTGCTGCCCAGTTTTTTCAAGATAATAGTGGGTTGGGAGGTGTTTTGATAACTTAGCAAGCCTGTGCCATTAGCCATTACCTGATGCAATCTATTCCAGATGGTGTCACCATTTGTATAAAATAATAAATTGCCACTTGCATCTGCAATGGATGAACTTCCGTCACCAGAATGCATAGCGCTATTGGTAAGTATGGTGGGAGGATTGGTCATAAAGTCCAAACCTGCCTTAACACCAAAATACCATTTAGAATTTTCGTTTTGGGCATTTAAGAAATTATAATTGCAGAGTAAAAATAAAAATACAATTATTTTAAAAGCTGGCTTTTTCTTTTTAAAATTTCTCATGTTTTTTATTAAATGGCAAATAATTTGAGTATTTTAACGAATTTAAAAAAAATATATGAATTTAAATTAAATTTAACATATACAATTAATTAGACGGTGTTACCCCAATAATTTTATTTATAATAGTCAGTTTTTTTATCACTTAACAGGAGCTCGAAAAAATAGTTGTGTATTTAGCTTCATAAAAAATTGCGCTTATTTTGTTAGCTCATTTAATTCAAAACAAAATTCCTTTTAAATATACAATCGAAATATATATATTTGACTATTAAAATTCTGCTACTAATTTAACCGATAAGGTTATTTGGCTTTTGGAAACTTGCAGGATATTTTTCAATATAAATATACAAAATTAAAACAATGGCAAACGAAGAAATAAAAAACGTAGAATACGGTTTAGAGAAAATATTTGAAGGGGCTAAAGATTTTTTGCCTTTGTTAGGAACTGATTATGTAGAGTTTTATGTAGGTAATGCTAAACAATCGGCACACTTTTATAAAACCGCTTTTGGGTTTCAGTCATGCGCTTATGGTGGATTAGAAACAGGTTTAAAAGATCATACTTCTTATGTTTTAAAACAAGATAAAATTCGATTAGTTTTAACTTCAGCATTAAATAGTAATTCACCCATAGGAGAACATGTAAAAAAACATGGCGATGGAGTTAAGGTAATTGCTCTTTTAGTAGAAGATGCTCGCAGCGCGTTTGAAGAAACCACAAAACGTGGCGCTAAACCATTTATGGAGCCAAAGGTTGAGCAAGATGAGCAGGGCGAAGTGGTAAAATCTGGCATTTATACCTACGGCGAAACCATTCATATGTTTGTTGAACGTAAAAACTACAAAGGCACATTTTTGCCCGGTTTTAAAGAATGGAAAAGCGACTACAATCCAGCGGCAGTTGGCTTAAAATTTATTGATCACATGGTGGGTAATGTTGGATGGAATCAAATGAATGATACTGTTAAATGGTATGAAGAGGTAATGGGTTTTGTTAATTTTTTGAGTTTCGACGATAAACAAATCACAACAGAATATTCAGCATTAATGAGTAAGGTGATGAGTAATGGAAATGGCCGAATTAAATTTCCAATTAATGAACCAGCAAAAGGAAAAAAGAAATCACAAATTGAAGAGTATATCGATTTTTATGAGGGCGCAGGAGTTCAGCATTTAGCTTTAGCAACCGATGATATAATTAAAACTGTTAGAGAATTAAAAATACGTGGCGTAGAGTTTTTACCTCCACCTCCTCAAGCCTATTACGACGAAATACCAAAAAGACTGGGTGTACACAGCGAAATAATGAAAGAAGATATTAAAGAACTTCAAAAATTATCTATATTGGTAGATGCAGATGAAGATGGATATTTATTGCAAATTTTTACTAAGCCAGTAGAAGATAGACCAACGTTATTTTACGAAATTATTCAACGAATGGGTGCAAAAGGCTTTGGCGCAGGAAATTTTAAAGCATTATTCGAATCTATCGAACGCGAACAATCTTTAAGAGGCACCTTATAGCTCTAATCAAATAATTACTTTTATTTATTCGCTTTAGCTGGAGCTTCCATTTTACAAATTTCTTCTATGCCTTTTACTAATAAATCAAGATCTTGTAAACTGGTATAAACATTTGGTGTTACCCTAATGCCATTAACATTTTTATGTACAATAGATACAGTATGTATTTTGTATTTTTCAAATAATTTTGCTTCAATTTGTTGAGCCTCCCAACCCTCAATGCCAATGTTAGCAATTGCACAAGAAAAATTTGGTTTAAGCGATGTGGCAAATTTTACTTTCGGTAATTTATATACTTTTTCAGTCCAATAGTCTTTTAAAAACCTCAGACGAGCTTCTTTTCTTTTGCCACCTATAGCAGTATGAAAATCAATTGCGGTACCAATGGCCATTTCAGAAGCAGTTGACCGGGTTCCTAAACTTTCAAATTTTCGAATATCATCCCCGTCTGGCTCAACACTTGATAATAAGGCCCATATATTTTTAATTTTATTTTTTTTGATGTACATCATTCCACTTCCGAAAGGAGCCCCCAACCACTTGTGAAGCGATGTTGCAAAATAATCAGCTCCAGTTTCTTCGATTTTGTAATCAATATGAGAAAATGAATGCGCTCCATCTACAATAACTTCACATCCTTTGCTATGAGCCATATCTGCTATTGTTTTACAAGGAACAATGTTTCCAGTCCAATTAATCATGTGAGTTATATGCACAATTTTAGTTTTAGAGGTAATGGCATTTTCATATAATTTCACTAGGGCTTTATCATCTTCTAAGGGTTGTGGTATTTCTATCCAAACTAATTTTATTTTATCTCGTTTTTCTCTTTGCTTCCATGCATTTGTCATATTTGGATAATCAAAAGTGCTTAAAACAACTTCATCTCCCTCTTTTAAATTTAAGCCAAAAATAATGCTGTTTAATCCTTCAGTCGCATTTCTATTAATAGCAATTTCTTCTGGAGATACACCTGCTAAATCAGCTAATTTAATTCTAAGCAACTCACGACCTTGATCAAGAATTCGCCACATGTAGTATGTTGGGGCCTCATTACAATATTGATAATATCGAATGTGCGCATCTTGAACCACTTTTGGTTGAGGACTAACCCCACCGTTATTTAAATTTATAATGTTTGGAGAAGTGGTATAGCTTTGTCGAATCCAACTCCAAAAATCTTCTTGTTCTGAACCCTCATTTAAACTTAATCCCTCAAGTTTATGCAATTGTTTTTCTAATTCTAGAGCAAAAGGTTTATTAATATTAGAAAAAAGTTCAATGCTGCTAACCGAAGCGGCAGTGGCGAATAAAAAATTACGTCTATCCATAGCATTTAAATATATACTAAAGATATAAAACGGATTTAATAAAAATAGATTTAAAATATTTTATTAAACTTTTTGTGAAAAAATATTTATAAAAAAAATATTTTATTTTCTAATCACGTTAGTTGCACTTGCTTGAATGCTTGGCATAATAACCAAATCGTTTATGTTAACATGTGCTGGTCGGCTGGCAACCCAATAAATTGTTTCAGCAACATCATTAGGATGCAAGGGATGTAATCCAGCATATACTTTTTTAGCACGATCCTCATCTCCTTCGAAGCGAACAATGCTAAACTCTGTTTCAACCATCCCTGGATTAATGGCAGTAACTTTGATCTGATGAGGTAATAAATCAATTCGCATGGCTTTATTAAGTGCATCTACCGCATGTTTTGTTGCGCAATATACATTACCGTTTGCATAAACTTCTTTTCCGGCAATTGATCCAATGTTAATAATATGACCTTTTTTATTTTCAATCATTAAATTTGAAATAAATTTAGTGGTATACAATAGGCCTTTAATATTGGTGTCAATCATTTGTTCCCAATGCAATAAATTTCCATCTTGAATAGTTGATAAACCTGCGGCTAATCCTGCATTATTTACTAAGATATCAATTTTTTTGTGAGCAGCACTTAAAGATAGAATGGCTTGTTCAACTTCATTTAAACGTCTAATGTCAAAACATAAATCTAGCACTTGAATTTTATAAGTGGATTCTAAAATCTCTTTAAGAGCCGTTAAACGATCTTGTCTTCGACCAGTAATAATCAAATCATAACCGTTTTTTGCAAAAATTTCTGCAGTACTTTTTCCTATACCTGAAGTTGCGCCCGTAATAAAAACTAACATAATTAATTGTTTTAAAAGGCTAAATTACTATGCTTAGCAACGTAAACAAAATATATAATTAAACTAATTATTAACCAAGCGTTAAGGTAGAAGCAAATTTAAAACTTAATCACGAAATCATGAAAAATAAAGCAAACAAAATTTAGTTTACTAAAACGGTTCTCGAATTATTTCAATTTAATTTTTTTATAAATGAAATAAACAATTATTCCTAAAGGAATAACTAATAATCCAAAGTAGGCTGCAGGATCATCACTTAGTGCATTTTTTAAAATGAACCAAGCAACAACAGCAATGAATAAAAAAGGAAGTACGGGATAAAGTGGTGATTTGAAAATCCCATCTGTTTGCCCTAACTTTTTAATTCTGAAAATAAATATACCCGAACAGGCCATGGCTAAAAAGAACCATTCTGTAATGGTAACATAAGTATATAAAGCTTCAAATTTTCCCCAAACAAAAATTAAAACAATCGCCCATGCAGATTGAAGTAATATAGCGTTCACGGGTACTCCAAATTTCGGATGTGATTTTCCAAAGGCATCAAAAAATAAACCTTCTTTTGCCATTTGTTGAACAATTCGCGGAGTGGCCAAAACATAAAGCCCGGCACATCCGAATACCGACAATGCTATGAGAATCGATACAGCATATGAGCCTCCTGGGATAATTTTTTCTATGGCATCAGCAGCTAGTGTTTTACTATTTTGAATTTCTTCAATGCTTAAAACTTTCATATAACCAATGCTCACGAGCACGTATGAGAGTGTTACTACTAATGTTCCTAAAATAAGTGCCAATGGCACATTGCGCTTTGGATTTTCGGCTTCGTTTGTTACAAAACTTGCATAGTGCCAGCCAGTATAAGACCATAGCACTCCTACAAATGCTTTCGCCCATCCAAATTCTTCGGCTGTTTTATTAGTAAATATTTCTTTAATTGAAATTGAATTATCAAAAATAGAATTTGTTCCTAAAAAAAGTAATAGAATGAGTAAACCATAAATGCCAATTATTTTTAAAATAGTAGAAACATTAGCGAACCATTTCGAACTTTCTAAACTAAACATGTTAAACAATGTGAGTAAAACAATTGACGCTGCTGCATAAATAGGCTTTAATTTATCTGAAAATCCTACAATCTGCTGAGAGTAATCTGCAAATACAAGAATCAGAGCTGCAATAGTTCCAGAGGAAACAACCGCTAATAAGCACCATCCATAAAGAAAAGCAGGTAATGGACCAAATGCTTCTTGTAAATAAGTATAAATCCCACCTCCTTTCGGAAAGCGTCCTCCCATTTCGGCATAAACCAATGCGCCAATCAGTGAAACCAATCCTCCGGTAATCCAAAGTAAGGTCATCCACATTTGGTCAGGCACCTCTTGAGCAATGCTCGAAGGAGTTTTGAAAATCCCCGAGCCAATGGTGCTGCCAATGGCAATCATGGTTAGAGCGAAAAGCGAGAGTCTTTTTTTAGTCATGTTGTGGTTTCATTAACTTCTAATATCTTTAAATAAAAATAATGATTTTAATTTTTTTTGATTAATTTTTTTTTCTAAATAAACTCATTATGCAATTTGTTCCTAAATTAAATGTAGTATTAAAATTAAGTAAATAGCTTAATTTTATCCCTTTTAATTAGTCTATTTTTAATTTATAAATTATTTACAACTACTAAATAATTATTTTTTTTATCAAATGTAAAACGAGTAATTTTTTTTATTCCAAATGGCGATAAATCAAATAATACTAGCCAAGTACTTGTTTCTGGTATGTATTTTAAAATAGTTGCTTTATCAGAAATAAGCAAGCCGAAAATAGGATGCCATACTAAATCTTCTGATTGAGCTGATGATTGAGCATATCTATAAGCTCTTCCTAATAAAAAATCATACTTAAAATAAGTAGTGAGTAAACTATCTTTAATTCCATATAATAAACAATGCCTATTAATTGCTTTAAATCCTCTAATTGGACGATGACATATCAGAAAATCTGTTTGATTAGATTTAATAAAAATTTTTAATGTATGCGGTTCGGTAAGTTTATAATAAACTAAAGTATCTGTATTTAAATAACTAAAATAACCAACCGAATCCATCTCAAATTTGCCATCATCGTGAGCTGATTTTCCGTTTAATAAATGTATGCGTTGAGCACTATCTTTTTCAACAATTACTGTGCTTATAAGTTCAGAATTTGGACCTTGAGTAGGCGAATATTCGCTTTCGGTAGTATTAGTAAAGCGTAAATTTTGTTTCTTTTTTATGTCGTAGAAATAAATATCAGACTGTTTATCTTCTTTTATACTAACATAAAATAATTTTTTACCATCTTCCGAAAATGAGGGTTGATTATCATAACCTTCTCTATTATTTATATTTAGAGGGTTTTTGAGTTCAAAGTTTTCTTTCGAACTTTTAATAGAAAATAACCAAAGGTCGCTATTGGGTAGCTGAGCCATTAATACAATATTCGAAATACTTAAAAAAGTAAAGAGTTTAAGTTTTATCATGAGATAATTTAAGGAAGTGACGTTCAATAAGTTTAAAAACAATAGTTCCAAAAATTAAACCCAGGAGGGCTCCGCCAATAATATCACTTGGATAATGCACACCAAGATAAATTCTGCTGTAAACAACAATTATCGGATAAATAAAAAACAATATTTTTCTTTTTTTTGCCATCCATGTTGCACAAAAAAATAAATAAGTTATTATACCAAAACTATTTGCGGCATGCGAAGAAACAAATCCAAAATTACCACCTTGGTAATTATTAACAAGATGTATTTTTTCCTTTAATTCTGTGTTGTGTGTGGGCCTCAAACGTTTAACAGAATGTTTAATTGCATTAGAACTTAAATCGCAACAAGCAATAACTATTGCAACACCTAATAACATGGCCAACAAATTTTTTATTTTAAATTTTTTATAGAAAAAAAATCCAAAAACACCTACAAATAAAATTGTTGGCCAATTCTCACTCAATTGCCAAAATATTAAATCCAGAAATGAAGTATGATGAGAATTTATTAATACTAATAAATTTTCGTCCAACATTTTAATTGTTTCAAACATGCTTAAAAGTAATAAATTAATTATCGAGAGCTCAAAAATTTATAATAAACAATAATATCCTTAAATTTGTATTATTTTAAATTAAATTTTATAAAAATGCCGGCAGAAAAAATAATATCCTCTAAAGCACCAGATCCTGTTGGACTTTATCCTCATGCTCGAAAAGTAGGAAACTTTTTGTTTTTAAGTGGAGTTGGACCAAGAGAAAAAGGCAGTTCTAAAATACCAGGTGTAGAATTAGATGATCTTGGGCAAATTACAAGTTATGATTTTGAGATTCAATGTCACAGCGTGTTTCGCAATATCAAATTTATATTAGAAGATGCCGGAAGCAGTTGGGATAAAATAATTGATGTAACCGTATTTTTGACTAATATGAAGGACGATTTCGCTATTTATAATCGAATATGGGCAGATTATTTTAAAGAAAACCAGCCTTGTCGAACTACTTTAGAAATAAACAAACTTCCAACCCCTATTGCAATAGAATTAAAGGTTTTAGCCTTAATAGACTAGTTTGATTTAGGCGTATTTTATCGTTTAACTACTTTAATTTCAATAAAATTTGTTTTTTTGCTGTTTTAGTAGTAACTTTATGTATAAATTGTGAAGTTATGATTATAAAAGAACATCAAACAATTTTAGTTTCAATTGATTTCTCAGAACAGTCTTTAAATGCTTTAAAGCAATCTTATTCGATTGCTAAGCATACAAAATCAAAGATTTTACTCTTACATGTTTCTAGTAATCCTGAAAAAAAACATGAAGAAGATTTATTGAATTTAGCCGAAACAAGCCGAAAAGAGAGTAACATTGAAGCAGAAACAGCTGTTGAAAAAGGTGATTTATACGAAGTAATTATTAAAAAAGTTGAGCCATTAAATATCGCTTTGGTAATAATGGGTATTGGTGACCATGTTAAATTTAAAAGTCGGTTTGGAGGAAGTACCATTCACAAGTTTATCAATCTTTTAACTTGCCCTATTATTACGGTAAGAGAAAATATGACGATGGATGGCATTAAAAATATTTTAATTCCTTTTGATTTGAGTCCAGAAAGTAGAGAAAAAGTGCCTTTTGCTGTTCAATTGGCAAGGTTTTATGGGGCAGATATTCGTATCATATCTATTTTCCCTCCAAATGATGATAGTTATGAAAATAAAATATTACCTTATTTGCAGCAAATAAAAAAGTTTATTAAACAAGAAGGAGTTAGTTGTACAAATAAAACACTCCCAAGCACTATGGCTGCTGAAGCAATTCTTGAATATGCATATGCTAATGAATGTGGCATTATAATGCAGATGAATCAGAAAGACTTATCAATTAGTGAAAAATTTAGTGGTACTGTAGGTCAAAAAATATTGGAAATAAGTAAAATACCAATCATGACCATCCATCCAATGAAGAGAGAGAGTACAAACAGGGTAGTTTAATACTTGTCTCCAATATTTCTTCGTTTTTTTCTTTAATTTTTTTCCATTCTACTTATAATCCTTTTTTTATTAAACTTTAA
>Ga0209297_1000232_pt1 | contig 38158 bp, 36 predicted proteins | sample S_130805_MF_Meta_FD_187322 | JGI IMG/M metagenome (GOLD analysis project Ga0209297, IMG submission 187322) | Freshwater microbial communities from Lake Simoncouche, Canada to study carbon cycling - S_130805_MF_MetaG (SPAdes) (version 2) | ecosystem: Environmental > Aquatic > Freshwater > Lake ...
AATTCCGACTTGTTAGGTCGGGAATTGACCGTTAGCGTGCCCTCCTGAGTTACTAACCAGGAGGGCACGACTATGTCAGCAGCAGAGTGGGGTTTTGAAACCCGTCAGATTCACATCGGTGGAGAACCCGATCCGACGACCGGCGCTCGTGCCGTTCCGATTTACCAGACCACCAGTTACGAATTCCGTGACGCACAGCATGCGGCGAATCTTTTTGCCCTTGCCGAAGTGGGCAACATCTACACGCGCATTATGAACCCAACGCAGTTGGCTGTTGAGTCACGCGTGAACTCACTTGAAGGCGGCGTGACGACGGCAATTGGTTTGCCCGGAACGTTGGTTGTGAGTTCGGGTCAGGCCGCCGAAACATTGGCGATTCTTACTTTGGCTGAAGCTGGCGATCACATCGTTGCTTCACCTTCGTTGTACGGCGGCACGTACAACTTGTTGCACTACACGCTTCCCAAGATGGGCATTGCAGTTTCGTTTGTTGACGATCCGCACGATCTCGCACAGTGGAAGGCCGCTGTTCGTCCGAATACCAAGGCGTTCTATGGTGAAGTCTTGGCCAACCCACGTAACGACGTGTTTGACATCGAAGGTGTCTCAAAGGTTGCGCACGAAGCTGGCGTTCCGTTGATCGTCGACAACACTGTCCCGACCGCTTACGGCATTCGTCCACTCGAGTGGGGCGCCGACATTGTTGTGCAGTCGCTCACCAAGTTCGTTGGTGGACACGGAACTTCAGTTGCTGGTTCAATCACCGATGGTGGAAAGTTTGACTTCTCGGCTTCGGGTCGTTTCCCGAATTTCACCGAGCCCGACCCCAGTTACCACGGCTTGGCGTACTGGCCCGCACTTGGTGCTGGCTCGTACATCTTGAAGGCTCGCGTGCAGCTGCTACGTGACCTCGGCATGGCTGTCTCGCCGTTCAATGCCTTCTTATTGTTGCAGGGTCTCGAAACCTTGTCGCTGCGCATGGAGCGTCACTGGAGCAATGCTCAAGCAGTTGGCGAGTTCCTCGACAAGCACCCGCAAGTTGAAAGTGTCAACTACGCCGGCTTGACGAGCAGCCCGTGGCACGATCGTGCCAAGAAGTACTTCGGTGGCCGTGGCTACGGTTCGGTTTTGGCGTTCAACATCAAGGGCGGACGTGAAGCTGGCGAAAAGTTTGTTGCTGGCCTGCAGTTGCACAGCCATGTTGCCAATATCGGTGACGTGCGCAGCTTGGTGATTCAGCCGTCAACAACAACACACAGTCAGTTGACCGCTGAAGAGCAGGTTGCCTCTGGTGTGAATCCTGGACTCGTGCGTTTGAGCGTGGGTCTCGAGTCGATCAAGGACATCTTGGCCGACCTCGAAATTGGTTTCGCCGCCGCCAAATAACTGTCCGTTTTCTGCCACTTTGGAGTTTAATTACCGCCTAGCGGTAGGCATATTCCAAAGTGGCGGAAATGGGATTGGTTAGTCGGGGCGGTTGTCGTCGAGGAACTTTTGGAACTCGGCCGCTAAATCGTCGCCCGACGGGATCAACTCTTCGGCTCGCCGGTCAAACTCAAGCTCAAGCATCTGCACGTACCGCAACGCCCGGTCGTCTTCAGAGACGGCATCGTCGTGAAGTGATCGCCAGCGTTCCATCTCTTCTTCTAATTCACCATGTCGTGTTGGTACACCCAGCACATGCTCGAGTTGGCGCAACAACGCTGCTGACGCTTGTGGGTGTTCGGCATTGCCCAAATAGTGGGGGACACCAACTCGTAGTGAAATCGCTGGCAACTCTTCACGTTCAAATTCGGTCTGCATCACACCAACGACACCAGTGATTCCTTGATACGACGGACGCGATAATCCGAGAGTGCGGGCCAACTGCGGATCAACCGTGCTCCCGACAACAAACGGTGTCCGCGTATGTGGCACGGTGTCGGCAGACGCACCAACAGTGACGATTGCTTCGCATCCAAGGCGTGAATATGCGGCGACAACGCAGCGCACAAATGTGTGCCAACGAATATGGGGCTCGACACCAGACATCACGACGATGTCGCGTGAGAACTCGGGAAAACGCAATGCAATGATTTCGTTGGTGGGCCATTCGATGACACGCTCGTCGTCTTCATCAAGGCGAATCTCGGGTCGAATTTGTGTGAAGTCGTAAAACGGGTCGCAATTAATCGATGCAACAACTTCGGCGGCGTTGTGTTGAACGAGATGCTCAATTGCTGCGGTTGCGACACCAGCGGCGTCAAACCATCCGGTGAGGGCCAAAACCATGACAGGGCGGCGCAGCGGTGCTGACAGTCCTTCCCATATCAAGACATCGGCGACTTCCATTCCTAGAGTCTCACCCGCGCAAAGCCTCAACCACAACGTCGATGCACTTGGTCAATGCCTGAACATCTTCGGGATCAATCGCTGGGAACATGCCAACTCGTAATTGGTTGCGCCCAAGTTTGCGATAACTGTCGGTGTCAACGACCCCATTGGCCCTCAGGGCAGCACAAATATCGTTTGCGTCAACTCCACCGTCGGCAGGCGAAGCGATATCAATAGTGCCGACGACCTGCGAGCGCTGGGCTGGGTTGCTCACAAACGGGCTTGCCCATTCGCGAGATTCGGCCCATGAGTACAAGGTCGATGAAGATTTGGCCGAACGAGCATTGCAAGCGCTCAATCCGCCGATTTCATTCATCCACTTCACCTGCGCCTCGAGCATGACCAAAGTGCCAAGGGCTGGTGTGTTGTACGTCTGATTCGCTTTGCTGTTGTCGAGCGCAATCTTGAGGTCGAGAGAAGCCGGAGTCCAACGCTTCGAAGCTGAAATCTTTTCGATTCGTTCGATTGCACGCGGCGAACAAGCGGCGAACCACAAGCCACCATCTGAGGCAAAACACTTTTGTGGGGCGAAGTAGTACACATCAACTTCTGCTGGGTTCCAAAGCAGTCCACCAGCGGCCGACGTTGCATCAACGACGACCAATGCATCGTCGGCACCGACGGGCCGCACGAGAGGCATCATGACGCCCGTTGACGTCTCGTTGTGCGTGAATGCGTACGTGTCGATACCTGACTCGAGCAAAGCAACCGGATGTGTGCCGGGATCGGTCTTGATGACGGTCGGGTCTCCGAGATGCGGAGCTGCTGCGACTGCTTCAGCAAACTTCGATGAGAACTCACCAAACACCAAGTGCTGACTGAGATTTTCTACCAAACCAAAAGTCGCAACGTCCCAAAACACTGTTGAGCCACCGTTGCCAAGAACGATCTCCCAGTCATCGGGCAAACCGAATAATTGGGTTAAGCCTGAACGAACTGAACCCACGAGGTTTTTGACTGGGGCTTGGCGGTGTGACGTACCCATGAGGGCGGGTCCAGCCGCAGCCAGGGCCGACATCTGTTCGGGCCGAACCTTCGACGGTCCGCAACCGAAGCGACCATCGGCTGGCAAAAGATTGGAAGAAATGCGAATTGATCGGGGGTCAGTAGTGCTCACTGTCTTAGCATTGCAGGCATGAGTTCGTCACCCCAAAGCAAGCGCACATCTTCTCGTCTCGCAGCTATCGCCGAATCGGCCACATTGGCCGTCGATGCCAAAGCCAAGGCCCTCAAAGCGGCGGGCGAAAACGTCATTGGTTTCGGTGCGGGCGAGCCCGACTTCCCGACTCCCGAGCACATCGTTGAAGCTGCCGTCAAGGCTTGTCGCGACCCGAAGATGCACCGCTACACGCCAGCGGCCGGACTTCCCGAATTACGTGAAGCGATTGCTGCCAAGACCTTGCGTGACAGTGGCTTTCAAACCACGGCCAATCAAGTGCTCGTCACCAACGGTGGTAAGCACGCAGTGTTTACTGCATTTGCAGCGCTGTGCGATCCAGGCGACGAAGTCATCGTGCCTGCGCCGTATTGGACCACGTATCCCGAGGCAGTCACTTTGGCTGGGGGAGTGCCAGTAGTGGTCGACACCACTGAAGAAACCGGATTCCGTGTCACTGTTGAACAACTTGAAAAGGCGCTCACGAAGCGCACCAAAGTTTTGTTGTTTGTTTCTCCTGATAACCCCTCGGGTTCGGTGTATCCGCCAGAAGAAGTGAAGGCCATTGGTGAATGGGCCGTGTCACGCGGCATCTGGGTGATCACTGACGAAATTTACGAACACCTCACATACGGTCAACACAAATTCACGAGCATGCCAACACTTGTTCCCGAACTCGCGAACCAATGTGTGATCGTCAACGGTGTTGCGAAAACCTACGCCATGACCGGATGGCGCGTTGGCTGGATGATCGGGCCATCTGATGTGATGAAGGCCTCAATCAACTTCCAGAGCCATGCCACATCAAATGTCAACAACGTTGCACAAGCGGCGGCACTTGCTGCAGTTGCCGGTGATTTGTCAGCGGTTTCAATGATGCGCGACGCGTTCGAGCGACGTGGTCGCACGATGCACCGCATGCTGAACGAAATTCCTGGCATTACTTGTCTTGAACCAGAGGGTGCGTTCTATTGCTACCCGAACGTCAGTGGCTTGATTGGCAAAACCTTCAATGGCAAGACCGCCAATAACAGCATGGAACTCGCCGACATTATTTTGTCTGAGGTAAAAGTGGCAATCGTTCCGGGCGAAGCATTCGGAACAGCTGGCTATGCACGCTTCTCCTTTGCGCTCGGCGATGCCGATCTTGAAGAAGGAATTCGTCGCATCGCTGACTTGGTCGCGCGTTCATAACTTCAACCAGTTATTTCAATGGTTGAGCACGGGCAAGCCGTGTGTTAGTTTCAGTACGTCGGCGATAGTTGACACGTACAGAAAACAGCGAAGTCCGGTGAGATCCCGGCACTGTCCCGCAACGGTGGTGTAGCGAACGCAAGTTTTGCTACCGAGTCCGGTCGCCTGATCTGTATGCGATGACCAACCCTCGAGGCAAGGGCGGATCGCGCAGGAATGGTTCTCCTTCCTCGCACTCCTCTTGCTTCCTCAAAGCAATGGAGGAAGCTTCAATGAAAGCAAACCTAGTAAGTGCCATTAAACCCACACGTGAGCCCACGCGCCGTGTTCTGATTGGATCGTTGATCGCCCTGACATCGCTTTTAGCGGCGTGTGGCAATGACAAAACTGATTCAACAGCCAGCGTCGCGACCGAAGCGCCCATGTCAACAGATGTCGCAGGTGGTTCTCCACAACGCATCGTTTCGCTCTCGCCAACTCATACAGAAATCTTGTATGCGATTGGTGCTGGCGATCAGGTAGTCGCGGTTGATTCAATGTCGAATTACCCCGCAGAATCTGCAGCAGTCTTAACTGATATCTCGGCGTACGAACCCAATGTTGAAGCGATCTCCGCTTTGGAACCTGATCTTGTAGTGATCGGTGATGATTTCAGCGGATTGGCCGAGCAGCTTTCGGCGATTGGAATCGCATCATGGGTGAGTCCAGCACCTCTCACTCTTGATGAGGCGTTTCAGCAGATTGATGATCTTGGACAAGTTGTGGGGCATGCCGACGAGGCCGCGAACGTCACGCAAAAAATGAAGGATGATATTGCTGGAATCGTTTCTGACATCGAAGCACCTGCAACACCAGTTACCTACTACCACGAACTTGACGACACCTATTACTCGATCACGGGCAATACCTTCATCGGTTCGATCTACGAACTCTTCGGAATGCGCAATATCGCGAACGCGACTGAAGGTGATACCGATTATCCGCAACTTTCGGCAGAGTTCATCGTGAGCCAAGACCCGAATATCATTTTCTTGGCAGATGTGAATTGTTGTGGAGCAACCGCCGAAAATGTTGCCGCTCGTCCGGGTTGGTCTGATTTGTCGGCGGTCGTTTCGGGAAATGTTGTTGCACTTGATGATGACGTCGCATCACGTTGGGGGCCGCGTCTTGTCGACTATGTCCAAGCGGTCGCCGATGGTCTGAGCACATTTGTGAAGAGTCAGGGCTAAATCAAACATGTTGGCCGAACAAGTTCGCGATTCCGAAAGATCATGGTGGGTGCCCGCGGCATGCATCATGTTGGCGGTCGCGTTCTTGTTCGGTGCCATGGTCGGGCCCGCCGGTCCAGCGTGGTGGCGTGTACCCGCTGAATTGTTGAATCATTTGCCGTTTATTCATATCAAGACGGGTGCAACAGAACTGCAGAGCACGGTGCTATGGCAGATCCGCATGCCCCGTGTTGTCCTCGCTGGCATCGTGGGATCGATGCTCTCAATTGCTGGAGCGTCATATCAAGGAGTTTTTCGTAATCCGTTGGTAGACCCGTATCTGTTGGGTGTTGCCGGTGGTGCTGGACTCGGAGCAACAGTGATCATTGTTGCTGGGCGAGCAAGTAGTTCTTCTTGGCCAGTTGATCCGTTGCCGATTGCGGCTTTTGTTGGCGGACTGATTGCAGTCATGATCACCTACTCAGTTGGCGCGGCGTTCGGTGCAGCAAAGTCGTCAGCGACTCTCGTTCTAGCGGGTGTTGCGGTGACATCACTCGCAACTGCCATTCAAACTTTCATGTTGCAAAGAAACACTGATGTTGTGCGTCAGGTGTACAGCTGGATTCTTGGTCGTTTATCGACAGCAACATGGCACGACGTGCGTTTAGTGCTGCCATATGTTGTCGTGAGTACTGGAGTTTTGTTGTGGCATCGCCGGCTACTTGATGTACTGCGAGTTGGCGATGATGAAGCGCAGTCACTAGGTGCACGTGTCGATCGAATTCGATTGACAGTTGTTATCGCTGCAACATTAGGAACTGCCGCAGTCGTGAGTGTGAGCGGACTTATTGGTTTTGTCGGAATTGTTGTTCCTCATTTAGTTCGACTGCTTGCCGGATCGAGTTATCGCCGAATCTTGCCGCTCACCGTTCTTCTCGGTGCAGCATTTTTGATCGTTGCTGACATTCCCGGACGAATTTTGTCCGATCCAGCAGAGACCCCAATTGGAGTAGTCACTGCATTTTTAGGCGCTCCATTTTTTATTATCGTTTTACGTTCTCGTCAAGGAGCGTCGAGATGACATCATTGGCATTTGTTGACGTATCTGTGAAGTACGGATCATCAGTTGCAGTTCAAGGATTTACTGACACCGTTCGCCCAGGCGAGTGGTTGTGTCTCATTGGCCCTAATGGTGCCGGTAAATCATCGTTGTTGCGCTCGGCTGCTGGCCTTGTCAAACACGAAGGTGGAATTTTGGTTGACGGTTCGCCGTTGAATTTGCGAACCTCGCGCCGGCGCGCTGCTTTGGTGGCTCATGTCCCGCAGTCACCAGCAATGCCCGATGACATGACGGCAACTGAATATGTCTTACTCGGACGTAATCCATATGTTGGATATTTCGGCAATGAGTCGAAGCATGACCGAATGTTGGTGGCTCGAGTCATCGAACGACTTGATCTTGAAGAATTCGCCGATCGTCGGCTTGGAACATTGTCGGGTGGTGAGCGACAACGGTTAGTCATTGCGCGTGCGCTTGCTCAAGAAGCTCCCATCATGCTTCTCGATGAGCCAACGAGTGCCTTGGATATTGGGCATCAACAACAAGCACTCGAACTTGTAGACAGTTTGCGTCGCGAGCATGGATTTACTGTTGTCTCTGCGATGCACGATCTCACGCTTGCTGGTTTGTATAGCGATCGTTTGGCGTTGCTCCATCAAGGTCATTGTGTTGCAACTGGTCCGGCTGACCAAGTATTGAAGGCCGAGACGTTGTCTGAGTTCTATGGAGTTTCTGTGTCCGTTCACCACGAACCAGATGGCACAGTTGTGGTTGTACCTCGTCGGACTGTGCCTTTAGCTTGATTCTGGTGTCATTTCTGTTGGTATAGCCAACTAAAACGACACCAGAATCACTGGTCGACGACTACGGTTTGACTTGTGGAAAATTCCTTTGATGCGACGACCATCAATCGACAAGTTGAAGGTCTGGCGGCATCGCACCAGTTGCTCTTGGGGCGACTCGGAGGATTGTCCAACGAAATGGTGACACGACCTTCGTTGTTGTCTGATTGGACAGTGGGTCATGTGCTCGCTCACATTGCTCAACAGGGTGACAGCATCACTCGTCTTTTTCTTGCTGCCGAATTGGGTGATGTTGTTGACCAGTACGAAGGTGGCTTTGCGGCCAGGGTTGTCGCAATTGATGAAGCAGCATCACGATCAGCAGATGAGCATGTGAGCGATATCCGCCGTTCGATCTATGCACTTGAAGGTGCAATCGCATCGGCTCGCGAAGGCTGGTTTGGTTCAGCGCGCATGGTGTCTGGCATAGAAGTTCGCGTGACTGATCTACCGTTACGACGTTGGCGCGAGGTCGAAGTCCATATGGGAGATCTCGGGTTGGCCGAACTTGATTGCGCCGGCCCCGATTCATGGTCATTGGACTATGTGCGACATGATTTATCTGTGATGACAATGCAGTGGAAATCTCGGGGCTCAATGGGGATGACTGATCTTCCTCAGCAAATACGTACTCAGTCGCCTACAGTGCGATTGGCTTGGTTGATGGGTCGCGTGACAATTGAAGGGCTTGCACCAGCAGGATTGATGGGATGACATTGTGAGACTAATTCGTAAGTCATTGTTTGTTGCTGTCGCAGTGGCCGCTTCAGTCGCATGGGCTTCTCCGGTTTCTGCACATGGTCAGCTAGATGCCTCGTCACCTGCTCCTTCTGCGGTGCTTGAATCTGCCCCGCGCGAAATCAGTCTTGATTTCAATGAACCAATGACGCCAGTGGCGCGTTCGATTGAGATCTACAACCAAGAAGGTCAACGCATCGTGTTGGGTGAGGCATTGGTTTCGCCCGATGACCCCTCGGTTTTGATTGCTGGAGATGTCCCAGAAATTCCCGATGGACTTTATGTCGTCGCCTGGCGTGCTGTTTCTGATGATGGTCATGCAGTTGAAGGCGCTTATTCATTCCAGATCGGTGCTTCGGACCCAATTGTTGCGACAAACGATCTCATTGCCAATGTTCTGTCGGGTCAGGACGGTCCACAAGGTCTGTCGTGGTTGATGGGTATTGCTAAGTTCCTGGGCTTTATAGGTTTGTGTCTCGCGCTTGGCTGTCTTGCGATGGCGGCGGCAGGCTCAATTCATTCGCGTCGATTACTGCCCTTGATTGGCATTGGTTGGGTGTCGGCTGTAGTGAGCGCGATTGCTCTTTTTGTGGCGCAAGGGCCGTACACCATTGCAGGTAAATGGTCCGATTGTTTCAATACCTCTCTGTGGTCTGATGTCTATGCGACACGTCTCGGAAAAGCGCTTGTCATTCGCGAACTCTTACTGCTTGCCCTATTGGTGCTCGTGTTGTCACTGCGAGGGCATTTTGAACGATCGTTAACGTCGTGGTGGCGCTCGACAACCTTGCTTGTCGGACTCGGGATTGTCCTGACGATGTCGGCATCTGGGCATCCAAGCGCTTCGGCACAGTCTGGTGTTGCTGTGTTCGCCGATGCAGTTCACCTTTCGAGTGTGATTTTGTGGGTGGGCGGACTTGCTGTGTTGGCAGTAGGAGGAGTCTTTCGTAGTGCTGATGCCGACGTAGTCGTCAATCGTTTTTCGCGAATAGCCACTTTCGCTATTCCGCTTGCTGTACTCACTGGTCTCTGGCAGACCTGGCATTTGGTGCCCGCAGTGAGTGATATCACCCAAACAAAATGGGGCCAAGCACTACTTGTTAAATCATGCCTGGTTGTAGCGGCGGTGACTCTTGGTGCTTTCGGTCGGTGGCTCATTCGTCGAGGTGAAGGTGCAACAATCCATCGAGTCGTTGTGGTTGAAGTATTGATCGCCGTTTTCGTACTTGGTGTCACCTCTGCCATGCTTTCGCAATCTCCCGAGGTGAGGGCGGCTAACGCAGTCGTGAGCACGCAACTAGTTGATGGAGACATGATTGCGAGCATTGCTGTCACACCCGGGAGCGTCGGCAATAACGAAATCCATGTAACAATCTCGACTCCTAGCGGAAATTTGTCGCCAGTCGACAACGTCACGATGCGATTGACGTTGCCAGGTTCAGAAGTTCCAACGATTACTGCCGCTGTTGCACAACTTGGGCCGAATCATTTTGTGGGGACACTGTCAATTTTGACCCCCGGTACGTGGAATCTTGAGATTCTGGTTCAGCCAGATCCGTCCTCAAGTAAACGTTTTTCGACAGACATACCGATTTCGTAAATCAACCAACTGGACGGGGTAAGTCAACCTAATCAATAATGTCGGCAAGAATTTGTCCACGTACTGTCGAGTTGTCCATTGAATCAACTGCGTGTTGAAGCTCAAGGCGCAGATCCGGCGCAGGATCGTCATTGGCGTTCTCAAGACGGCCAGATGTGATTGCGGCATTGAAAACTGCCATATACGCGACCGATGCGAGAGCACTTCGTTGCTGCAACATTTCAAGAGATGACGAAATTTCTGTCTCTGATGTTGTGTCAAATTCTCGCGAGATCAACGAGTTTGTCTCACTGATCACTAACGACGAAGGCCATGGCAACTTGAGGGGCAGCATCGTTGGAATTGATAGCAAGGTAGAAAGATGATCGGAATCCATTTGTGCTTGTCGGACCTTAGCGTTACGTAGTAATTCTGTTGATACGCCAACTGAGAATGCAATTGCATCAATTCGTTGGCGGCGTTCAATCTCACTATCGGGAAGCTCGGAAAGGTTCCGATACAAAGCCATTCCAAGTCCTTGTGAGATTGACGCAGCAGCACCTGCGGATTCGCTCACCTTCTTGAGGTAATGAACGCCCGTTTCGCTTGGCCAATTCCATTCGGAAGAAAGTCCAGAAAACTGCAGTTGCCATGGTGCAATAATCTCGCCGAGAATTTTCAGAATTTCGCGCCGCAGTCGTTTTTGTTCGTGAATATCGACCCAACTTGGAGCGATTGCAGTGCGCCAATCGTGATCATCAAAGACTGTTGCAACAAGGCGTCTGATTCGATTTCCCGCAGTGACTATCGATGTTGTTCGAGGGTCAGTAGCCGATAGCCAGAGCGTGCGCAGGCTTTCGAGTTCGTGTGATCCGTAGATGAGGGGAGCCAAAAAACTTGTTGAATCAATGAGTCGGCCAGCGTCAACGGGGTCTGACGTGACTAGTGAAATCAAACTGTCAATTCTGGTCGGTTCACCGTGGGTTGCATCAGACCACCAAGCGGGATGATGTTCGACCCAGCGATTCAGTAAGTACGCAGTCGAATTGAAAGAAAGTGAGTACGAATTGGTCAAGTTCAGAAAAGAACTGTTCAAGATCTGTCGCACACGGGCTTCCTGGCGTTCAAGTAATGCTAGAGATTGAAGCAAATTGGAATGAACTTCAGGAATTGCGAGATCACCGATTTCGGTTAAGCGAATGTGTAACTCAACTTCGTCACGGGTGGAGCCAAGATTTCGCGCTAGATCGGCCAAGCGCTGCGGGTCACATGCCAGGCGAGTCATGATGGACGCGCAGAGAATCGATACAAGATGTCAGTAGGTGGGTAACTTGTTTGATTTCGCCTTGAGAAATCATCGCGACAGGACCGATCCATGTATCAGAATCAGAAAGCCGCGCCACTTGCCGTAGTGGACCCTCAATAGTGTTTTGAATTCGCACTGCTAGTTGAAGTGAAATACTCATAGCCAAATGTGAGCATGAGATGTCACGTTGCGGTTATCTCAACAAATACTTGACAACTTTGTGATGTGGCAGTTGAGTAACAGATTCAATAAAGCCCTCACCAACAGTGGTGTAGCCATGTCGGTTGTAGAAATTGAGGGCGGCATCTCGGGCATTTGCCCAAATCACAGCGAAACCATTTTCTTGAGCATGATTGAGACCAGCCTCAAGAAGTAATGCGCCAACCCCATGACGCTGTAGGTGCACCGCAGTCGCCATGCCCCGCAGTTGCAATGCTTTCAAGTCGGGTTCGGGTTGGAAAGGGCGTTGCATCCAAGAACTGACTCCGATGTTGACTTCGGTCTCATCAAAAGCGCCAAGATGAACTGTTGTTGCTTCATCATCCCCATCGAATTCGACAGATTGGTTCGCCATGCCAGCTCGCAAAACTTCAAGGCGGAGTGGTCGCACCTCAAGGAAGTTCATGGCTCGAATATGGATATCGCCGCTGAGGTAAGTCATTTCTTTTCTCCATCGGGAACAATATCTATGGTGATCTGGAGACGATGTATTGAGTCCGAGATGATCTCGGCTTCTGGGATTGAGTGTGTCACTAAAAGTGCTGTCGTTGAGGTGGCGTGGAGTATTCGTTGCAGATCGTGGGCGAGTCGGTCATGAAGTTCGCTATCGAGTCCAGTGAGGGGTTCGTCAAGTAACAGAAGTTTTGGCGATGGGGCAAGAGCGCGAGCTAGCGCCACTCGTTTTGATTCGCCCCCTGACAGTGTCGCCACAGATTGTTTCGCGGCCTGACTCAAACCAACGAGATCGAGCAAGTCACGGCATCTATTGGCGGCAATGGTCTTTTCTGTTTTGGCCATACGCAAACCAAACATCACATTGTCGTACACATTGAGATGCGGGAAAAGTTGGTTGTCTTGAAACACCATTCCGATTGATCGCAAATGAGTAGGAACAAGAGAAAGATTCTTTCCATCAAGAATGATCGAACCCGACGATGGAGTTAAGAGCCCGGCGATGATTCGGAGCAACGTCGATTTGCCCGAGCCCGAGGGAGCAACAACTGCTGTCGTGGTACCAGTGGGAACTTCTAAGGAAAGCTCGCCCAGAATGGTGCGCTCGCCATAGCTGAATGAAATGTTGTCAATGATCAAGCTCATGTGTGCGACTTTCGATCAATAGTTATCACGATCATTGCAGTTGTAACGATCAAAACTAACGATGCGGCCATCCCAGTAGTTCTTGGTATATCTCCGGCTTTTCCAAAGAGGCTCGCGATGATGATCGGAATTGTTCGTGATTCTCGGCGTGTGAGAAAACTGGTAGCCCCAAATTCTCCGAGCGACATTGCCAATGAAAAAGCTAATCCAGTTGAAATGGCGGGCTTGAGTAATGGTAATTCAACGGTCAAGAAACGCCGCCAAGGTCCGGCGCCCAAAGTTGAGGCAACAGACCTTAGATCGTTGGGTATTCCGTCAACGATTGGTAACGCTGAGCGCATGACGAATGGCAGGGCAATCGCAGCGTGCACTACTGGAATGAGCAACCACGATGAGCGGAAATCAAAGGGTTGAACGTCGTAGGTGATCAGGATGGCTAGGCCGATCACTACTGGCGAGATCGCTAGCGGCAAAATGGCAAAGGCTGAAAGGCGAGAGTGTGAAGAGATGCGATTGGAGAGGGCATACGTAGCGGCGATGCCAGTTGGAACTGCAATACAACTAGCGATCAATGCGTATTTCCCCGAAGTCTGAATCGCTTGCCAGAAATTGAAATCAAATCCACGTTGATTTTGAATTCCGAGAAATACCCTCCAGCCAGTCAATGACCACGAATCTCTTGTTCGCAAAGATGCAGCAACCAAGGCAAGCACAGGCACAGTAAAAAAGGCGGTGAGAGTCAGGAAGAAGCATTTTGGTGCCAAAGAGAGTCGCCGATGCGAGACCGCTTGTGCGCGGAATGAAATGAGTTCTGTCGAGCGACTTCGGGACCACAACAAGAAGGCGATGGCAATCAAGAGCATCTGGGCGATCGCTAAAACTGTGGCACCTGATAGATCACCTAGTTGAACGGCTCGGCGATAAATCTCGATATCTAAAGTTGCAAGACCGGGGCCACCCAAGATCGTGATAATTCCGTACGACGTGAAACACATGAAGAACGTGAGTGCAGTTGCTGAGAAAATCGCGTTTTTTCCGAGAGGCATGATGACGTATCGCCAAGTTTGAAATGGGGTTGCTCCGAGCATTCGGGCACTATCAATGAGTTGATCATCAACTGAATTCCAACGGGGGCCGACCGTACGAACAACGATCGAGATGTTGAAAAAGATGTGCGCCAGAACTATGGCAAAAGTGCTGTGATGCAACGCCCGTGGGAGCACGGCAATGAATGCTGCTCCGACTGCCACGGTCGGCAAAACGAAGGGCACGGTGACGAGTGCGAAAAATGTTCGTCTTCCGAAGAATTGATACCGACTGAGATACCACGTTGCAATGAGACCAAGAAAAATTGTGAATGCGGTCGAAAGGAGCGCTTGCCATAAAGAAAAGAAAAGGGCTCGTCGAACTGGAGACTTAGTCCAAATTGAAAAAATATCTGCTTTGTCAATGACCGAAGTTGCAAGGATGATCAGCGGAATAACCGCGGTAACGAAAACCAGTATCGCCGCAGGTACTGCAAAGACTCGAAGGTTTCGTATTTTCATCTCAAAACAATGGCCGACCATTGGTCGGTCCAACTTTGGCGATTTTTTGCAATCTCATCAGGCGGTATTGAAAAACTTGTGGTGATTTCGGGGGCGTAGTCAACGAATGATTGTGGCAAGGCAACATCTTGATTGACGGGATAGACAAACAAACTTTCTGGCAGTAACGCTTGAAAGGTTGGCCCGGCTAAGTATTCAACAAGTTGTTGCGCTTGGTCCGAATACTTGGTGCCACGTAAGACTCCGGCGTATTCAATTTGTTTAAAGCAGGTTTCGCTTGCGACTCCAGTTGGGGCAGGTGATCCTTTTGCGAGAGGTGGATCGGCAAATATCACTTCTGCAGGCGGACTCGTTGAGTAACTCACGACGAGTGGGCGATCTCCGCCATAACGGGTAAATGCGGTGTAGTAGGCCTCGTCCCAACTATCTACAACTTGCACATCGTTGGCAACGAGTTGTTTCCAGTAGTCGGGCCAACTATCTCCGAAGGCAGCCACAGTTGCAAGCAGAAACGCTAGACCAGTTGACGAAGTCGCAGGGCTTTCGACAACCAGCATTCCTTTGTAAGCGTCGGAAACCAGGTCATCAAGAGTGAGTGGTGGTTCAGCGCTGCCGAGTGCAGCAATATCAAAATTGACGCATACGTATCCGTAGTCAACTTCGGTGGGATCGCTCGCGAAAATTTTGCTATCTGTCGCGCGTGAGATCAATGTGTTGTCGACACCCCACATCACATCGCCTTCGGGATTGCCAGAGGTTAATGAAGCTTTGGCGACCATTTCACCGGCGTCTCCGGAGAGTGCGATGTGGACTTTGATTCCGGTTTCTTCTGTAAACACATCAAAGGCACCTTCTGGGAGAGCGAAGGAATCGTAGGCAATCAGAGTCAACTCCTTGGTTGACGAAGATTCTGAACTGCACGCGGCCGCCATGAATACGAGACTCGCCGCCAATGATGCGCTGAGTGTAATGCTGGTCTTCTTCATGACTGTCGTCCTGTTTCATGTAGTGATTGGCGCAGAAAGCCGGGATAGACGACAGCGAGAACGCCGGTGTCAATGTCAATGTTGATGTTGGTCTGATTGGAGATATTGCTGACACCTCGAGATGATTGGGCAGCCAAAATCTCTCGGTTGAGGTTCCATTGCAACCCATTAGTTGACACGCCCGTCACTGATGGTCCTAGTGGCATGAGGCTGACAGTCGTTCCAACGAGCACTTGGTCGTTGTGAGTTCGAGGTCCGTGCAGTATTTGAACTCGATCGGCCCCGATCCATGCAACAAGATTTTGGACCGAACTTAAAGACTCATGCGAGAGTGCGGCAAGTACACCAAGGACATGGTCAATACGATCGCCCGAACCCCACAACAAAGTGATATTTCTAAACCCTTGGTTACTTGCGTACTGCAGCGCAAGTTCGGTGTCGGTTTGGTCTTTGAGAGGATCGTAGGAAATCACTGTCCACGATTCGTGTTGAGAACTTGCTAAAGCACTTTGTGAAACCGAATCCATATCACCAAGAAAAACATGAGGAGTCAAGCCGAGTGATAGGGCATGGTCCAGTCCAGAGTCGGCACATATCACTGTTGCCTCGTTCGGAATATGAGATAGGGCACGCAAGTCTGGTTGATCGCCGCCGATCACGATGAGTGCATGAGATTCTTGATTAATCATTCCAATCCCTCCGCTGGCATTACCCAGTTCAGGTTCTCGGGTCGGCGACAGCAGTCACCCTCTCAGCCCACCGATCTTGTGAGCTCCCCGTTGTGTTTAAACAACTCTAGTTCAAAATTGTGGAATGCGCGATATCAGGTTCAATGAATATGAAGTGCGCGCTTGGTAGTTGGGCACGAATGAGTACTTCGATTTCGTCGATTACCTTTGAAAGTTCGTGGATCGACAAAGAATGTACAAACTCAACCTTGGCGGCGACGAGCAGCTCATCGGGGCTCAGGTGCTCAGTGCGCAGGTGTATGACCGCGACGACCGCTTGATGCGAAACGATTGATTGCTTGATCGATTCCACTTCGGAATCGAGAGCCGATTCGCCAATCAGCAGGCCCTTCATTTCAATCGCGAGGAATGCGGCAATGATGACGAGCAGTACCCCGATTGAAATTGAACCCACTGCATCCCACCTTGGGTCGTGGGTGTAATGCGCCGTGATCACTCCACCAAGTGCGAGGAATAGCCCAATTTCGGCACCGACGTCTTCAAGTAAGACCACTGGTAATTCTGGTTGCTTGGCCGATTTGATGAATTTGAGCCAAGATTGACTTTTGGGTTTGATGCGCTGCGCTTCTTTCACCGCGGTTGAAAGTGAATACGACTCGAGAAGAATTGCGGCGACCAAGATGCCAATGGCGATAGCCAAGTTGTCGGTTTCATGCGGGTCAGAGATTTTGTGGATCCCCTCATAGAGGGCAAACAGGCCACCCATAGAGAAAAGAACAAGGGCAACGACGAATGACCAAAAATATCGTTCGCGTCCGTAGCCAAAAGGATGTAACGAATTGGCCTCTTTTCTGGCCCTTTTGCTTCCGAATAAGAGGAGCGCTTGATTGCCGGTGTCGGCGAGCGAATGGACTGATTCTGCTAATAATCCAGCCGACTGGGTGAGAATAAATCCGACGAATTTCGCGATAGATATTCCGAGATTGGCGATAAACGCGGCAACGATTGCTTTCTTGCTTCCTTCTTGCATAGTGACAGAATGGCACATGCCGACTGGCGAAGTGTAAATGAGGGGGATTTTGGTATGTCGCAAGTTTTGAATGGTCGAGTGGCTCTTGTGTCCGGGGGTGGCCGTGGTATTGGTCGGGGAATTTGCGAACTACTGGCGAGCCAAGGTGCCGCAGTCGCAGTGAACTATCGCAAAGATCGAGAGGCAGCCCTTGAAACGGTTGATGCAATCGTGGCAGCAGGTGGCAAAGCAAAGGCTTATGAAGCATCAGTCGATGATCCCGAGGCTGTTGCAATCATGGTCGATCAAGTGCTCGCTGATTTTGGTCATGTCGACCTGCTCGTCTGTAACGCAGGTATTGCATCTCGTGGTCGGGCCGTCGCGGATACTGATCCCAATGAAGTGCTTCGCTTGTTAAATACTCACGCCGTTGGTCCGCACCATTTGGCTCGTTGCGTCCTGCCGTCGATGCGCACGCGAGGTCGTGGTGACATCATCATGATCTCGTCGGTTGCCACATCTCATATGACCGCTAATGGCGGGCCATACAGCATGGGTAAAGCAGCGATGGAAGCGCTGGCGCTTACTCTGGCTAAAGAAGAGCGTCAATACGGAATTCATTGCAACATCGTGGCTCCGGGCTTAGTTGAAACCGATATGGGTCTTCGTTTGGCTCGGGCAATGACTGGCAAGAGCGAAATGGAAGACCTACGTAGTCTCGATCAGAGTTCGCCGTTTGGTCGAGTGTGTCAACCACTCGATGTCGCCAACGTGGTGTTGTGGTTGTGCAGTGAAGGGGCGGGCTACGTCACCGGGCAACGTATTGAATGCGATGGTGGAGGGCCTAGGTAGCCCCAAAAAGTGAAGGACGGCGGGGTTTTGTGACCTCAATCAGACAAGGTCTACGACGACACGGGTAGCCTCACACATGTGAGCCCACTCGCCCCCCAAACCACCACCGAAATCAGCAGCATCATCACAATTACCGATGATGCCTTGGCCGAACTCGTGAAATTACGTGACTCAGAAGAAGATGCTGCATCGCTTGGTTTGCGTCTCGAAATTGTGAGTGGACCTGGTGAAGATTTCAAGTACGACTTGTCACTTGATGAGTTCCGTAAAGCGGCTTTCACCGACGAGGTGCGCACCCATAGTGGAATGAAGGTCATCATTCCGGCCAAAGATGTTGAACTGCTCGAAGGAGCAATTCTTGATTACTCATCAACTGGCGGATTGGTGATTCGTAACCCAAATAAGCCATCAGTTCCGATGATTGAGGGTTTGGTTAACGACGATGCATTGTCGGCAGAAATCGAAGCAATCGTTGCAACAGAAGTCAACCCAGCACTTGCAGCGCACGGCGGTTTCGTGACGTTCGCCGGGCACGACGAAGCTGGTACTGCGTATCTCACCATGGGTGGCGGTTGCCACGGTTGTTCGATGAGCAAAGTCACGATGCTCGAAGGTGTGCAAACCACTCTCGTGGAAAAAGTTGAAGGAATTCAGCGAGTTCGTGACATGACCGATCACCAATCGGGCGAAAATCCTTTTTATCGCTGAGGTCCTCGAACGAGTCGACCAGGCAGTTGGCCAGTAAACGAATCGTTATCGACGGTTTGAACACCAGCAACGAATGTTGCCTTGTAACCCTGTCCGTGTTGAACGAGGCGGCGTCCATTTGCTGGCAAGTCGTAAGCCATGCGCGGTACATCAAACCCGAGATTGTCGTAATCGATGATGTTGATATCGGCACGCATTCCGGGCGCAATCAATCCACGATCGTGTAATCCGTAAAACTCGGCTGTTTGGCGAGTCTGACGATGAACAATGAATTCGAGCGGCAGACGTGGTCCACGAGTGCGGTCGCGCGTCCAGTGCGTCAACATAAATGTGGGCATTCCGCCGTCGCAGATTGCTCCGCAGTGTGCTCCTGCATCAGATAGACCCATACGTGTGTGTGGATGAAGATGAGCTTCATAAGCCATGGAGAGATCGCCGTATGAGTAGTTGAAGAATGGCGCGTAGATCATGCCGTTGCCGTTGTTGCTACACAACTGATCGACAATCAACTGCATGGGATTGGACCCTGTCCGACGGGCGATGCCACCAATTGAATCTTCACGACTCGGTTCGTAATCGATGTTTGCACCATCGACAATCCACATGCCGTCTAATTTGTCGAAAACGATCTTTTGGAAGAGTCCACCGTCGTGAGGAATTTCGTGAAGAAGTCGTTCGCGTCGAGCGGGTTCGCCGAGAGCGATTAAGCGTTCAGCCATCGGCAGGTTTTGTACTTCGGCGTAGGCCGGATGGAAGAGTAGGGGATGGGCGCTTCCTTGTAAGCAATACATGATGCCAATCGAACGACCAGCAACTTGTGTGTAAATCGGTAGGCCGTCATTGTGCGCCTGAGTGAGTAGCTCAAGGACAGAACGCCACAAGTCAGGAGATTGATCAGTTTGACTGAGATTGACGCTGACAGGCCGACCAGATCGTTGTGCGAGCTCGCGCATCCACGGCCACTCTTCAAGAGGCACTCGCACATGTTCGGGCGAAAACTGAAAATTGCCGTGGCCTACTCGGGACATGGCATCAGCGATGGCATATAACTCGGCTGGATCGACCATCGTGCCAGGAACAAGTTCACCACTCTTTGACTTGTGCAATGGCGTACGACTCGTCGAAAAACCGAGTGCACCAGCGCGCAGTGCTTCTTCAACTAAACGAGCCATGTTGACGCAGTCGTCGGCATTGGCAGGTTCGTTATCGGCACCGCGTTGTCCCATGACATACGCGCGAAGCGCGCCGTGCGCGATTTGCGTTCCGACATCGATCACATAATGTCGATTGTCAACTGAGTCGAGATATTCCGGGAAGCTTTCCCATTGCCATTCAATTCCGTCAGTCATTGCGGCGCCGGGAATATCTTCGACGCCCTCCATGAGTTCGATCAACCATTGATGGCGATCGGGATGGGCTGGCGCAAAACCGACTCCACAATTGCCCATCACGGCAGTCGTGACTCCGTGCCACGAACTTGGCGTGAGCATTGGATCCCATGAAACTTGGGCGTCGTAGTGAGTGTGGATATCAACGAATCCAGGCGTGACAAGTAGACCTTGTGCGTCAATGATGCGCTTGCCCGAGACGCTGAGCCGGCCACGTTCCGCGACTTCAGTAATTCGTCCACCAGATACTGCGATGTCGGCCATGTAAGCCGACGATCCAGAACCATCAACAAGATTGGCGTTAGCGATGACGAGGTCGGTCATACCTTGAGACTAGTAATGACCTCGTCATGTAAACGACCGTTGGTCGATATCGCGGAGTTCTGTTCGTAGTCACGCACTCCAAAGCGGTCGGTATGACGACCACCAGCAATCTCTACGACTGCCTGAACTGCGGCATTGTCGTAAGGGGCGAGTCCGATCGCATCAATAGCAATATCAACAGCACCTTCTGCAACAAGCATGTGCTGCCAGAAATCGCCGTAGCCACGGGCACGATAGGCCCGTTGTTGGAGAGCCACGAGAAGCGCGGTGCCTCCAACATGATCCCACCCGGCATTGAAGGTCACGCTGATTTGAGCCTCGGCGATCGATGACACTTCTGAGACTTTCATCGGGCGACCATTTGCGAAAGCACCGATTCCGCGTGCTCCCCACCAACGGCGAGGCAAAGCAGGGGCAGAAACGACCCCCAAGACCGGACCATGAGTGTCGTGGACAAGTGCGATCAATGTCGCCCAGACCGGTACGCCGCGAACGAAATTTGAAGTTCCATCAATGGGATCGATGACCCACTTCCATGGTGACGAGGCGTTTCCCGAATGACCATGCTCTTCTCCGTAAATCGCGTGTTCCGGACGGTGTTGGGTGATGAGTTCGACGATTGCCGTTTCAGTATTGCGATCGGCTTCGGTCACTTCGCTGTGGTCGGCTTTACGGGACAATGTGAAGTTTTGTCGTTCAAAGTACGGTAGAGAAATTCCGTCAGCGACATCAGCGATGCGAATCGCGAGAGCCAGTTCTTCGGCGAGGTTGATATCAGGTGAGTTGTTCATGCAAACGGCGATTCGGCGAAAGAGGTTTCATGGTTGACGATTCACAGGGGTGCAGAATCGTATGCCTTGATGATGCCATCTACATTGAGCCCAAGTTGGGCTAATAAACGATCGGGCTTGGCATGAGGCAAGAATTTTGTGGGCACACCGAGCGACTCAACTCGACAGGTGCCACTGATCTCGCTGATATTGGCAGCAATTGACATGCCAACTCCGCCTTCGCGGATGCCGTCTTCAATAGTGATGACACGCTCGTGCGCAGCAGCATCTGTACACATAATGGGGTCGAGGGGAGCGCAGGAACGAACGTCCCAGACCGTGGCTTCGACACCACGTTCAGCGAGAACTTCAGCGGCTTTCAGGGCCGGAGCCAGCATTTTGCCCACTGCCAAGATGGCAACTTTGCCATCGCCTTGACGAAGGCGTCGAGCGTTCAAACCAGATCCGACTTCGTCGTTGGCAACTTGGCGAGCAGAACCTTTGGGATAACGAATGACGACGGGGCCTGAATCGGCGAGCGAAACTGAATCGTGCAGCATCTGTTGTAGTTCTTGCGCACTTGATGGGGCTAACACGCGCATGCCAGGAACTTTGCACAGTAAAGCCATGTCGTAGATGCCGTGGTGGCTTGGACCATCATCGCCAGTGATTCCGGCGCGGTCCAAACAAAAGATGACAGGCAGGCGATGTAACGCAACGTCGTAAACAACTTGATCCCAAGCTCGCGACAAAAATGTTGAGTACAACGCAACGATGGGACGTAGTCCACCCATGGCCATTCCGGCAGCGCCAGTGACTGCATGTTGCTCGGCGATACCGACATCAAAAAATCTTTGAGGGAAACGTTCTTGGAAAGGTAAAAGGCCAGTTGGTCCCGGCATCGCTGCAGTAATTGCGACGAGACGCGAATCGGCTTCGGCTTCTTTCAAAATTGCATCGGCAAAAGCTTGGGTGTAGCCAGTTGGAACCGCCTTAGGTGGCCCAACTGCAGGATCAAAGACTGGTGTGTCGTGTAGATGCTTTTCGTCGTCATCTTCGGCTGGTGAATAACCCTTGCCCTTTTGGGTGAGTACGTGGACGACAATGGGACCTTCGCTTGATAAGTCTTCGGCGTTCCGCAAAGCAATTTCAAGCTCGCGGACATCATGTCCATCAATGGGCCCGATATAGCGAACGCCAAGTGCCTCAAAGAATGACGGTGGCTGCAAGAATTCGCGGACAGCGGCCTTGACGGCCTCCATTCCTTTTTCGGCTTGTTGGCCGACAACGGGGAGGCCTTGCAACCACGATTCGATCTTGCGTTGGCGCGAGACGTACAACGGATTCATGCGGATTCGCGTGAGGCTGTTGGAGAGTTTTTCGGTGATGCGGTCGGGGAGTGGTGTTTTATCTACCGATGCAAGAACGGCGGGTTGCTGGGTGAGATTCGAAATTGTTGGTGCATAACTGCGACCATTGTCATTCAAGATGATGATGACACGTTGTTTGCTATGACCGAGGTTGTTGAGCGCTTCGTACGCCATGCCACCAGTCATTGAACCATCGCCGATGACTGCAACGATGTGGCGGTGCTTATCAACTCCGGCTTCGCGAGCAACTGACATTCCGTATGCATATGACAAAACGGTAGAGGCGTGACTATTTTCGATGTAGTCGTGTTTGCTTTCTTCGCGGCTTGGGTATCCCGATAGTCCATCAGCCTGACGAAGTTGGGCAAAGCCAGCAGCTCGGCCTGTCACTATTTTGTGAACGTAAGCCTGATGACCGGTGTCCCACAAAATCGCATCAGTTGGTGAATCAAAAACTCGATGAAGCGCAAGCGTGAGCTCGACTGCTCCGAGGTTTGAGCCAAGATGTCCACTGTTGGTCGCAACTGCTTGAACAATGAAGTCGCGGATTTCGCCGGCAAGTTCTTCAAGTTCAAGGTATGACAATCGGCGAAGGTCTGCCGGCTCTTTGATGGATTCGATCGTCATAACGCTCTTTACGCTATCTCTGCATGCCCGTGCCACAGAATTGGGCGACTAACAGGGGCGTGACAGGGGTCAATGGGGCTGAGGGCTCGTGATGATCGAGTTGGCGGCATAGAACTTGCGATCAAGCCGACGTTGATTTTGGCGATGTAAAGCCCAACCAGCCCAGGCACCAATGGCAAGGGTGAGTTGTCCGCCGACGCCATCGATCCAATAGTGATTGGCTGTGACCACAATGCAGAACAGCGTTGCCGCTGGATAGAGCAAGACCGCAATCTTGGCCCAGCGACGGCGCAGAAGAGGCCATACCGCGAAGGCGCACCAACTGCTCCAGCCGATATGCATACTCGGCATTGCGGCGTATTGATTGGAAATCGTTTTCATGGCCTTTGAATCAAACGTCCATAAAGCACCGCCGTATTTTGGCAACGTATCGACAAATCCAAATGAGCCATCATCTTCAGTCTTGGGCAGACCGTCGGGGCCTTCGTCGCGGTATTTGCTGTCAATACATGATCCGCCAAAACCGCCTTGTGCAGGACAGGGGGAGTCAAGCAAGCGCGGCGGCATCAGAGGAAAGAGTGAAAATCCAACGATCGCAAGTGCGGTTGTAATCGCCAATGTGTTACGCCATTGTGGGAAAACATCTTTACGTTTGACAAAGAGAATCCAGAAGACCGCGAATGTCACGATGAAGTGAGCAGTGCCGTAATAGGTATTCCAAAATTTAATGAATCCGCGGAATCTCAAAAACCAATCTTGAACAGATTCTTCGTGAAAGAGTCCGATCGTTCTTTCAAATTGAATAATTCTCTCGGCGTTGTGAAATGCGCGAAGGGGTTTCTCGCCGGTCTCTAACGAAATGTGTGCCGACCCAAAAAGGTTACGACTCCATGAATACAACAAATAGAACGCACCCATGATGAGCGCTTCTTTCCACCAGTAGGTGCGATGTTCGCGCTGAACAGAATTTGAATTATTCGTCGCATCCACAGCCGCATCCACCTAAACAATCTAGGCAATCAAGAGACGTTGTAGTACCTTTCAACTGATGTCTAGGCGAATATTCAGCAGGAAAAACTATCCCCTGCTGATTTTTGTCGTTGCTTTTCTCACCCTTCTTGGGGCGGCAGGTTTCCGTTCGACCCCAGGGATCCTCATCGATCCGTTGCACGCTGAATTTGGTTGGGGTCGCGGGACAGTTGGGACCGCAGTCAGTATCAATGTTTTGCTCTTTGGCTTCATTGGCCCATTCGCAGCAGCTTTGCAGGGCAAATATGGCCTACGTCGAGTCACAGTGATTGCTCTATTGGTGATTTCAACAGGAGCATTGTTAACAACGCAGATGACTGCAACATGGCAGTTGTATCTCTTGTGGGGCGGAGTTGTCGGTACTGGATCGGGTTGCATGGCGACGGTCTTTGCGTCAACAGTTGCCAGTCGTTGGTTTGTGCAACGACGCGGTTTGGTTATGGGCGCGCTGACGGCAGCTACTGCAAGTGGTCAGTTGATTTTCTTACCAGTGCTGACGCGCATTGCAGATCATCATGGATGGCGTTGGGTCGGGTTCACAATCGCCATTTCTGCACTGGCAGTTGTTCCCTTGGTTGGACTGTTGTTGCGTAATTACCCATCTGATATCGGTTTGCTTCCGTACGGTGCTGATGCGTCGTATCAGCAGCCACCAGTGTCAGGAAATCCGATTCGTGCTGCATTTGCCGCATTCACGTCGGCACGTCGCAATGGAGTCTTTTGGTTGTTGTTTGGCAGTTTCTTTGTGTGTGGACTTTCAACCAACGGATTAATTCAGACTCACTTCTTGCCAGCCGCACATGATCACGGAGTTACCTCAACCACGGCGGCTGGATTTCTGGCTTTGATTGGCATTTTTGACGTGGTGGGAACTATCGGTTCGGGTTGGCTGACTGATCGCGTTGACCCAGCGAAATTACTCATGGCTTATTACGCATTACGCGGGCTGAGTCTGCTTTTTCTTGATCCTGTGTTGGGCACCCGAGGAATGGGGCTTGCAGGCTTCATGGTTTTTTACGGGCTCGATTGGGTGGCGACGGTTCCGCCCACGGTGTCGCTGTGTGTTGAACGCTTTGGCGTGCAACAAGGGCCACTGGTATATGGATGGGTTTTCGCTGGTCACCAAACGGGTGCTGCTGTCGCCGCGTGGGGAGCAGGAGCATTGCGCGATGCGACTGGTTCTTATCGCGAATCTTTCATCATCGCTGGATTGAGTTGCGGAGTCGCTGCCCTCGGAGTGAGTCGATTACGCAGATCGCGTCAACCCGCTGATCTGCTGACATAGAGCGCCTTCCCGACCTCTATGCCTTCTCGACCCCTATGTAGGATTGCGTCGTGATTGACAACGACATTCTTGAACGTGTTTTGGCCGAAGGTTTACGAACCGGCGCCGACTTTGCCGAAGTATTTGCATCTGATTGGCGAGGTACGGGAGTCGGCCTTGACGACGGAAAAATTGAACAGTTGTCGACTGGTCGAAATCGTGGCGCCGGAATTCGTGTCATTGCTGGCGATACAACCGGATTTGCGCACACCGCAGACTTGTCAGAAGCTGGGTTAATGGCTGCAGCACGAGTTGCTGCCGAAGCGGCTCGACAAGGAGGCGGTGGCACCAAGGTCATTGCTCTCACCACGCAGCCGTCACGAATTGTGAGCCCGATCAAAATTGATCCCTCGACAATTGGCAAAGCAGCCAAGGTTGATTTGTTACGTCGAGTTGATGACGCTGCACGTTCTGCAGGTGGCGCTATCTCACAAGTTTCGGCTGGTTACTCCGACGGGCGTACTCGAATTGTGATTGCTAATAGTGACGGTCTTGTTGCCCACGATGAACGAGTTCGCACATTGCTGCGCGTGAGTGCCGTCGCCAATGGTGATGCTGGCATGCAAACTGGTTTCGATTCACTTGGTCATACCATGGGATTCGAACTTTTCGACAAAGTTCAAGTCGAAGATGTTGCTCGTGCCGCAGCCGGTCGAGCACTCACCAAGTTGAAGGCGCGGCCTGCACCATCTGGTTCGTTGCCGGTAGTGATTAAGGCTGGAAGCGGTGGAGTGTTGTTTCACGAAGCATGCGGTCATGGCCTTGAAGCCGATCTCGTTGCTAAAGGCGCCAGCGTGTACAAGGGCAAAGTAGGCGAACTCGTTGCCTCTCCGCTCGTCACTTTGGTTGACGATGGCACGATGACGCATGAATGGGGGGCCATAGCCATTGATGATGAAGGCCATCCGTCGCAGTACAACGTGCTCATTGAAAACGGAATTTTGACTGACTACATGTGGGACTACTTACGAGCTCGTAATGAAGGCCGCCCGCAAAGCGGTAACGGTCGTCGTCAGTCGTACAAAGACTTGCCGATGGTACGAATGACGAATACCTATGTTTTAAATGGTGAAGAAAACCCAGAAGACATTATTAAGGACACGCCCAATGGTGTTTATGTTGCTCACCTCGGTGGGGGAAGCGTCAATACTGCAACTGGCGATTTTGTATTTGGAATGACCGAGGCCTACCTCATTGAAAATGGCGAAATCACCGAACCGCTACGTGAAGGAAATCTGATCGGAAACGGTCCACAGGTTTTGCGAGACATTGATCGTCTTGGCAATGACTTTGCCATGGGTAATCCGGGTACCTGCGGAAAAGATGGTCAAGGTGTTCCGGTGGGTGATGGTCAACCAACGTTGCGCGTGAAGTCAATGACGATTGGTGGAACCGCGTCATGAGTACCCCTGATCGCAGTGCTGAATTGTTAGTCATTGCCGAACGAGTAGTGGCAATGGCCAAACCGGGTGAGCAAGTTGAGGCATACGTGAGTCGTGGGCTTTCAACTGAAGTGCGCGTGTATGAAGGTGAAGTTGAACACTTTGTCTCGGCACAAAGTGAAGGCATCGGAATTCGTGTGATCAAAGATGGTCGAACTGGCACTTCGTATTGCGGAACTCTTGATCCGTCGCAGATTGCCGAAGTTCTGGCTGAAGCCCGTGACAATTTGGGTTATGGCGAACCCGATGAATGGTCGGGTCTTGCTGAACCCGATGGCGTGGCAGTTGTTCCGCAAAGTTTGTGGGATGACAATCTTGAAAATACTTCGACAGCACGCAAGATTGAACTGGCCAAGTTGCTCGAGAAGCTAACTCTCGCCGGTGATTCCCGTGTTCGTGTTGACGACTCTAACTATTCAGATGCATTCGGTGAAGCTGCTGTCGCAACCACGACAGGCATTCGAGTTGCTGGTCGAGAAAATGGTTGTTATCTGAGTGTCGGTACATTGGCCGATGACGGTGATGAAACCCAAACTGGATTTGGTTTTGCAGTAGGTCGCAATGTCGATGAACTCGATCTCGAACGTGCCGCACGTGAAGCTGTTGATCGTGCGACACGATTGTTGGGCGCGACCAAACCCGAAAGCCGACGTATCACGGTTGTGCTTGATCCCTTTGTGACCGCGCAATTCTTAGGAATCATTGGTGGGACACTTAACGGTGAAAGTGTCGTCAAGGGTCGCAGCTTGTTTGCGAACCGAATTGGTGATGTCGTTGCTCATCCATTGTTGACTTTGGTAGATGACCCAACAAACCCGTTGGCCTACACCGCGACCGACATCGATGGTGAAGGTTTAGCGGCTCGTCGTAATGCGTTAATCCAAGATGGTGTCTTGCAAAAGTTCGTGCAGAGTTCTTACTCGGCAAGGCGCATGGGAGTTGCGCCGACGGGCAATGGTTTGCGCGGTGGCTACGGCGGATCGCCGAGCGCCGGTTGCTTGGCATTGCAAATCGTTCCGGGTCTTCGGAGCCAAGCCGAGATTGTCGCTGGCATCGATGATGGTATTTTGATTCAGCAAGTGCAGGGTCTGCATTCGGGAGTAAATGCTGTTTCGGGAGACTTCAGTACTGGCGCTGCTGGTTTGTTGATCAAGAACGGCACGGTTGGTGCTCCGGTTCGTGAGTTCACGATTGCCTCAACATTGCAGAAGATGTTGCTTGATATCGCCGAAGTGGGCGGTGACCTTGAGTGGTTGCCGATGAGTGCAACGGGAGTTTCACTTGTCATCCACGACGTCACGATGAGCGGTGCCTGACCTGAGTGCGCTGTTGTTCTGTCTGAAGTGCGCTAGACAGGATCTGTGCCAATTATTCACGCCATTGTTTTAGGCCTCATTCAAGGTCTTTCTGAATTTCTACCTATTTCATCCAGTGGGCACCTGCTGCTGGCTCCATGGTTATTTGGATGGAACGACTTCTCAAATGTTTCAGTCGAAAAGGCATTTGACGTCGCGCTACACCTCGGAACCTTGATCGCTGTGATCGCGTATTTCCGGAAAGACTTAGTTGTGTACGTGCGCGATGGTCTGGGCATGGTTGTACAGAAAAAGAAACCACATACAACCGAAGGTCGACTGGCTTGGTTGCTGGTGGTGGCCAGCATCCCTGCAGCTTTATTCGGGGCAGTCGCGGGGAGTTGGGTTGATGAACACCTGGGCAAGCCTGTGATCATCGCCGTCTCGTTGATCGGTTTCGGATTGCTGCTTGCTTGGGCTGACCGTCGTCGTGGTGAGCGCAAATTTGAAGAAATGAATTCGCGCGATGCGATAGTGATTGGACTGGCTCAAGTAATCGCTCTGAACCCTGGAACTTCCCGCTCAGGAATCAGTATCTCGGCATCTCGAATTTTGGGTTTTGATCGGGACACTGCGGTGCGGTTCTCGTTCTTATTGAGTATTCCTGTGACAGCTGGGGCGGTTGCGATCAAGTTGCTTGAATTGTTTAAAGACGGAGTTCCTGAAGGCCTTGCCGTTCCGATGTTTGTCGGAATTCTTACATCAGGATTATCGGGTTGGTTGGCAGTAGCAGGATTGTTGAAGTTGATCCGCTCGAAATCGTTTGATGCCTTTGTGATCTATCGCGTGATCGCCGGAGTCGCGATATTGGCGATCGCTGCCTCAGGCTGGCGTTGACGGAGTACTTGACGGAGTACTTGACGGAGTAGCTGATGGCGACGGCGTCGCCGGAGCAGCTGCAGGTGTGGCAGTCGATGAAGTATCACTCGCTGCCGTTGTGCCGGTCGATGGTGTCGTGCTTGATGACCCACCACGGCTATCGGTCTTGTAGAACCCTCCGCCTTTGAAAGTCACGCCCACTGGCTGAAAGACCTTCTTGACAGCGCGCACGGCTCCGTCTGATGGGTGCGGGTACTCGGTGAGGGCGTCGTCGGTAAATGCTTGGTGGACTTCGATGGTCTCGCCAGTATCGGTGAATTTGTAAACGTAAATAGGCATCAGGCTGTTCTCCGGACTCCAAAGTCTAGAGTCAGAGCATGGCGTTACCCCCACGCATCCGCACAGCAGTTGTCCCAGCCGCTGGTCAAGGCACCCGCATGCTGCCAGCCACGAAAGCCGTGCCAAAAGAGTTACTTCCGATTCTTGAGCGACCAGCCCTGCAATTGATCGTTGATGAAGCCCTCGGAGCCGGGGTCGATCATTTGGTCATCGTGACGAGTCGGACCAAACCTGCCATCGAGCAGTATTTCGCGGCCTCGCCCGAGGTTGAAGCCAGCCTTGAAAAACAAGGGCGGGGAGCCCTGGCCGAACAGTTGAGGCGATATGGCAAAGATGTGCGAGTTTCCTTCGCCTATCAAGATTCGCCTCGCGGACTTGGTCACGCAGTGGCATGTGCTCGTGAGTTGGTTGGCTCAGAGCCATTTTTTGTGATGTTGCCCGATGAGTTGATGCAAGATTCAAGTCTGTTGAATGATCTCGCAACGTTGATGCAAAGTACGGGTGTTGGTGCAGTCGCCTTGAAACGAATGCCGCGCGATGAATTGTTCCGTTACGGAATTGTGACCCCAGTTGGTCCGTTGGTTGAAGATAACGGAGTTGAGTCGCTTCCCATTGCGCGAGTGATTGAAAAGCCGAGTGTTGATGATGCGCCAAGCGACTTGGCAATTATTGGACGCTATGCGTTAACTCCCGACATTTTTGATGTGCTTGAAGGTTTGGCACCCGGAGGAACCGGAGAAATTCAACTCACTGATGCACTGTCCATTCAGTCTGAACGAGCGCCCTTGCACGGAGTGATTTCACATATTGGGCGGCGTGATATTGGTAATCCACTCGGTTGGATTGAAGCAGTCATTGAAGCAGGTCTCGAACATGCCGAATTTGGTGATGGTTTGCGAACCTGGCTACGTACAGTTATTTGACGTTTAACTTAAGCGCGTGAAGTGCCCAGGAATGTCAAGCGGTAATCCAAAAGCGTCAACTTCAACTTCGTGATCATCGTGATCATCGTCGCGTTGAACTTTCCAAAGCTGTTTGCCCAGACGGGTGTATGTCAATCGTGAACGAGTGACACCAAGAGTCTCAGGATCAACAACTACCGAGTCGACGAATGACGTCGCGCCGATATCAATCGCCAATTTTCGGATTGCCATGACGCGACTAAATGAACTTCCTCGAACATCAAGATCGGTACAGCCTCCGATGTCGCGGATCTGCGCACCATTCACTTCGCCCCACTGGCCGCGTCCGTCATTTGCTAGCCACAAGTCGGGTTCTTCTAGGTCGCGGAATAACAACATCTGCTGAAGTTGCCATGTTGCTGTGAAGCGCAGGACGTATTGGATGTCGAGACCAGATATCTGACTATTGACGGTCCATGACTCGTTTTCAAAATGCAAAGTCAGGGTTTCGGTATGGTCATTTGCGACTCCCTGCCACATCGCAGTCATGCCTTCAAGGGGCAAATGACTGACATGGTTCGGGCCTGCGCTCATGGGTGTCAGTGTAGAGATTTGGATGCGCTTCAATCGGGGGCTCGGCAACTATCAAATGTGTGTTTGTCTTGTGGCGTCTCTCTCATACCGTCTGTCTTGTACGGTCATAGATGTGTCGCCGAAAGATTCTGCAAAATCACTTGGATCCTTGATCCCTATTGGCGATGCTCGCCATGTGGTGCTCTCGGCCTGTGTTGAAGCTGTCCCCATCAATGTGAGCGTTGTTCAGGCAACCGGTTTTGTGCTGGCGCAAGATGTGGTGTCGCCCGAGGATGTTCCACCTTTTGCCAATTCGGCAGTTGATGGTTACGCAGTGCGGGCTGCAGATACTTCTGGAGCAATCACAACACAAAGCATTTCGTTACGAGTTATAGGTGAAGTCGCGGCTGGTGCACCAGCAAATGTTGCCGTCGAAAATGGAACTGCGATTCGAATTATGACTGGCGCTCCCATGCCAGAGGGTGCCGATTCAGTCGTCATGGTTGAAGACACAGAATTTGTCGGCGATCGTCACAACTTTGATGGTTCCCAGCTGGTGCAGACTTTCAAAGAAGTTCGTTCGGGTGATGCGGTACGACGAGCAGGAGATGATGTCCATGTAGGGGACAAAGTTTTTGAAATCGGTACCGAAATTCGGCCATCAGTTGCTGGCGTCTTAGCCAGTGTGAATTGTCGGAACCCGTTGGTGTATCCGCGAGTACGCGTGGCGGTTCTTTCGACGGGTGATGAACTCATTGATGACGGAAGTGTTCTGGCCCCTGGACAAATTCGCGAAAGTAATCGCACGATGCTCATGGGACTCGTGGCACAATCTGGCGCAGAAGCAATTGATTATGGAATTGTTCGCGATGATGAAGCACTCCTTGAAACCGTGTTGCGTCAGGCTGCCAATGAGTGTGATGCGATTGTGACGAGCGGCGGTGTGAGCATGGGTGACTACGATGTCGTCAAGGCTGTTCTTTCGCGCATCGCCGAAATGCATTGGATGCAGCTCGCTATCAAGCCCGCTAAACCGTTCGCCTTTGGACTTCTGCAATCTTCAGATAGTCGTCGTGTGCCTGTCTTTGGATTACCAGGAAACCCCGTGAGCTCGTTAGTGAGTTTTGAGTTATTGGCTCGACCAGCACTTCGCAAGATGGCTGGGCACCCTGAGTCGGCATGGGACCGTCCCCTGATCACCGCGATCGCAGACAGCCCGATCAAACGCTCGGCAGATGGCAAAGTCCATTATCAACGAGTGATTGCTCGCTTTAAAGATGACGGGCGTCTGCATATTGACTCGGTTCGTTCGCAGGGAAGTCATCAATTGGCGGCTTCGGCCTTGGCTAATGCCATCGCAGTGGTTCCCAACGGCAATGGAGTGGAGGCTGGGGGAGAGGTCCCGACCATCCTTCTCGTATCCTGAAGCCATGTCATCAACAACTGCTGTTCGAGATCTGGTTGACCCATACGGTCGAACCATTCGCGACCTACGCATTTCGGTGACTGACCGTTGCAATTTTCGCTGCACCTATTGCATGCCAGCCGAGGGCATGGTGTGGTTGCCTAAAACCGAAGTCCTGACCTTTGAAGAAATTGAGCGTTTAGCCCGCATCGTCGTCGAACATTTTGGTGTTGATGGAATTCGTTTAACTGGTGGTGAGCCCACCATACGTGCCCACTTGCCAGTATTGGTTGCCAAGCTTGCAGCATTGTCGGTCCCGAAAGATTCGGCGTCGCCGCTTGCTGGTCAACCGATCGATCTTGCAATCACAACCAACGGTGCGACTCTGGCGAATTGTGTGGACGAATTGAAGTTGGCCGGAATCGCGCGTGTCAATATCAGCCTCGACACACTTGACCGAGCAAAGTTTGAACAGATGACCCGTCGCGACGAGTTGCCCCGCGTGTTGGCCGGAATTGATGCCGCCATTGGTGCCGGCTTTTCGAGCGTCAAGATCAACGCAGTCGTTGAACGTGGAGTCAATGACAACGAAATTCTTGACCTTGCCGAATTCGGGCGAACCAAGGGCGTTGAAGTGCGGTTCATTGAATTCATGCCTCTTGACGCTGAAGGTCATTGGTTGAGCGACAAAGTTGTGAGCCAAGATGAAATCGTTGCACAGATTGCCAAGGTTCATCCTCTTGAATTGATCCCTGCACGTGGTGCCGCTCCGGCCGACCGCTGGCGCTACCTCGATGGCAAGGGAAGTGTCGGTGTGATTCCGAGCGTGACAAAGCCATTCTGTGGCGACTGCGATCGCGTGCGTCTCACCGCCGATGGACAATTCAGAACGTGTTTGTTTGCAACAACCGAATTTGATTTACGGGATCTCATGCGCTCAGGTGCTGACGACTCAGCAGTGGCGGCAGAAGTTGAACGTGCCGTCGGTACAAAGTGGGCTGGACACCAGATCAACCAGGTGAATTTCGTTCGACCCAAACGGTCAATGTCGCAAATCGGTGGCTGATTCAGTAACTCTTGCTCAGGCGAGTTTTTCTCAGGCGAGTTTTTCTCAGGCGAGTTTTTCTCAGGCAAGTTTTTCTAATGAATGAATTGTGGTGTGCACTCCAGGGCTGAATAGCAAATGTGGAGCGCCTTCGGGGCTAGGGAGTCCTGCGGCGGTGATGAGATTGTCGTCGAGATGCAATAACTCGGCATGATGAAGCGGCCATGGCTCGTGTTCAACTGCCCCGTACCAGAGCCGATTACCTCGAGATGATGAGACAAGTCCCCACCGTGATGTCAGGAATTTTTCTAGGGGTCCTGGTTGAACTGGTGTACCAATGCGAACAGCGATGGACGATGCAGAGTGGTGCGGCCACTTGCGTTCAACATTGCTGGCCAATATCGCGCCTTCACCATGTCCGGTCAAAGTAACACTGGCGTTGCCGTAGCAATACGGAAGTTTGAAAGCCAGACGAGCGACCAAAGTCGGAAGAAGTTTTTGCGTGTCAAGCGAGAAAAACCACACTGCCGATCGGCCCCGCGATGTGACGTACGTGCGCACATTGACTTCAGCGAAGTTTGAGGTTGTGGGAATCGGTGGAAGGCCCCGCAGTCGCAAGTTGCGCATGTTGAATGGCACCAGTCCGACGTAAGCATTGCCTTCAAAAGTGTCGAGTTCAACGCCCTCTGGCAGGAGTCGTTGGACGACGTCGGGTTTGTATGCCCAATGTGCAAAGAGCAAGTCCTTCCACTGTTGCGTCATGACCTTCATGTCACCATCGTTGAACACCTAGGCCATTGGTGTCGGGTCAGAACTAGGTGACTCCTGACTCGTTGAATCTCGATTGGCAGATACTCTTACGGATGTGACTAAGAGTTCGAACGAATCTGGTTCCCACGTATCGGGTCTGACGCACCTTGATCAGCAGGGTCAGGCGCGCATGGTTGACGTGGGGGCCAAACAGCCCTCACAACGCCGAGCAGTCGCTCGATGCAAGATTTTCATGAGCCCAGCCACGATTGCCGCGGTGACGAACCAAGATTTGAAAAAGGGCGATGTTTTAGCGGTCGCCCGAGTCGCCGGCATTCAGGCCGCTAAACGAACGTCTGACCTGATTCCGCTCTGCCACCCGGTCATGCTGACAAGTACCTCAGTCAGCTTTGAGATTGCCGACGATCACATAGTGGTTGAGGCTCATGCCGAGGTGTTTGAGCGCACTGGAGTCGAAATGGAGGCCCTGTGCGCCTGCTCGGTGGCGGCCTTGACCATATATGACATGTGTAAAGCCATCGACAAGTCGATGGTGATCGGCGAATTGGCCCTGTGGGAGAAGACTGGTGGGGCGTCTGGTACCTACCGACGAGCCACTGAGCAGGGGAAATAGGGTCTTTGCGGGACAAGAGACTGGGGGCTCGATGGCCTTCTCGATTGACTGGCAGTTCACCTAAAGTTCGCCTAATATTGCGTCGTTCGTCACGAATGTTGTAAAACTGTAATGAAGCGGGTTGCCTAGTAACCCGTGACCGCTTCGGCGGTCGTAGATATTTAGTACATCGTTAGTCAAAAGCCAGACAACTGATTCAAGATTGAGGGGAGGACGTTGACGTGGGCACCATTGTGTTGTTAGTAGTTGTCGCCGCTTGGGCCACTGTTCTCGTTCCGCCGTTGTTGCGTGGCCGACAGGTCAATCGCCCCAATTCTTCAGTCGTCGACTTCCGCCGGCAGTTGTCAACCCTTCAGCGTTCGGCGCCCATTCGTCCCGGTTCACCCATGCGATCAATGGCTCGACCTTTGGCTCCTTCGCCAGCGCGTCAGCGTCCGATGCACTCATCGCACGCCACCCCAACTCGTGGAATCGTTCGCCAGAATGTCAGCCGTCAGCACCTCATCAAGCAACGTCGCCAAAACGTTCTCGTGGCATTGGCTTTAGTCACGCTTGGCTCGGCCTTCATCGCCTTCACAACGAAGAGTGATCTTTTCATTTACGTGTTTGTCTTGGCAGCCATTTCGTTGGCGGGCTATTGCTACAAACTTTCCCAATTGCGTCGGTACCCGAGCTCACAGCAGCCGTATCGTCGTGACTGGGTTCGTGCCGCCTGACGTTCGTCGGCAATCTCTCGCTAGAGTTCACACACCTTCGGGGGTGTAGCTCAGTTGGCAGAGCGCTACGTTCGCATCGTAGAGGCCAGGAGTTCAATTCTCCTCATCTCCACCCGAGACATGACAACCTGTCGAACCGCACACGTTGAGCGACGGCAACTAGGGTCGCAGGTATGTCTGGTCCACTGCACGGAGTCAAAGTTGTTGAATTAGGTGTTTGGGTGGCTGGTCCAGCTGCTGCGGGCGTGCTGGGCGACTGGGGCGCCGATGTCATCAAGATCGAACCGTTGTCGGGAGACCCAGCGCGAACATTTCAACGCATGTTTGGTGGCGACATGCCGAACAACCCAGTTTTCGAACTTGATAATCGCAACAAGCGTGGAATCGCGCTCGATATTTCAACTCCCGAAGGCCGCGAGATCGCTCTTGAACTCTTAGATCAAGCCGATGTTTTTGTGACCAACGTGCGGGTTGATGCGCTCAAGCGAGCCGGCCTTGATTACGACACCGTGAGTTCTCGTAATCCTCGCTTGGTGTACGGCCAAATCACTGGGTACGGGCTAGAAGGTCCAGATGCGAATCGGCCTGGCTATGACATCGCGGCGTTCTGGGCCCGTTCAGGAATAGCCCACATGCTCACGCCCGATGGTGGAGCGCTGCCGTTTCAACGCGGCGGTATGGGTGACCACACCACCGGAGTTACTTTTGCTGGAGCGATTTCAGCGGCGTTGTATCAACGCGAACGTTCTGGTCTTGGGCAAATGGTGTCATCGTCGTTATTGCGTCAAGGTGTGTACACGATTGGTTTCGATCTCAACATGATGTTGGGCTGGGGTCAGCATCCGATGATTGGTCAACGCACTCAAATGATGAACCCATCGGTCAACAACTATCAAGCAGGCGATGGTAAATGGTTTTGGGTCGTTGGTCTTGAGGGCGAACGACATTGGCCGCCGTTGGCACGCGTTGCTGGTCACCCCGAATGGATTGAAGATGAGCGTTTTGTGACTCCGTTGCAGCGAGCAATCAACCACAAAGAACTGATTGCACTTCTTGATGAAGCTTTCTCGGGTAAATCGCTCGATGAATGGGCCGATATTTTCGCCACAGAACCCGACATGTTTTGGTCGCCGGTGAATTCGGCCGAAGAAGTATTGGCCGATCCACAACTACGGCATGCTGGTGGTCTGATTGAAGTGCCTGACGAATATGGCACGACCACCATGATTGCGTCGCCGGCAGATTTTCATGGAACGCCAGGAGAGCCTCGTTGGATTGCGCCTAAGTTGGGCGAACACACTGCTGATGTGTTGCGCGAATTAGGGCGAAGCGATGCAGTCATTGACGAATTACTCGCTCGACAAGTCGCTGCGCAATTCGTCGAAGAATAGAAGTATTAGCCCAAGCGGGGCATGACATTGTCCATTAACTGGACGACTTCAAAAGCGCAGTTAATGAAATCTTCGACTTCGCCGCCACCGGGATCAACGACTTCTTCCCAAGGTTCAAGTTCGACTGTTGCCAAGTTGAGTGCCGCAATACGTTCTGCAAACGGGCCGTCGTGTTCGAGATGACGCGTGAGTCGCTTGAGCGTTGAGGTGCGATGGGCAACGTGTGGAAAGTTACGCCGAATCCATTCAACGTGTTCTGGCGCCAGGGCAATAATGAGATCTGCGGCATCAACATGATGTTGTTCGATTTGCTTACTGCGATGTCCCTGGGCTTGCAGACCGATTTGTTTCAACGCTTCGCGGGTACGAAAACTAATGGGCTGTCCGTCAACAGTCAGAGTGCCAGCGGTGACAACATCTAGATCGGGACGTCGATCATTGATGATGGCTCCGGCCATGACCGAACGAGCGGCATTGCCAGTGCAGATAACAAGAAGTGAAGGCACAAGGACGACGTTTAACTTGTTTAGTTAATGTCGGCCATTGTGGTGCGCGGACGGGCCGCAGCCAACAACGGACGAATCGCTGCATCAACATCTTCAGCTTCAGCCGGGGGAGTCGTGAGCGTTGGCCCACGCTGCCAACTTTCGGCGATTGCCAAGAACATGCCGTTCGATTCAATAACTTGGCCAGTGACATCTTTCGACAACGGTGAGGCCAACCACGTGACAATGGGGGCCACCCAACGAGGATCGAACTTGGCCAACATTTCATCAGGCAAGTTGAGGTCTTCGGTCAAGCGCGTGAGGGCGCCCGGAGCAATGGCATTTGCCGTGACTCCGTAGCGGCTGAGTTCTTGTGCGGCGATCTGGGTAAATGCCGCAATGCCGGCTTTGGCGGCTCCGTAGTTGGCCTGGCCGGGGTTGGCATACAAACCGGCTACCGATGACGTGTTGATAATGCGAGCGTCGTTGGTCTTGCCGTCTTTTGAACGGTTACGCCAATACTCGGCAGCGAAACGACTCGTGCCGAATGTTCCCTTGAGGTGAACCTTGATGACTGAGTCCCACTCTTCTTCGGCCATGGAAAACAACATGCGGTCGCGCAAGATGCCGGCATTGTTGACAACCACATCTAGACCGCCGAAAGTATCAATGGCTTGGTCAACGATGCTCTTCGCTCCGGCATATGAACTGATGTCATCAGTGTTTGCGACGGCTTGTCCGCCAGCAGCTGTGATTTCGTTCGCCACGTCTTGGGCGGGACCAGAGTCGCCACCACTTCCGTCGCGCGAGGCACCAAGGTCGTTGACAACAACGAGGCCACCGTGGGCGCCCAGCATGAGCGCGTATTCGCGACCAATTCCTCGTCCGGCACCAGTAACGATGCAG
>Ga0209297_1000234_pt1 | contig 38051 bp, 51 predicted proteins | sample S_130805_MF_Meta_FD_187322 | JGI IMG/M metagenome (GOLD analysis project Ga0209297, IMG submission 187322) | Freshwater microbial communities from Lake Simoncouche, Canada to study carbon cycling - S_130805_MF_MetaG (SPAdes) (version 2) | ecosystem: Environmental > Aquatic > Freshwater > Lake ...
GGTCCACGAGCCGCAGAAAAACAGTTGAGAATGGTTCGCAACAAGGCGACCCCATAGGGCTGGGCGCACACGATCCCCCACCCGTCGCAGGCCGTTTGTCACACATTCCTAGCCTGTGACAAGAGGCGACAAGCCAAGGTAAGTGCTGATAAGCGTGGGTGAAGCGGCCAAGGTGCTCGGGCTCAAAAGCCGGGGCAGCATTTACCGCAAGATCAAGAATGGCGAGCTGCCAACAACACCCGGGCCTGATGGCAACCCGCTGATCGAGCGGGATGCACTGGAGCAGCGCTGGGCCAACATCACCCGCACGCGCTCAGATTCACCCCAGCCGCTCCGGCCGGCTGCCGTGCGCTCAGCCCCCGCCGCACCCAAGCCACCACCAAAGCCACCGGAGCAGCTGCCTGAATACGGCGAAAGCCGGGCCCGCACCGAGTTTGAGAAAGCCAACCTGCTGGAACTGGAGCGCCGGCAGAAAGAGGGCCAGCTGCTGGAGCGCGAGGAAGTTGAACGGGCCCAGGCCGCGGCGATCGCCATCAGCAAGACCAGGCTGCTTGGCGTGCCCAGCACCGCCAAGCAGCGCATCCCGCACCTGAGCCTGGAAGAGGTGGAGATCCTCACGACGCTGATCCGTGAGGCCCTTGATGAGCTGGCCAGCTGGGAGGTGGAAGCATGAGCGAGCTTGCGCGGCAGATCCTGAGCCACTGGCGCCCGCCGCCACGGCTGAGCTTGAGCGAATGGGCCGATACCTATGGCGTGCTGACCGGCGACGCGGCGGAGAAAGGCCGATGGAAGACGCTGCCGTACCAGCGCGGAATCATGGACGCCTTCACCGATCCAGAAGTGGAGACGGTGGTGTGCCTCAAGTCCGCTCGGGTGGGCTGGACCATGATCCTGGGGCATGTGATCGGCTACTTCAGCCACCAGGACCCGTGCCCGGTGATGGTGGTCCAGCCCGTGGTGGAGGACGCCGAGGGCTACAGCAAAGAGCAGATCGCGCCAATGTTCCAGGACACGCCGGCGCTGCGCGGGCTGGTGTCGGAATCCAAGGCGCGCAACACCGCCGGCAACACCATCCTGCTGAAGCAGCTCACCAACGGCGGCGTGATCGACATTGTGGGCGCCAACAGCGGCCGAGCATTCCGGCGGAAGTCCAGGCGGGTGGTGCTGTTTGATGAGGCCAGCGCCTACCGGGCGATCCCTGAAGGCGACCCGATCAAGCTGGGCCGCAACCGCTCGGACTACTTCTGGAATCGGAAGATCGGCATCGGCTCCACCCCGATCACCAAGGGTTTTGACCGCACTGAGGCGTGGTTCCTGAAGTCAGATCAGCGGCGGTTCTATGTGCCGTGCCCGTTCTGCCAGGCCATGCAAGTGCTCCGCTGGCCGCAGATGAAATGGCCTGAAGGCAAGCCAGAGCAGGCCGCCTACGAGTGCGAGAACTGCGGCGAGCTGATCCCCCACAGCAGCAAGCGGGCGATGGTGGAGGCCGGTGAATGGCGCGCCACGGCGGTGGCGGCTGAGCCGGGCCTGGTCGGCTTTCACATTTGGGCCGCCTACAGCTTTAGCCCCAACGCGGAATGGGGAAAGCTGGCGCGCGAGTTCCTCGAGGTGAAGGGTGACCCCGAGCAGCTGCAGACGTTCGTGAACACGATCCTGGGCGAAACCTGGGAGGAAGAGTTCAGCGGCCAGGTCAATGCCGAAGGGCTGGCAGCACGGCGCGAGGACTACCCCATGGGCCAGGTGCCGGCCGGCGGCCTGGTGCTCACCGGCGGCGTGGATGTGCAGGACGATCGAATCGCCGTGGCGATTTGGGCATGGGGCCGCGGCGAGGAGGCCTGGCACATCTATGCGCAGGAGATCTGGGGCGACCCGTCACAGCCGGAACTGTGGGAGCAGCTTGATGCGGTGCTGGAGACCAGGTGGGCGCGCGAGAGCGGTGGTGAGATGAAGTTGGCTCAGCTGGCGATCGACTCAGGCCACATGGCCCATGAGGTCTACGCCTATTGCAGGGCCAGGAAGTCTCAGGGTGTGGTGCCAATCAAGGGCGCCAGCGTGCGTGGGAAGCCACCGATCGGGAAAGGCACGCCGGTGGACATCAACCGCCGCAACCAAGCCACGATCAAGGGCGGCGCCATGCTCTTCCAGGTCGGCACCGACACGATCAAGGCCACGCTCTATGCCAGGCTGCGCCACGCCAACCCGGGCCCGGGTTACATCCACATCGGCGAAGCGGCGACCGATCAGTTCCTGCAGCAGCTCACGCCATGGAAACTGCAGACCCGCTACGTCAAGGGCCAACCGGTGCGGGACTGGGTGAAGGCCAGCAAGGACCGCGACGAGTTTGGGGATTGCACGGTCTACAGCTATGCCGCTCTGCAACTCCTGGCCCGCCGCTACAACCGCGCGACGATGTGGGATCAGCTGGAGGCTGCAGCCAAGGCCGGCGCCCCCCAGCGGCCAGCACGGCAGGGCAAGGCAGAACGGCCGGCGGCCCCGTCATTCCTGACGAGCTGGTGAATCAGGATTCCTAGCCTGAGGGCATGACGATCCCCGCGACATTCCGCGCCGGTGACACGGTGAGCTGGCGCGATGACGCCTCCATCGACAGTCTGGGTAATGCGGTCGGCTCCAGCAGCTGGACCCTGACCACCTACCTGCGCAGTGCCACCGCTGGCGCCGGCCTGACGGTGGTGGCCACGGCCTACGGCACTGGCTGGCAGTCAACAATCAGCGCCGCCAATTCGGCAGGCTTGGCGGCTGGGGAGTGGACCTGGGGCGCCAGGGCCACCAATGGCGCGCAGGCGCTCACGATCGGCAGCGGCAGCCTCACGATCCTGGCAGCGCTGAACTATGCCGGCGCACCTGGGGCGCTCGATGGCCGCAGCCAGGCCCGGCAGGACCTTGATGCCGTGCAATCGGCGATCCGTGCATTGATCAGCGGCGGCGCGGTGCGGCGCTACATGATCGGCGGCCGGCAGCTGGAAAAATACAGCCTCGCCGAGCTGATTGAGCGCGAGAACTTGCTCAAGGCAGAAGTGGCCAAGGAAGTAGCCGCCGAGCGGATGGCCAACGGCCTGGGCGATCCCCGCAATCTGTTCGTGAGGTTCGGCTGATGGCATTCGGTCTTGGCTTCTCAATCCGTGAACGGCTGGGCCTGCGCAAGCCCGCAGCAGTCGAACCTCCCAAACGCCGCGCCTATGCCGGTGCCACCGTGTCGCGGCTCACGGCCGACTGGGTGAGCGGCGGCAGCAGCGCCGACAGCGAGATCAAGGGCAGCATCAGCAGGCTGCGCAACCGCGCGCGCCAGCTGGTGCGGGACAACGACTATGCCAAGCGGGCCAAGAGCCTGGTCACCAACAACGTGGTGGGCACCGGCATCAGGCTGCAGATGCAGGTGCGGATGCAGCGCGGCGGCGGCCGGCTGGATCAGGTGGTAAATGACCAGATCGAAACGGCCTGGGAGAAGTGGACCCGCAAGGCCACCTGTGACGTTGCCGGCCGCTTAAACCTGCACCAGATCGAGCGCATGGCGATGGGCGCCATGGTCGAAAGCGGCGAGATCTTGATCAGGCTGGTGCCGCAAGCCTTCGGTGGCGGCCGGGTGCCGCTGGCGCTGCAGGTGTTCGAGTCTGATCAGCTTGACGAGAACTACTCCGGTGGCAGCACGGCGCCGGGCAACGAATGGCGCATGGGCGTGGAGGTGGATCGCTTTGGGCGGCCGGTGACCTATGCCTTTCTGGCCAAGCACCCGGGCGACACGGCCCTAGGCGGCAGCAACCCCAGCGCGCGCCATCTGCTGGTACCAGCCAGCGAGGTGCTGCACCTGTTTGTGCCGGAGCGCCCGCAGCAGACCCGCGGCGTTTCGTGGTTTGCCGCTGGCATTCAGCGGCTCCATCACCTGGCCGGCTACGAGCAGGCGGCCCTGGTGCGGGCCCGGGCAGCATCGGCGCTGATGGGTTTCATCACCAGCCCCGAAGGTGCGGGCGAAACCTACGGGGAAGAGGTGATCGACGGCGAGCATGTCACCACCTTTGAGCCGGGCATGTTCAAAACGCTGTTCCCTGGCCAGTCGGTGGAGGTGCCACAGATCAACGCGCCGGATGGCCAGCTTGAGCCGTTCGTGCGCGGGATGCTGCGGGCGTTTGCCAGCGGCGTTGGCGTGAACTACGCCGCGCTCAGCGGGGACTACAGCCAGAGCAACTACAGCAGCAGCCGCCTGGCGCAGATCGAGGACCGCGACGGCTGGAAGGTGCTGCAGCAGTACCTGATTGATGAGCTGCTCACTCCCGTGTTTGAGCGTTGGCTGGAGGCCGCCGTGCTGAGCGGCGTGCTGAACCTGCCGAGCTACGAGCTGGCGCCGGATCGCTTCTGCTCCTGCCGGTGGATGGCTCGCGGCTGGGCCTACATCGATCCGCTCAAGGACGCGGAGGCCGACAAGATGGCCATCCGCTCCGGCACCAAGACCCAGGCCCAGGTGGTGGCCGAACAGGGCGGCGACCTTGAGGAGCTGCTGCTGGCACGCAAGGCCGAAGTCGAACGGGCCCAGGAGCTGGAGCTCCAGTTCGACACCAACCCGGCCGACGATGGCGATGCCGGCTATGTCGAGCCGACTGATCCGGCTGTTGATACCACTGAGGACACTGCCGAAGGTGACGGGATCGGAGTTCCTAGCCTGAACCAAGATGGGATGAGCGATGGACTTGATGCGTGATCTGGAGGGCCAGACCCATCGCCGCGCGGCGTCGCTGGATGGCGTGGCCATCAGCAGCGAAGACCGAACGATGGAGTTCTCCTTCTCCAGCGAATACCCGGTGCAGCGCTACTTCGGCAACGAAGTGCTCAGTCATGAGCGCGGCGCCGTGGATCTGGGCCGCATGAACGATGGCGCGCCGGTGCTGTTCAACCATGACCCCAATCGCGTGATTGGGGTGGTGGAGCGTGCCTGGCTTGATGGCGAGAAGAAGCGCGGCATGGTGTCGGTCAAGTTCTCGCGCAATCCGTTTGCGCAGGAAGTGATGACCGACATCGCCGATGGCGTTCTTCGGAACGTCTCGGTGGGCTACTCCATCAATCAGATGGAGGAGCGCGCCGGCGATTTTGTCGCCACCTCGTGGAGCGCCTACGAGGTGAGCGTCGTTGGAATCGCTGCCGACCCCACCATCGGGATCGGGCGAAAGCTCGACACCGATGACGCGGCCCCAGCCGCAACCCCGACCCCTACCCCTTCCCCTACTTCCATGGAAGACACCAACCTCAACCTCGAGGCGGTGCGGGCGGAAGCGGCTGCACAAGCCGCCAACGCCGAGCGCATCCGCATCGCCAGCATCAACGCTCTGACTGAGCGCCACGGCCTCAAGGATCTGGGTGCCACCCTGATCGAAAACGGCCGCAGCATCGACGAAGCCCGCGCTGCGGTGCTTGAGAAGATCAGCGCCAAGCCTGTCGAAACCGTCAAGCCGGTTGAGATGGACCAGCGCGACGCCAGCCGCTTCAACATCACCGCCGGCATCCGTGCCGCGCTGTCTGGGGACTGGAGCTCCTACGAAGCCGGCCTGGTGCGCGAGATGAGCGCCGAGGTGCAGAAGTCGATGGGCCGTGCCCCTTCGGCTGAGCGGGCTTTCTTCATCCCCTTCTCTGCTCTGACCCGGGCCACCTACGTCACCAGCGGCGCCAGCACCGGCGGCAACCTGGTGGCCACCGATCTGCTGGATCAGGACTTCATTGAGTTCCTGCGCAATCGTTCGGTGATGCTCGCCGCTGGTGTTCGCACTATGCCCGGCCTGCAGGGCAATGTGGCGATTCCCCGTCGCTCTGGTGTGGCTTCGACCTACTACCTGAGCAGCCAGACCACCGCCATCACCCAGTCGGAATCCACCTTCGACCAGGTGACGCTCTCGCCGAAGAACCTGGCCGCGCTGTCTAAGTACAGCCGCCAAACGCTTCTCCAGGCCACCCCTGGTATTGAACAGCTGGTGCGCACCGACCTGATCGACGGCATCAACGTCGCCATGGATCTGGGCATCCTCAACGGCTCTGGCTCCAGCGGCCAGCCCACCGGGATCATGCAGACCAGCGGCATTGGTTCAGTGGCCATCGGCACCAACGGTGGCGCCATCACCCTTGAGGCCCTGGTGAACCTGGAAACCGAGCTCACCATCGACAACGTGCCGGTTGATCGCAACTCGGTCAGCTACATCACCAACGCCAAGGTGATGGGCAACCTGAAGAAGCTCCGCGCCGGTGGTTCCACCACGGGCGATGGTCCCTTCCTGGTGAACGACAACCTGCTGGCCATCGGCCGCGGCGCCACCCCTTCGGTGGTGAATGGTTACCCCATCTACGTCACCAACCAGGTGCCCAGCAACCTGACCAAGGGCAGCACCAGCGGCACTTGCTCGGCGGTGTTGATCGGCGACTACAGCCAGGCCATGGTGGGCCTCTGGGGCAACGGCCTCGAGATCACCGTGGGCGAGGACCAGGACGACTTCTCCAAGGCGCTCACCAGCGTCCGGGGCATCGTGACCTACGACGTGGCGGTGCGCGATCCCAAGTGCTTTGCCGCTTGTTTGGATGTGACGACCAGCTGATAGGGGCTCAGGCTCCCAACCCTGACCGGGGCGGCGCTTGCCGCCCCTTTCCCACATGAAGATCCTCGTCACCCGTAACACCATCGCCAGCGGCCAGGCCCTTGAGGCTGGGACCGTTTACGACGTAAGCAACGACGACGCGGCGATCCTCGCCCGACTGGGCAAGGCCACCACCGAGCTGCCGCCTGAACCCAAGCCCACCCGCAAGGCCAAGGAGGGTTGATGTTCACCGAGGATCTAAGCGTCTTCCTGAACCTTGACGGCTTCGGCGTGCCAGTGGTCGCCGGGGCCGTTTCAGGCGTAGGCATCCTCGATCAAAACAGCGAGATCATCCTCGGCGGTGAGCTCACCATCATCGATTATTTGCTGACCGTCCCAACGGCCACTTTTGGCGGCTTGACCTATGGCGACCTGGTGACCGTGGATGGCGTCAGCTACAAGGTCGAAACGCAGCCGCAGCGCTTCGATGATGGCGCGTTCTGCCGGGTGCCGTTGGTGAAGGCTGACCCTGATCCGGCCATTGATTACATCCTCGACGGCGGCGCCGCTGTGGCCGCTGGGACCATCTACGACGGCGGAGGAGCATGAGCCAGACCATCCCCGCACGCATTGTCATTCGGCGCGATACGGCAGCAGCGTGGACCGCTGCAAACCCCGTGCTGCTCAGCGGCGAATGGGGGTTTGAAACGGATACCAGAAAGCTCAAGATCGGCAACGGCAGCAGCGCCTGGAATGCGCTCAGCTACTACTCCACCGGCGGCGGCAGCGGCAACACCATCCTCAGCGGCACCGGCGCCCCCAGCAGCGCCTTGGGTGCCAACGGTGATATCTACCTAGACACTGCCGCCACGCGCCTGTATGGCCCCAAGGCGGATGGCCTGTGGGGCTCTGGCGTTTCATTGATCGGCGCCGCCGGAGCAAACGGGACGAACGGAACCAACGGGACGAACGGGACGAACGGCACAGCAGCCACCGTCAGCGTTGGCACGGTGACCACAGGCGCTGCGGGATCGTCAGCAACGGTCACGAACACCGGCACCTCCAGCGCCGCCGTGCTGGCGTTCACGATTCCCCAGGGCGCAGCGGGAACGAACGGCACGAACGGCACGAACGGCACAGCCGCCACGGTGGCGGTCGGCACGGTCACCACGGGCGCTCCTGGATCGAGCGCTGCTGTTACGAACACCGGCAGCAGTTCTGCCGCTGTGCTGGCATTCACCATCCCTCGCGGCGACGCAGGCGCAGCAGGAGCCAACGGCACGAACGGCACAGCCGCCACAGTGGCCGTTGGCAGTGTCACCACGGGTGCGGCAGGCAGCTCCGCCAGCGTCAGCAACGGAGGCTCCAGCAGCGCGGCTGTCTTCAACTTCACCATCCCCCGTGGCGATACCGGGGCCACAGGCGCCACCGGCGCTACCGGCCCCGCTGGGCCTGTTGCTGGCAGCAGCGGCCAGCTCGTCTACAACAACGCAGGCAGCGCCGCTGGGGCATCGGTGGGCGGCGGTCTGACGCTTTCTGGTGGCGTGCTTGGCGCGGACACGATCTGCCTCACCGCTGCCGAATACGCGGCGCTTGCATCTCCCGTTTCCGGCAAGCTCTACCTAATTCGCCGAGAATACACCAGTCCGCCTGAATCGTTGTTGCCTGCTATTTATGCGGGATACAAAAACGGTGTGCAGGTGTTCTATGACGATTCGGGTGATGCTGGTAGGTTTTGGAAGACAAGGGCAAACGCGGCTGATAACTTTTGGAACAGCGTTACATGGGCACCATCGCTGAACCTGTTCTGTGCCGTGGCACTCACCGGCGTCGGAAACAGGGTGATGACATCTTCAGATGGAACAAACTGGACTACTAGAACAAGCGCAGCGGATAACCAGTGGAACAGCGTTACATGGGCACCATCGCTGAACCTGTTCTGCGCAGTTTCAGGCAGCGGCACCGGAAACAGGGTGATGACATCTCCAGATGGAACAAACTGGACTACTAGAACAAGCGCAGCGGATAACACTTGGAACAGCGTTACATGGTCGCCATCGCTGAACTTGTTCTGCGCAGTTGCAAGCAGCGGCACCGGAAACAGGGTGATGACATCACCGGATGGAGCGACATGGACGGCTCGAACAAGCGCAGCTGATAACAGTTGGCGTTCCGTTGTATGGGCACCATCGCTGAACCTGTTCTGCGCAGTTTCAAGCAACGGCGTCGGAAACAGAGTAATGACATCACCGGATGGAGCGACATGGACGGCTCGAGCAAGCGCAGCTGATAACAGTTGGAACAGCGTTACATGGGCACCATCGCTGAACCTGTTCTGCGCAGTTTCAGGCAGCGGCGCCGGAAACAGGGTGATGACATCACCGGATGGAGCGACATGGACGGTTCGAACAAGCGCAGCTGATGTCCAGTGGCTCAGCGTTACATGGGCACCATCGCTGAACCTGTTCTGCGCGGTGAGTTTCGACGGAGTTGGAAACCGCGTCATGACCTCCACGAGTTTCCCATGACACAACAACTCCCACAGATCGGCGCCACGGTTCGCCGGATCGAGCCTCCGACCAACGGTCTGGCCACGGTCTGCGAAGTGCAACGCAATGGCGACGACTACAGCATTTGCATCAACTACGCCGAAGGCGGGCAGGCGTGGTGGCCGCTGGAGTGTTTGGAAATTGTCAACGACACCACCTCCGACTGGGCGCGCTTCAAGCGAATCGCGCTGAACAGCGACACCTTGAACGGAATCATTGCCACCGCCTACGAATTAGCGCCGGTTGCTGCTGGCGCCCTGGCATCAGCGCTGTTGCGTGCTGAATCCGGGGATGTCAGCGATTTCGCGGACGCCTGGAAGAAGATCACGCGAGCTGTCGATGTCCCCGCCGAGGTGATTGCGGGCTTTGTCGGCGTGGCGCAAGCCTGCCAGCTCCCGGCGGATTTTGTGGCGGCGCTCTCGCCAGACTGAGGTACGACCGCATGAGCACCATGCCACCGGAGGACGTCAGCCACAGGGAGATCTGGATCGCGCTTACCGACCTGACCGGGCGAATTGACAACATCCGCAACCTGCTGATCGAGCGCAAGGAAGACCAGGACCGCACACGCAGGGACGTTGATGGCCTGTTTGATCGGGTGCGGCGGGTCGAGGCTCGTCTGGCGCAGGTGGTCATCCTGGGCGTGGTGCTGGCGATCTTGACTCAGGCATTCGGTCAGGCCGTGCAGCTCAGACTCTTGGTGCCGACCATTGAACGTCAGCAGGTGAAGCCATGACTTGGTTCACCGCTGCCATGGTGGCTACGTACATCGGCGTCTGTGAGGCCCGGGTGCCATCGCCGTATCAGGCCTGCGAGGCTCGCTGGAACTGGGCCTTGGGCGTGCTGGTGCCCTCGCCTATCCAGGGCGCCGGGCGGCTCATTGCTGGCCAGCTGCGCCGCCGCAGAGAGCCTGACATCAAACCCGACAACGATCAGCAGCCATGACCGCAAGCAAGAGCGAAACGATCCTGGCCCGCATCGCAACGGTGCTGGCCCCCACCGCGGGCATCAGCTCCAGAGTGTTCCGCGACCGCTGGGAGGCGTTGGCCAGATCGGAGCTCCCGGCCCTGGTGATCGAGCCGCAGAGCGAGAACGATGACATCCTCACCACCACCGAAACGGTTACCACCACGCTGGCGGTGAACGTTGACATCCTGATCAGTGGCGCGCCGTTGAGCACCCTGGCCGATCCCATCAGGGTGTCGCTGCATTCGCTGCTGCTGGCCGATACAACTCTGCGGGGCCTGGTGATCAGCATCTATCCAACCGGCCGCCAATGGGACGCGCAAAGCGGTGAGATTGGAGTGTTGAGGTGTTCCTACGCTGTCAGGTACAGGACCAGCCTTGGAAGCCTGACTTGAGCATCCTTCCTCCCCTCCCCGATCAGCCCGGCGCCTACCTGCTGGTGGACGACGACTGGATCCTCGACCACCGCACCGAACTTCCCGCCCTTCCTGATCTGAACCATGGCACTGACACGACGGCAGCTGTTGATGGTGGCCCTGGAGGGCTCCTACGGGACATCAGCGACCCCGACCGGCACTGATGCCCTGTTGGTGCTGGATCCCAGCCTGACGCCTCTGGATGCCCAGGTGATCGAGCGCGCCATCATTGATCCGGCGTTTGGCCGTGTGCGCTCGCGGATCCTGGCGCAACGCAAGCTGGGCCTGGCGTTTGGTGTTGAGGCCACCGGCAGCGGCACCGCCGGCACCGCGCCGAAGTTTGGCGCGCTGCTGCAGGCTTGCGGCCTGAGCCTGGCAACGGTGGCCAGCACAAGCAACACCTACAGCCCTGCCACCCCGGCCACCGATTCGGTGACGCTGAATCACAACTGGGATGGCAACAAGCATGAGGGCACCGGCGCCCGTGGCACGTTTGAGCTGGCGATGACGGCCGGCGAAATCCCCCGGTTCAATTTCACCATGACCGGGATTTACAACGCCCCCAGCGACGTTGCTTTCCCAACCCCGACCTACACCAACCAGGCGCAGCCGCTTGATGTGAGCGCCAGCAACACCACCAGCGTGAGCGTGGCTGGCCTGTCGGCTTGCATGGCTGAGTTCAGCCTGAACTGCAACAACACCATTGAGTTCTTTGATCACGCTGGCTGCACCAAGCAAGCCAGGATCACCGATCGCATGGTGGAAGGCAGTATCACGATCGAGCGGCCGGACCTGCTGAGCACCAAGGACTTCTACGCCCAGGCCATCGCCGGCACCACCGGCTCGATCAGCTTCACGCACGGCACCACCGCCGGCAATCGCATGGTGGTGACCATCTCGACCGCCAACTTCGGCCCGCCTGAGGTGGCTGACCTGCGCGGCATCGCTGGCCTGAAGATCCCGTTTGTGGCCCTGCACACTGCCGGCAGCTCGAACGAGTTCTCGCTCGCCTTCACCTGAGCCGCCAGGCTCAGGCTTTCGACTCTGAACCATTCACAGCAACCCCATGGGCTTCAAGATCAGCGAGGCCAGCAGCTACCGCTGGCCTGTGGCCGGCGAGGTGGCCGGCGTCCGCTTCAGCTTCAAGGCTGATTTTGCCTTCCTGCCTCAGGAGCGCATCGACTACCTGACCGTGGCATCGGCTCGCCGCCAGGCCCTGCTGGAGCGCGGCCAGGACGATGCCGACCTGCAGAACGTCACTGCTCGCGCCATCGCTGCCGAGGTGCTGGTGGGCTGGAGCGAGGTGACCGACGACAATGATGAGCCGGTGGTGTTCACCGCTGCCGCGGCCGATCGCCTCCTGCAGATCCAGGGCGTGGCCGCTGCGGTGGTCGAGGCTTGGGGTGAAAGCCTGCAGGGAGCCAAGCGGGGAAACTTGAAGGCGCCGCGCGGTATTGGCTGACCGGCGGCGCTGACGACCTGGAAGACTCCGCAGCGGCCTGGGGGCTGGAGCTCCCGCCGGAGGTGATCGGCCCGCAGGACTTTGAGGTGTGGCCAGAAAACTGGCCCGCGGTTGAATTGTTCCTGCGCTGCCAAACGCAGTGGCGCACCAGCGTGAACGGGAGAGCCGGCCTGGATTATGGCGTTGTGCTCAGCCTGGGTAGCCTGTACCAGATGGCCGATCTGCCGCGTGTTCTGGAGGATCTGCAGGTGATCGAGCACACCATTTTGCTGGAGCAGGCGCGATGAATCTGGATGCGATTCTGCGCATTGGCGCCAAGGTCACCGGCACTGAGCAGGTGGCGCAGCTGCAGGGGAAGCTCAAGGCGGCAGAAGGAGCAGCGCAATCCATGGCCAGCCGTGCCGGGCTGCTCAGTGGCGCGCTGGCCGCTGTGGTTCCAGCGGTCACGATTGGCGGCCTTGGTGCGTTGATCAGCAGCACCATTGAAGCCGGCGACGCGCTCAACGACATGAGCCAGAAAACCGGCGTGAGCGTCGAGGCCCTGGCAAAGTTCAAGAAGGCGGCGGCCACCAGTGGCACGGATATTGAGGCCGTGTCCAAGAGCCTGGTGAAGCTGGATCGGGGCCTGTTCAACATTGGCGGCAAGGGCGACAAAGTTGGCCCGGCCTTGGACCGGCTTGGCATCAGCGCCAAGGACGCAGCCGGGAACCTCAAGAGCGCTGATCAGATCACGCTTGAGGTGGCCAATCGGTTTGCGGCCATGCCCGATGGCGTTGAGAAAACGGCCACCGCGCTGGATCTGTTTGGCAAGGCTGGCGCCGACATGATCCCCATGCTGAACATGGGCGGCAAGGCAATCGACAGCCTGAGTATCAAGATGACCACCGCTTTTGCAAAGAAGGCGGACGACTACAGCGACAAGCTGGCCATGCTCAGCGGCAAGGTTGGCGGCTTGGCGGCTGGCTTGACCGTGGCCCTGCTGCCGGCTCTTGATGCCATCGCCACCGGGCTCACCGCGGTTGTCGATGGCTTCAGCAAGCTGCCCGGGCCGGTGCAGGCCATCATCGGCGGCGTGGCCCTGCTGTCCATCAGCCTGGCTGCTCTGGCGCCGATCTTTGCCAGCCTGATCACGGTGGCCACGGCATTCCAGGGTTTGACGATTGGCGCCACCATTGCCGGCTGGCTTGGAGCAATCGGGCCGCTGATCACCACCGTGGCCACGTTTGTGGCCGGGATCGTTGGCATGCCGCTGTTGATTGGTGCGGCATTGGTGGCGGTTGGCGTGTTGGTTTACAAGTTCAGGGATCAAATCTTTGGGGCGTTTAGGTGGCTTGGCGATGCCATCGGCAGCATTGGCGCGGCAATGATCAAGCCGTTTGAGGCTGCCGCCAATGGCATCAGACAGGTGTTGCGGAATGTGGTCAGCTATGGCGCCAACGTCATCAACGGATTCCTGGGCGCGGTGAATCAAATGATCGCTGCAGTCAACAGGGTGGCCGGGCAACTGCGCCTTCCCCAGTTGCCGCTGTTCGGTCTGGTTCCAACGCCGCAATTCGCCACCGGCGCCTATGTGACTGGCGCCACGACAGCCACAGTGGGCGAGGCCGGGCCTGAGTATGTGATCCCAGCGGCGCGCATGGGCGCTGCTTCCAAGGCGTTCCTGCAGGGTGCCAGGGGCATTGATGTGGTGAACGGCGCGGGCGGCTCGGGTGCCCCCACCATCAACATCACCACCGGCCAGGTGGTGCAGATGCCTGATGGCAGCCAATGGGTCAGCATGGCTGACCTCGAGCAGGCCATGCGCGCCACCGCTGCTGGTGTCTTGGGTCAGCTGCGCACCCCAGCCGGCCGGGTTGCTCTGGGAGGTGCCTGATGATCCGGGGGCAGGCGGCGTTCGTGGCGATCGGCGACGGCTTCGGCGCCACGTTTGCGCGGTGGCAGAGCTACTGGGTCGATGCCGTGGTGAGCTGGGACGGCGCATCCTGGAGTTACCAGCAGCTCGACTGGGCAGGGCTTGCCAGCGGCCAGGCTGTTGGCGATCAGGCGACGCTGACCCTGCCAGCGGTGCCATCGGTGCAGGCCATGACTGAGCAGGCTCTGGCAGGCCCGTGGGTGGCCACCCTGCGCGTGATCCAGTTCGATGATTCCACCGCCGGCAGCGGCCCACCAGCCAGCTACATCCTGGCCGCCAGCTGCGTCGGTGAGGTGATTGGCGCATCGGCCAGCCTCACGCAGATCACCTGGAAGCTGGGCTCGGCGTTGTCGCCGGTGGGCGTTCAATTCCCGCCGCGCACGGCGATCACGCCGTTGGTTGGAGTCCCCTGCCGGTTATGAACGACTTCGGCTTCAGCGTGAACATGCTGCCGCTCAAGAGCAGCACCAGCTCTTCGGGGAGCTCAGCAGCGGCCCAGCGCTACGGCACCATGAGCGTGGCCGCCACGGCGCTGTCCGGCCAGCTCCCCCCGCCCGCGAACGCCGCCGCAGCTGCTGGCAATTCGCCGCTGCAGGTGCCCCAGGCGGCCATGGTGGTGGGCGAGCCGATCCCGGTGGTGTTCGGCCGGAGGCGCGGCAACGTGGGTGGCGTGCTGACCTTCCCCAAGGCCACCGAGGCGCGGTTTGAGAACACCTCCACCACCATCACGGCGCGTTACCACTGCGTGCTGGGTGAGGGCTTGCTGGGTGATGTCGAGGTGCGCGATGCGCGCCAGGGTGAGTGCCGCCCTGGTGCCGTTTACAGCCAGAACTACAACCAGCGCGCTGGGTCATGGGCCGCCGGCAACGTCGCCACGGTCCAGAGCGGTTACACCGTGCCGGCATTCCCCAGTTTCACCGGCGGTGGCGGCAACTACCAGGGCATCAGCACCATCGAGTTCAGCGGCACCTATGCCGGCGGATCTGATCAGTGGCGCATCGGCTGGAATGTGTTCGTGCGCAATGGCCTGGTGATCGAGCGCGGCCGGCTGCTTGATTCCACCGCTGGGAGCAGCGACAACATCGCCGATTTGATCCTGTGGGCCCTGCAGCGCAGCGGCCGGGTGCCCGATGCCCTGATCGACTTCGACAGCTTGACCGCTGCGGCGCGATTCGTTGAAGCCAACGGCCTGTGGTGCAATGGCGAGTTCAGCAGCTCCACCAACCTGGGCGACTGGCTGATCAAGCTGCTGCCAGACTTCCTGCTGCGAGAAACCAAGATCGCCGGCAAGTTTGGCCTGCGGCCTTTGTTGCCCACCAACTCAGACGGCAGCATCAACACCGGCACGATCACACCGGCCTGGAGCCTGACGGAGGCGGCAATCATCCCCGACAGCTTCCAGATCGAGTACGCCGAAGCCAGCAGCCGGCGGCCGGTGGCCATGGCGATGCTGTGGCGCCAGCAGCAAGACGCCACCGATGTGCCGATCGTGCGATCCCTGGCGGTGGGCGATGTCAATGCCAGCGGCCCGGTTGAGCAGCACGACCTGAGCCAATACGTCACGACCGAGAATCACGCGGGCAAGGTCGGCGCCTATCTTTATGCCCGGCGCACCCTTTCAACGCACACCGCCACCGTGCGGCTCAAGGCCGGCAGCCAGACCGGCACCATTGCGCAGGGCGACATCGTGCAGATCTACTTGCAGAACTCCAGCAGCCGTGAGCCCGCCGATGTGTTCAATCGCTACTACCAGGTGGAATCAGTGGCGCAAGCGATCAGCGGTGAAGAGACGCTGCAGCTCAGCCATTTCCCGGTTGATTCCAGCGGCCGGAGCCTGATCGCGCTGGCCGTGACCCGCGCCAGCGGGCCGGGCCAGGTGCTCTCCAGCAACCGTACCGGCGGCGGCTGTGATGTGGCCGGAGCGTCGGCCAACACCACGATCCCCGCAAAGAACACCAGCGGCACGCCGATCAGCGGCCAGGCGTCCACTTATTGGGCGGCATCGGGGCAGTCGATTGACCTGTTCCGCCCGTGGACTGAGCTGCCCCGCGACGCACCACCCGGCGCCGGCAATGGCACCGGCGTTCCTGGCAGTCCAACACGCGCTGGAGCGCCCGTGGCGGGCCCTGATGGTCCGCTCGGCCCAAGCGATGGCACCGGCGGCCTTGGTCCCTGCCCGTTTGGGTATTACCGCATCACCAGCAATGTTGATTTTGCAAGGATCAACGCTTTCGATCTAGCCATTTCAGCAGGTGACACGATCATCTCTAAAAACGTGCCAACCGTTTCTTCGCTTGGCAATGTCAACAACGGCATCTTCATCACCGAGCGTTACCGGGTGTCATTCACCAACATGGACGGCAACGCCGAAAGCAGAGACTATTCAGGCGTCATCGGCTCAACCAACGGTGATACATTCAGAGCGCCTTTCAGATTTACCACGACCGAATATTGCTGCAACGCATCAGATGGCACCCTAGGCTCTTGCACTTCAACACGCAGATACAGGGTGAAGCCAGGCGACACGCTCTGGGACATCGCCGGCCGTTACTACGGCGACCCGACCAGGTGGCCCGACATCTACAACGCCAACCGGGGCATCATCGGCTCTGATCCCAACCTGATCTATCCAGGCCAGAACCTGACCGTCCCAACGTAATGGCTCAATTCCCCGGGCTATCTCCAACAGCTGCGCCGATCACGTTTGGAGCGGTGCCGGTCACGATGGCCAGCAGCCTCAACGGCTCGGAGTCACGCATCCGGCACGGCACGGCGGAGATTGGCAGGCGGCTGCGTTTGACGTTCGAGAACGTCAGCGAGTCTGACTTCCTGGCAATCTTGAGCCATTACCGTGAGCAGCGCGGTGGCTTCGATTCGTTCGGATTCAGCACCACCACCTTGGCCGCAGCATTGACTCCATCTGGCTACGCCTGGCTCTACGCCAGCTCGCCCCAGGTGGTCGATGAGCACGCCAACGTCTTCACGGTGGCCTGTGAGTTCAAGGCCGAACCACGCGGCCTGGTGGTGGCTCCTGGCGACACCTGGCGCAGCTTCTTCTCGACGTTCACGCCAGGGGCCAGGAGCAATGGGATTGTTTCAGCCGCTGGGGTGCCATGGGTGACCAGCTCGACCACGTTCACGCCTGGCCGCACTGATTTCCCGCTTTCTCCGGTGGCCTGGTTTGACGGCTCCGATGCAACGGCGCGCACGATCGTCAGCGGCGCATTCAGCGCGCTGAACGACAAGTCTGGCAACGGCTGGAACCTGGCCCAGTCTGATTCATCGCTCAGACCGGCCCTGGCATCAAGCTCAATCAACGGGCTGGACGCAATCCAATGGCCCAATTCTGGTAACGCCAAGCGGCTGTTCAATACAAATTCAGCCACGTTTACAACGGCCGCTGTGTATGCCATTGTTCAATGGACAGACGGCGCAACGTTTACTGATTTCTGTGGCATCTTCAACGCAAACGACAACGGCGTTGCGTACTGGCTAATTGGCCAAGGTGGCGGGACCGGGCTAAATGTTGCGACCTTTGACACGATCAACATCAACGGTGGCAGCACCAACAAGGTCAATAATTTGCTGCCTGACATTTCCAGCCCGCGCTTGATTCGCGCCACCATTGCCGGAGGTGGCACGGTTTCAACGGCCAGCGGGCTGGCCTTTGGCATGGATCGGAACTATGGCTCCCTCTCTCGCGGCTGGCATGGATTGATTGGCGAGCTGGTGGCGTTCTCAACGGTGCCTTCATCTGGCGATGACGCCAGGATCCGCGACATCCTGATGACTAAATGGGGCCTTTCCTAGCCTGAACCAGGCTCCTGACCCCGATCTGACGTGGCATCCGTCGTTTACGACTCGTTCTTGGCCGACGTGTTCAGCGGCGCGGCCAACACGTCGCACAGCTATAAGGCGCTGCTGACGACCAGCAGCTACACCGAGGACCGTGGTGCCCACAGCAAGCGCAGCAGCGTCACCAACGAGGTGAGCGGGACTGGGTACACCGCCGGCGGCGTTGCGGTCACGCTGACCGCCAGCTTGAACACGACCACGCACAAGCTCACGCTGACCATCGGCTCAGCCACCTGGTCCAGCAGCACCATCACGGCGCGCAAGCTGGTTGTTTTTCGGGCCCGCGGTGGCGCCAGCTCTGCTGATGAACTGGTCTGCTGCGTGGACAACGGCACCGACCTGGTGAGCAGTTCCAGCACCATGCAGTGGAACGCCAGCACCTGGGAAATCCCGCTGCCGGCGCCGGTCTGATGGCGCAATTTCCTGCCCTTGAGCCGCTTGATCGGTCCTACGGCCTGGGTGCTCACCCGGTCTCTGCGGCGACGCTTGCCAACGGTGACGAGACCAGGTTCCTCCATGGGGCCCTGGCGTTCGGCGTGCCGATGTCGTTGCAGTTCCGCAAGCTCAACGCCACCGACACCCAGGCGATCCGGGACCACTACGCGGCTCACAGCCAGGCCCGACCGTTCACGATCCCCGCGCAGCTCTGGCGCACACACACCACCGCGACCGATGTGGTGCCGGCGGAGTTTGCATGGCGTTATGCCGCACCGCCGGAGGAAACGCCGATCAGCGGCGGCCTGTTTGATGTCTCTGTGTCCCTGCTCTCTGTTGACTGATCACCATGGCCAACACCATCGCATCGGTTCGTGACGCAGCTCAGGAGATCGCCAAGCGCGGCCAGATCCTGCCGCATCAGCTGGCGGCACTGAGCGCTCTGGATCAGGCTCTCACGCCTGAGCAGCGGCAGCAGTTCACTGAGGACTGGCGTGCCGTGGGAAGCCCAGCAGCGCCGATGCCGAAGCCGCTGCCGCCGCCGGTGCGCAGGACCACCAACCCGCTCACGGGGTTTCCCTATTTCGCGCAAGGGGACAACGGGAATGAGGGGTGGCGTCAGTGCCAAACCAGCTCGATTGCGATGTGCCTGGCCTACCTGGGCGTGGGCGGCATCAAAGACGATCTGGATTATCTGCAGGCGGTGAGGCGCCACGGGGACACCACCAGCCAGGCCGCGCATCAGGCGGCGTTGGCCGAGCTCAAGGTGCGCGCGCGCTTCGTCACCAACTGCTCAGCCTCCCAGCTTCAGGCCGAGATCCGCGCCGGTTTGCCAGCCGCCATTGGCGTGCTCCACCATGGGCCAACGTCGGCGCCATCAGGCGGCGGCCACTGGCTCGCGGCCTACGGCTTCGATGCCTACGGCTGGGTGGTGAATGACCCCTTCGGAGAGCTGGACCTGCTCAACGGCCAATGGCTCCGCACTGGCGGCAAGAGCGGCCGCAACCTGCGCTACAGCTACCGGAACCTCAACCCACGCTGGCTGCTTGAAGGGCAGGCCAGCGGCTGGGCCTGGCTGTTCAGCTGAGCGGCACTGGCTGGCCCCGGCTCACCAGCAGGGCCCGGTAGCGCTCCATGAGCTTCAGCCCGCAGCGATCGCGCAGGCACACCCCACCGGCGCAAATCTCCCAGCAGGCGCTGCCGTGCTCGTCGATGACGACGTGCAAGCGGTCGCCGTCAGACTGGAGATCCTGAGGTGATGTCATGTCCTGGCTCGACCCTGCTCTCAGTCTGTCGGCCGAGCTTGAGCTGGAACGCGCACGCCGGGCAATCCCCAAACTCCACCGCCATGACCTCGAGGCCCGGCTGGATTCGGCGTTGGTTCACCTGGTGACACAGGATCAGCTGCTGCGGCAAGCGCTGGCCCGGGTGCAGGAGCTGGAGCTTAAAGAGATCGTCAACCAGCCGCCCAGCGATCAACACCACGCCTGGGCCGCTGAGGTGCGCGGGTGGTTTGGGTTGGGATCCTGAGGCTGAGCTGCCGTGCCACCTCCGGCAGCGGCGTGCGCAACGCCGCTTCAGCCTCACGCAGCTGCGCCCGGGCGGCTGGGATGGTCAGCTTCTCGGATGCCGCCAGCGGCCCCAGCTTGAGCTTGGCGCAGCCAATCCCCCAGCGGCCGGCAATCAATCGGGCCTGGAGCGGCGGCAACGCGGCAAGGCGCTCACGCAGCTCTATGGCCAACGGGTCAGGCTCTGGCGCGCCAGGGGTGGCCAACATGGCGCCCAGTGGCGATGGATCCTCGGACCCAGCCACCGGCTGATCAAGCGAGCAGCAGGACTGGCCAACGGTGAGCACCAGATCAAGATCACGCAGGCTCATGCCCAGCGCTTCGGCCAGTTCGGCGCGGCTGGGTTGACGCCCCAGCTGCCGCTGCAGCTCCTCGCCGATTCGGCCCAGCCTGGCCAACTTGGGCGCATGGCCCGATGGCGGCCGGATCAGCCTGCTGCTGGAATCGCACCAACGACTGACACCCTGCCGGATCCACCAGTAGCCAAAGGTCGAGAACTTGTAGCCCCGCGCCGGATCAAATCGCTCCGCGCCACGCATCAGGCCCATGGCGCCAGCCTGAAACAAGTCGGGCAGATCAGCCTCCCCAACCTGCCGGCCCAGGCCCGGGCGCATCGTGCGCACCACATGGGCCACCAGGCGCAGGTTTGCGCTGACGATGCGATCCCTGGCCCTGCGGCCGCGGCGGGTGATGCGAGCAGGAGCCTGATCAGGCCCGGCAGGATGATCCTGCCAGGCCCGAACCAGGCTGCCGAGGTGGAGTTCCTCGGCTGCGGTGAGCAGCGGCTGGCGCCCAGCCTGCTGGAGCCAATGCGTTGCCGCGTCATCGCTGCTCATGGGTCAGGGCGGCGTGGGGCAGATCAAAACCGCCGCGACGCCCAGCGCAGCGGCCACCACCAGCGAGCCGGAATGACCACCGGCAATGCAGATCACAGCCACGCCCAGCACGGCCAGCAGCAGCGAGAACGCGCAGCGTTGGGCTTCGTGTTCGCTCATGACGCCCCCCTGATGCGACGGCGCAGCTGGCGGCTCCAATGCAGGCCCACGCCAAGGCCCAGCAGCGGGGCAGGGCCTGGGGCGCCGGGTGCGCTGATCGGCCTGCAGGTTCCTGGACCAACGACGGGATCGATGCAGAGAATCAGGCCGCCGCTGGTGGTGGGCGGCGTGCCGCCGGGGAGGCCCAGCAGCAGCGCCAAAGGAAGAGACAACATCAGAACGGCACCTCTTCGCTATCGCCAAACTCATCAACGAAGCCACCGGCATCAGCGGCGACGCTGTAACCCTCCTGCTCTTCAAAGCCATCGGTGGCGTCTTGCTCCTCCCGGGGCACGAAGCCGACCACCTGGGCGGCCTTGGGCTGCAGGCTCAGGCCCGTCCCTTCCGGCCGCTCCCAGCCGTAGGTGGTGAAGCTCAAAATCACCTCGGAGCCGTTGCCGATGGCGGCACCATCCCAAGGCTGTTTCTTGGCATCGATGACGCGCGGGCCCGGTGCGGTGCTGCCGTCGTCGCGCGTGAACTGCTGGGTCTTGAACTTGACAACCACCTTGGAAGCGTCGTCTTTGTCGGCCTTCCAGGGCACCCCTTTATCGGAGCGCTTCTTTTTGCTGCCGTGAGTTTCGGTGAAGATCGCCTCAAGCTTCTCGATGAACGCGGCGTGACTGGGGTTGGTCTTGGGCTCCAACACCAGCTCGCAGGTCCAGGCCTTCGGCTTGGATTCGTCGAGCTGCGCGCGCGGGGTGATCAGGTGGGCCCAGCGCACGGTGGCGCGGGGCGTGTAGTGGATCTCGGATGCCATGGTCAATTCAGGGGGGAAAGGGGATCAAGACCCGCACCAAGGCGGATCAGGTGATGCGCAGCGCCGGAGCGGCTGAGCTGGTGCCGCTCCACCAGGTCGAGAACCGCGGCGGCAGAGTCGGCCCTGAGGCTCACCATCACGACCACCGAGCCGCCACCCAAGCGCTGCGCGCTGCCGTAGGTGCGGCGGTTCTGAGTGGCTGGCAACGTCGGCCGGCGCTTGCGCGGCTCAGGCTCTGGACTCTGATGCTTGCGGGTCATGCTGCTGCGTCTTCAACAATGGACAGGACAGGTGCCATGCGAGCCGGCGGGTAATCGCCGAGCATGTCGGCCAGTTCCCTGGCCAGCCGCTCGATGGTGTCGGTCTGCCGGCTGAGCCCCAGCATCCGACCGATGCCGATCGGGCCGGGGTTTTGCTCCAGGCTGGCCGCTGCCTTTTCGGACAGCGCCGCCTGGTATTCGTTGCCCACCTGCTCGAGGAGCTCCAGGGCGCGGCGCAAGCGCTCGCGGTTGCGTGGGTCGTTCATGGCCGCGGCATCCCCATGGCTTCACCGGTGAAGCGATCCACAAAGTCAAGGTGCTGAAACTGCAGGATCAATGGCGCGATCGCCTTCTCGCTGGCAGGCACTTTGAAGGCGCTGCGGAAGCTGATGGCGAACGACTTGCGTTCGGACGGGTCCATTTCCTTGATCATCTGAATCGCCGCGGCCTTCTCCTGATCGCTCAGGGGATCCTCGGGCGCCCGGCCCGGCTGAGCAGGCTCAGCGATGACCACGCCGCAGGTGGCGGCGGCCAGCGACTCGGCGGCTACATCAACCGCTTCAACCGGATCCGCCGGTTTATGCGCTTTCCGCATTTTTTTATCAGGCTCAGCAGGCTGAGCCTCTTGCTCCAAAGGAAAGGCGCCCAGCAGGCCCAGGATCAAAGCCAATGGGTTATCCCCGAGGGCCTTCTCCTCCGACCCAGCGCTGTGGCGCAGGATCGCCTCAGTCACTTCCCCATCAATGGGGCGAAACAGCCAGCAGAAGCCGGCTTCATTGGCAGCCGCCAAAACATTGGCGGCGCATTGGCCATGGGTCTGGAGCTGGAGCTGGGCCAGGGCGGCTGAAAATGCCGCGTCGGCATCGAATGCCCGGAGGGCCAGCTCCGTGGATAGGAGTTGGGGTTGTTGGTGCATGTGGTGCTGAAATGCTGCACCACCGGACCTTAACGCCTAACTAAGCCACGACGCAAGCGCTTAACTCAGAACTCCGACCATCATCCCCCCCCCCCCCCCCCCCCCCTGGGTGGCACTCCGACCGGCCAACGCAGCGGCCCAATCACCGATCCAACCCACCACAGCCCACTCGCCCTCCTCAGGGTTCCAGCAGGGCTGCAGCAGCTCAGGGGTGAAGCCGCCGGCCAGGCCGTCTTCAACCGCCTCACGGGCAGCGGCGGGCACCACCCGGGCAAACTGCCCCATGGCCTGGAGCGGGCGCAGCTTGTGGGCCGCGCCAACCTCGATCACCTGTTCGCGCCAGTCATCGCCCAGGTCGATGGCGGCCTGCTGGGTGAGCTCTGGGAATGGCGAAAGCGGCTTGGGTTGCAGCCAGTCGGGGATGGGGCGAATCCCGGCATGACATTCCCAGAACGCCGCAGGGCCCCATGGCTGGCCAGCCTGATCGCAGATTGGTTTGCTGCCGGTCAGCTCGTCGAGGATCTTGCGGGAGCTCACCCCCTTGTAATCGCCGGCGGCGACCCTGGCGTTCATTTCACCCAGGTACAGGAACAACGGCGCGCGCGGGTGTTTGGTTCTTCCTGTCTCCAGTTCGCTCAGGCCGCTATGGGGCAGGGTGGCAAACGGCTTGGCAGCCTGATTCGCCCACTCGGCGGCGGTGTACTGGGTCCAGCCGTTCCGCTCGCGCCAGCGGCGCAGCATGGCGCCGAAGGCAATGGCGGCTTCAGCCTGGGTGTTGCGGACCTGTTCACGGGTGCTCATGGTCGTGATCCTGGGTAGGTGGTGCCATAACCCTAAGGTCCTGACTTGGCTTGGCGCCACTGGGAACTCCGACCCTCAGCACAACAGCATCCGAGCTGCTGCAGGTTGACGCAGTGGCACTGCTGGGCTCAGACTCCAGAGCATGGATGCACGCACAGCGCTACGCCGGATCGTTGCTCGGGCAATCGCGCAGCCGGACTTTGACGCGGCTGGGATCGCCGACGTAGAGAATCTCCGCGCAGAACTCCAGCAGGATCACCCTGAGTTCTTCGTCTGTGGCGCCGTCAAGCACATCGGGACGGCTGAGCGCATCGCGAAAACCTGCCCAGTTCGCTGATACCACTGGCGGTGGCGCCAGCAATTCAAGGCGCATGGCGTCAATCGTGGGCGCCAGGCCCGGCACACCCTGAGCGGCCAGCGCTTCAAGCTGGGCCAGCTGCTGGCGCTTCTCGGCCTGCTCTGGCGCGTCCTTGGTCGGCTGCGCCGATGCAGCGACATCACCCATGGCCGCGGCGGCTGCGCGCAGCTCCTTGATCACCTGGTCCCGGATCTTCCATTCCGCCAAGCCTCGGCCCCAGAAGCGGCAATGAAGGTGGGTGCATTTGAGTCGCTGCTTTCCGTGAGCCACGGCGTAGTGCATTGCCTTGCCGCAGCCAGCGCAACGCACCAAGCCTGAGAAAGGTCGTATCACTCGAGGCGCCCTGGTGCCCGCAATCTTCCTGGAGTCAATCAGCCGCCGGGCCTGCTGCCACTCTTCCCAGTTGATCAAGGCCGCCACCCGATCGGCTTGGCTGTTGATGATGCCCCTGAGGATTGGATTGTTGACCCAACGGCCCAGGCCTCGCGCGCTCCAATCAAGACCATGGCGCCGAATGGTGCCGGGCAGATTGAACTCCATCGCGGCCAGCTGGTCCCACAGCAGTCGCGCCTCGGCAAACCGCTCAGGGTGCGGCACCACCTGGGAACCGTCGTAGGCATAGCCGAACGGCACGCGCCCGCAGGCGTAGTGGCCGGCGGCTTTGCGCCTGGCCAGGCCATTGCGGATGTTGATCGCCTTGATGTCGCTGTCAATCTCGTTTACCAGCGACAACACGCCGGTGAGCAGCTTTCCCGATGGGTCGGCAGTGTCAGACGGCGTACCGTCAAGCAGTCGGACCTCCACGCCAAGCCGTGCGCACATGCGCAGGAATGGCACGTCTTCACCCTTGCGGCTGAGGCGGCTCAGGCTGATGGCCACCACCCGCCGCACCCTCCCACCGGCGACCAGCGCCAGCAGCTCATCCCAGCCGGGCCTGGGGCCTTCCTTGTGGGCGCTGCGGCGCTCGGCAATCACTCGATCGCAACCGGCGTCCCTGAGCTGCTTTACCTGCTCAGCAATCGAAACATCCTGCTCGGCCTTGTCCGTGCTGACCCTGGCATAGCCGATGATCACCCGCCCGCTGCAACTGCGACGAGGCTAGGGCTTTGCAGGACCTTTCTAAAGAGTGCGCCGGTTATGCACCAATAAAAAACCCCGGCCCGTAGAGCAGCCGGGGCAATGCAGCACCCACAGGACCAGCCTAGGAAGGCTGAGATCCCTAGCCTGCAGGGGCCGGCGGGATCTTATGGCACAACCCAGGAAGATCAGGCTGTTGCGCCACTCCCCTGAGCTGCTGGAGATCCGCATTCCCTACCAGCGGGCGGAGCCCCATGAGTTCCTGCTCTGCTCAGACATCCACCTCGACAACCCGAAGTGTGACCGCGAGCTGTTGCGGAAGCACCTCAAGCAGGCCCAAGGCCGCGGCGCCCATGCGTTGATGTTTGGTGATGTCCTGTGCCTGATGCAAGGCAAGCGCGATCGGCGCGCCAGCAAGAGCAGCATCAGGCCGGAGCACTTGGGATCGAATTACTTTGATCTGGTGTTTGACGAAGCCGCTGAATGGCTCAAGCCGTTCGCGCAAACCGTCCTCATGATGAGCGACGGGAACCATGAGACGGCGATCATCAGCCACAACGAAATTGACCCCCTCGGCAACCTGACCCGCCTGATGCGCGACCGCTATGGCTCGCCGTGCGAGCACATGCGTTACCAGGGCTTCATCTGGTTCAGCTTCTTCATGGCTGGCGCCAATCGAGAAGAGAAGATCCGGCGCACGACGCTGTTCTTTCATCATGGCGCCTGGGGCGGGATCATCACCAAGGGCACCATGGGCGGTGGCCGTTATGCCGCCATCGCGCCGGATGCGTCGATCCTGGTGAATGGCCACAACCACGAACGCAGCATCGTGAGCCATCCCTGCTACCGGCTGGGCCAGAGCGGCCGACAACGCATCGAGCAGCGCTGGCACCTTCAGACTGGCACCTACAAAGAGGAGTTCGAAGGCGGTGGCGGCTGGGCGGTTGAGCGCATCGTGATGCCCAAGAGCCTGGGTGGCGTCTGGCTGCGGCTCAAGCCTGAGCCAGACGGCGGCGTGTCGATCAGCTGCGAGCCTGCTTCCTAGTAAACGCCCCGCACCCCCTGGCCCAAGCCAGGCCCTCCAGCAGCGGTTCAGGGATGCCCAGCCCACAGCGGCCCAGCTGCATGTGCTGCTTCGTCTGGTCGCGGCTGTCCCAGTGCACGCACTGATGGCACAGGCGCCGGGCCTGATCGGGCTCCATGCGCTCCATGTCTGGCGCTTCATCGGCCCAGCGCTCGCCAAACCTCACGCGGCGCACCGTCTCGCGGCCCAGGCCCACCTCAGCGGCAATCTGGGCATGGGTAACGCTCGGCGGATACTCCAGGATTCGGCGCACTAGGAGTCGGCCGCGGCTCTTTGTTTCCAACGTGGGCTGTCGTTGCAGCTCAGGCTAGAAGTGCTGATCAGCTGGCCCATGCCTCGTCCTCGGGGAACAGCTCAGCCATCGTGGGTGGTTCAAGCTCTGGCAACGGGTCAGGCTCTGGCCAGCAGCTGCAGGTCAGCAAGCGCTGCTGCAGCCGCTCGCGCTGTTCATCGGTGAGCAGGTGGCGCAGCGGCTCAAGCACCACCGCCGCGGGCCCGGCGAGCCAATCAGGCCAGCGATCGCAGCCAAAGCTCCAGGTTTCGCCATCCGGTGCCGTGGCGGCCCACAAGCGGCCAAGCTCCGGCCCTGGGTGCCACCACAGGCTCAGCCGCCAGCCGTTGGCTAGGTCAATGCGCTGGCTGCCGCCGGCATCGCTGACCGGCCGATCAGCCAGCAGCGCACAATCAGGCTCGGCAGCCTGAGCCAGCACGGCCGCCAGGGCGGCGCGGCTGGGTGGGGCGGGGGGTTCGATGGTGTTAGGCATTGCGCTCCAGGTGCGACACCTCCTCGGCTTGGGTCAGCAGCTCAATGCGGCGGATCTCTAGTGTGTGCGGGCCATCTTGGAGGTACTGAGCCAGGTAATGATTACCCTCGCTCAACGCCTGAGAATAGGTCGGTGCTGTCCCGCCAGCCTGCTGGTTGTAATCGCCGTCCACGACAGCAAACTCAAAGTGGACCTCACGCGCCACCGGGGCGGGCTGGGCGACTGGGGACTGGGTGGCGCCGTGCTGGCGGCCAAGGTCGTAGCAGCGCCTAAGCCGCCCCTGTTCAGTAGACAAAGGCATGCTGTAGGCGAGCTGATACAGCTCCTCATCCGTGGCCACCGTGTCCGCCTTGATGGCAGGGCCGCCAATCAGCAGTATGTCGTGTGGTTGTGCAGCCTCCAGCGCCTCAACGCGCTCCAGCAGGTTCAGCAACGTTTGGGAAACAACAGCACCATCGAGGGCGGCGGACTGGCGCAGCCAGTTTCTGGTTTGTGGAGAGATGGTCACGATGCCATCTCCGCAACGGTGCGCTCAGCCAGCCAGTCTTCGACGACCGCCAGCGCCGCCGGCGGGACCAGGCGCGCACCAACAGGGTGCCAGCGCGTGTCATCCCAGCGGCCAGCCGGGAGCCAGGCGGCGCATTGATCGAGCATTTTGTGCATGCGCTTGCGGCGCACGAAGTTCACGACCCAATAGCCGGGGCCCGGGTGCGCGGTGACGGTCAAACCGATCGTGGGATCGGTGTAGAAGGTGTGGGGGGTGGGGTCAGGCATGGGAGTCTGAGGGTGAACGGTGATTGGTCATTGCTTCTCGCATCAAGCCTCGAACCCACACCGTGATCGGCATGTCGAGGCTGTTGCAATGCTGGCGGATCTTGTCGTACAGATCAGGCTGAACCGTGATCTGAATCAGCCGGCGGTTGTCGTCTTTGCGGGTGGTCATGCCGGCACCTCCTGAATCATTTGCATACCTGGCCATTGGCCGCTGGCTTGTCCGAGAAGGTTGGTCTTCAGCCAGACCTTGCAGCCGTCGCGGCGTGCGGTCGCCACAAGGTCAGCTACCCACTCAAAATCAGGCGCAAACGCTGGATTCTGGCCAACATTCTCCGATTGAGCGCCTATCACGATCCAGTCAATGCCCTCAAGGTTTGAAAACCTGATTGGTTCCAATAACGGCTCCAGTGACAGCCACTTGACTTTGACGCCTGACACCTTGCCCATGGCGGCCAGGGTCGGCTCAGCTCGATGCTGATCGTCAACCGATGCGCCAATCCAGCCGCTGGCAGGAAGCTGCAGACGATCGTAACGCTGCGGAAACTTTGTCAGATACAGGTACTCCCACTGTGGGTTGGCCACGGTGGAGGCAACAACCCGATCAATCCACTCTTGGGGCACCCAGGCGCCAAACAGGTCGGCCATGGAGCAAACAAAGACGCGACCAAAGGCCGGCTCATCTTGTGCACGTTGAGGCACCGACGTGTTCTGTGGCGCTTCCAGTCGTTCGTGGTGAAACAGTGGGGTGAAGCCGGCCGGGTAGTACGGCTTCATGTCGCGCGACTCAGCAATGGTTCGGGCGTAGCAATAGCTGCAGCCATGATTGCAGCCGGTGACGGGATTCCAGCTCCACATTGCCCAGCCGATTTCGGTGCCTTTCTGCTGGTTGAACGTGGCCTTGCCCTTGGGCTTCGGATAGCTGAACGGGTTGCCTTTGTGATCAACCAAGGTGATAGTGGCGTCTTCCTGCAGCCTGGGCGCTTCGGGCTGCGGCCTGGTGGCGGCCTGCTGTCGCTCCCGCTGCTGAGCTTCGCGGTGCGCCTTGTCAAGCGCCATGGTACCGGCCTGCACCTGCGGCAGCAGATCGGGCGCCACCTTCGCTACGCGGGCAGCCTGCTCCACTGAGCGAGAACTGGCGCCGACGGCCTTGGCGGCCTGGGCAGCGACGTTGCGACCCTGTTTGCGTTGCTCGGCCAGGACCGACGCTGCAGCCATCTGGGCGGCCGTTTCCGCGACGGGTGAAAGGTACCGCAGATCTGCGGTACCTTTATTGGCTGGCTTTCCGGGTGCCGCCGATCTACCGGCCTCGGCCATGCGTTCGGTTGCCGCCGGCTGCAGCAGCTCCCGCACACTTAGTGCCACGACGGCACGCTGGCCAGCATTCAGGTGCCGCCGATGCAGGTTCGCGCTCAGGCTGAACTGCACAGGGTCGTCGCCGTCATAGGTCTCCAGCACCACCTCCTGATTGGTGCGGTAGCAGGCGACCAGGCGGTTGCGGCCATCGAGCAGGGTGCCGTCACGCCACACGATGATCGGCTGCTGCAGGCCGCGTTCTTTGATGTCGGCGCACAGCTCGCGCAGCTCATCACCCTCGACCATCGGAAACAGATCAGCAGCCGGATGAATGCCGGTGATCTCGTCGTAGTGACGCAGAATCTCAGTCCAGTCCATCACAGCTCTACTCCACGGTTGAACTCATCGCGGGTCAGAAACAGAAACCGCTGCAGTTCGTGAAACGCGTCCGGGTTCCGCTTGCGCCACACCACTTGCGGTGGCGCCGTGATCTTTTTTTCCAGCCTCTGCGCCGCTTGCAAGCATTCGCTGGTGATCTCGTCCCGCCACTTAGATGGCGCCGTGATCAGGTACGCCCACTGGTCAGCGCCGCCGACAGAAAACAAGCACGCATCGTGCCAGTTTTGCAGCAACGACTCGCACAGAACCTCAACGCGCGTAAACCATTCGCGTCGCTTCCCTTCCTCAATGCGCTTCAACCCGCCAACGTTGCAGCCAAGCGTCGATAGCGATGTGGTGAACTTTGGGCAGTTGCGCACGAACTCTGGCGTCAAGCTCCAGTCTTCGATGTGGTTCGGGTCGTTGTAGATGAAGCAGGCCGCATCTCGATTGATCAGTGGCGGCTGCAGTTCTTGGGAGTTGGCGTTGAGGTAACGGACCTCTCCGTATCCCTTGACGTGCACGCCGCGGGAAAGCTCCATCCACTCATTGGCCGCCAGCCAGCTGCCCGTGTTCTTGAGCAGTTCGGAATGCGTGATCGCCTGTTTTTCGCAGCTGGTCAGCCGCACCGGCAGGCGGTTGCGCCGCACAAGCCAGTCGGCGTGACGCAGGAAGATCCCAGGCGAGCAGCCGTCACCGAAGGCGGCTCGGGGCAGCAGCTCGCCTTGCTCTGTAGGGACGTAGGGAACGCCGTCACCGGCGGTCAGGTCGTACAGCAGCACTTCCTTGACCGGAGGCATGCCACGGCTAAGGACGCCCATTTCTCTGCCCAGCAACCTGTTAAGCAGGAAGTGCTTGCATGGCGTGATTCCTGACTTTCCAGGTTGCTCGCTTTTTTTCCGCGTTGGTGCGGCGACCATTAAGAATGCCGGCAACCAGGCCGGTCGATAGGACACAGGGCTGGCCGTGGCCAGGAGCGGGGCCGGTTGCAGCCGGCCTGGTTCCGCATGAGCAGACCATACAGGCTCAGAACTCCGACCGTCAAGCCTCAGCCTTGCCACTCCGTATCCGCCACGGATACGCTGTCTGGGCTTGACCCCCACCCATGCACCCCATCCCCGTACGGCTCCCGGCCGATCTGATCCACTGGCTGGATCAGGCTCGGGACTCTGAGCCGCGTTCCACCGTGATCCGCCAGATCCTGCGCGATGAGAAACGGCGCCGCGAGCGCGCCCAGGCCCGCAACGATCGCCAGGCCCGCCCGTGATGACCTTGACACCTGAGCTGCTGGCGGAGCTCCAGCAGGTGGACAGCGACTGGCGGCTGATCCCCTGCGATGGACTCAAGCGGCCTGTGGACCCGGCCACCGGGGACATGAAGACGGACTGGAGCCACCACACCTACGACGCCGACGGCATCGCCGAGCTGGCCGATTCCAGCTTCGTGAAGGCTGTCGGCCTGGTGCTGGGTGAAGCGTCCGGCGTGATCGCCGTGGACTTTGACGGCACCGGCGCCGTGGCGATGTTCAAGCAGGTCTACGGCCGGCTTTGGTCTGACCTGCCTCCCACGGTGGCCTGGTCATCCGGCGTGATCAATCGCCGCCAGATGGCCTTCAGAGTGCCGGCTGATCTGTGGCCCCATCTGCGCGGCCGGCGGGTCTGGCACAACGATGCCGGCCGCATCGTGCTTGAGCTGCGCGGCACCGGGCACCAGTCCGTGATCGCTGGGGCGCACCCTGACACCGAGGGTTACCGCTGGATTGATGGCCGCTCCCCTGCCGATCTGCAGGTGGCCGATGCGCCGGATTGGTTGTTGTGGCCCATGCTCAAGGCCGCGACGGAACCGGCAGCAGCTGAGCACCAGCCGGCTTCTGATGCCGACGTGCCCAGGGCGCAGGAGCTGTTGAGGCACATTCCGCCCTGTGAGGACTACGACCGCTGGCTGCGGGTCGGCATGGCGCTGCACAGCGTCTCGGCGGGCCTGATCAGCGACTGGGTGAAGTGGTCGAGCGGATGCAGCAACTTCGATGAAGACGAGTGCATGGCGAAATGGCAGAGCTTCAAGAGCAGTGGCACCACCATCGGCACCCTGCACTACCTGGCCGACACCCTCGGCGGGTTCCGTTACCGCCGCCCCCAAGGTGAGCAGCCGCCGGGAAAGGCCCCAGGCGCAGCCGCTGATGCCGGGGCGGCTGACGTTGATGAGCAGCCACCGGCCACTTACCGCGAGCTGTTGACGGTCACGCTGGCGGCCATCCGCGGCCAGGACGACGACACCGAGATGGAAGCCCGGGCCGAGATCATGGCGCGGTTCCGGCGCACCGATGGTCAGATCAATGCAGCGCTGTTCCGGCTGCTCACCGAGCAGGAGCAGCACCGCGCCGGCACCGCGCCAAAGGAGCGGCCCACCTACCGATCGATCGACTTGTCGAAGGTGATCAGCCTGGATTGGCTACTCGAGGGCTTCCTGCCCGCCAACGATCAGGCGCTGCTCTATGCGCCCGCTGGCGCTGGTAAGACCACCGCGGCGCTGGCGATGGCGTTTGCCATCATTGATGGCACTGGCTTCCTGGACCGCGAGGCGCAGCCGCAGGCCGGCAGCGTCCTGATGATCGCCACCGACTCGGGCCCGGCGCCATTGATCCGCACCCTGCAGGATCTGGGCAAGGCCGAGCATCCGGCGATCAGCCCAACCCACGAAGGGCTCCGGCTCCATGTCTGGGCCCATGATTCCGATCAGGCGGCCATGGGCTGGGATGCCGGATTGCGCGGCTGCTTGGCTCTGCTCGACTTCGTGCAGAGCCAGAAGATCGCCCTGGTGATCATCGACAGTTGCAAGGCCGCCACCTCTAGAGCTGATCTCAATTACTGCGACAACGGCCAGGTGACGGCGCTGCTCACCTTCGTCAAGGAAGTGATCTGCAGGCACACGGCGGTGCTCTGGCTCAACCACGACGGCACCGGCAGCGGTGAAGCGGCAGGCGCCAAGGCATGGAAGGAGATCCCCTCCATCGTGCATGGCATCCAGCTGGTCACCGAAGGCGGTGACGATGACGGCTTTGAGGGACCGCCGGACAAGTCGTCAGGGAAGAAGCGCATCAGCACCTGGCGCCGGACCTGGATCGTGCGGAAGTGCCGGCAGGGCACAGCCCGGGAGTTCAACTACCAGATCGACGAAGACACCGGCCGGCTTGCCGTCACCGCCATGACGGAAGTCATCCGCGACGTGCGGCACGGCGTCGGGAAGCTGCTTTGGGATGCATTGCAGGGCGGGAAGCCATCATTGCACCGGCGCGAGATCATCGCCCAGCTGGGCAAGGCCAAGGGCTACAGCAGCGGATCGGTGGCCAACAGCCTCACGCGGGCCAGCGGCGGCCGGCGGCCCATGGTGGCCAGGGTTGGCCCGATGCCGGGCCACTGGAAGCTGACGCCGGTGGCCCGGGAATGGTTCGAGCGGAACGGGGATCAGCCGATGCCGCCGTGATTTCCCTTGATAGCGTCCGTTCCCAAGTGACTCTATGTACTAAAAACCCTGTCATAGAGAGAGTTTTAAGGAGATCACCAGGCAGTCATCATGTGACTCCGCTAGTCCAATTTCAAAATTGACACAGCGTGATCACATGGTGATCCCCTGGTGACAAGGCCAAACGCAAGTCAGGCTCTGGAGTCTGAGCCAATGGAGTCACCTGGAGCCGTTCACCACGCGCGCGCGACCCCCATCACCACCCCCACCACCCATGCCCACCCCCACCACCTGGCTCCAACCCATCCCCGGCCTGCACCGGCGCGACCCTGAGCACCGCTACTGGCTTGGCGACGTGGAGTTCCCGATCTCGGTCACCGGCGTGATCGGCTGCCTGAAGTCGGACTACGCCATGGAGCGCATTGAGGCGACGCGGGAGGTGTGGCAGCCCAGGGGCAACACGGCGCACCGAGCGCTGGAGCTGATGATGCTGACCACCAAGGGCGCCCCGCGCACGATCGAGCAGGTGCGCCACGACATTGCCGAGCTCGGGGCCCTGGCGATCGGGGACTACAGCGACTGGATCCAGCCGCTGCTGGAGCATGACCGCTGGGACCAGCTGCAGATCATCGCCAGCGAGCGCCCCACCTGCTGCCTCAGGCGCAAGGTGGCTGGCACCTTTGACGTGGCCTACATCGACGAGCAGGGCCGGCGGATCCTGGCCGACCTGAAGAGCCTGGGCAGCGAGAGCAGCAGCACCTACAGCACCGCCGCGCAGTTGGGCGGCTACATGGCCCTGGAAGCCACCTGGGGGAACCATTACGACGCAGGCCAGACCATCTGGGCCCGGCCTGGCAGCACCACCTTCAGCCCGCTGTACTCCCGCGCTGAGTGCTTGCTGGCGTGGGCCGGGGCCTGGGCAACCTGGCGTGCTCGGGACTCTGAGCTTGGATTTGTCTGATGGTTGCCGCTGAGCTTAGAAGCGGGCTAAGGTCGCAGGGTCGGAGTTCTGAGCCGACTCACCCAATCCACATGCACGCACCCACCCCCCGCAGCCAACGCCTTGGCGATCTGGCCTTGCTTGCTTTCTTCGCTGCCTTCTTCGCTGCGGTGGTCAGCCATGGTTGACCATCTCACTCAGACTGTGGAGGCCGAGCCCGGCCTGATGACCACCGACGAGCTGCTGCAGCACGCCATTGACATCAAGGCCGCATCCAAACGCCTCGACGCGAGCCTGGCCGCCATTCAGGACGAACTCACCAAGCGCGTGGAGTCCGGTGATCTGGACCCAGCCTTCAGCCACAACGATTGGTCGTTCACCTGGATCGTCGGCCGCCGTTCCTGGAAATACCCTGCCGCCGTCACCGGCCTGGAAGCCCAGCTCAAGGAGGCCAAGCGCGCCAGCGAAGCCGATGGCAGCGCGCTCCCCACCACCGGCGCGCCGTATTGGACAATCCGGGAGCCGCGGCCATGAATGCCACCGACAGCCTTCTGGGCCGCACCGTGCACGCCCTCGCTGAGGGCTTGTACATGGCCGGCCACAGCGACTGCTGGCAGGCTGAAACCTGCAAGGTGCTGCTGTTGCACGCAGCGGCCGAGTTGATCGTGCTCGAGCAGCAGGCCGGCCGGCCCTTAACCTTGCAGGACGCCTGCCAGTTCCTTTGCCGTGGTGCGGAGGAGCAGGCATGACCGAATCAACCCTTGAGCGCATTCGGCACGACCTGCAGCAACTCATTGAAACCGCCGCAGCCGAAGTGGAGCTCACGCAGCAGGAGACCGCAGCGGCCCTTGAGGCCGCCTCTGGGGCGCCTGCAATCGCTGCGGCCTATGACCAGGGCCGCCAGGACGAGCGCGCTCGTGTGCTGGCGCTGCTGGCCCACCAGCAGGAGATGTTGGGCAGGGCTGGGCTCAATGCGATCAGCCTGGCCACTCTGAGGCGAGCGCTGGAGGTTGGGGAAGGGTGACAAAGACCCTCACCGATTACCGGGCATTTATCGCCTCCAAGGGCACCGCTGCGGCGTCGCACGGATTCACCCCCGCCAATCAGTGGCCAAGCCTGTTCCCGCACCAGCTGGCCACCTTGCAGTTTGTCTGCGAGAAAGGCAGGGCTGCCGCGTTTTTGGACACCGGCCTGGGCAAGTCCAGGGTCGAGGCCGCTGCTGCTGCTGAGTTTGCCCAGCAGTCAGGCCGGCCATCGCTGATCCTGACCCCGCTGGCGGTGGCCCGGCAAATGCAGCGCGAGTGCGCCGCCATCGGCGTCGATGCCCGCGTGATCCGCGAGCAATCAGAGGCCGGGCCAGGCGTCAACATTGCCAACTATGAGCGGTTGCCAAAGCTGGACCCCAGCGCCTACGGCGGCGTCGTGCTGGACGAGAGCAGCATTCTGAAGAGCTTTACCGGGCCCACAAAGCGCATGCTTTGCGATGCGTTCGCCTTCACGCCGTACCGGCTGGCTGCCACGGCTACGCCGGCGCCCAACGATCACATGGAGATGGGCAATCACTCTGAGTTCCTGGGCCACCTAGGAAGCATGGAGATGCTGTGCCGGTGGTTTGTCAACGACACCAGCACGGCCAGCCAGGATTGGCGACTGAAAGGCCACGCTCAGGCTGACTTTTGGCGATGGGTGGCCAGCTGGGCCAGGGCCGCCACGTTGCCATCTGACTTGGGCGGCGACGATTCGGGATTTGTGCTCCCGCCCCTCACCTACGAGCTTCACACGGTGTCGGCTGACATCACCGTGGACGTGCCCGACGGGATGCTGTTCAGGATTCCCGACGGCAGCGCCACCACGGTCCACAGAGAGAAGCGACTAACCATGGATGATCGGGTGGCCAAGGCCGCCGAGATCGCCAACGCCGCCGACGGCGCTGTGATCGTCTGGTGCGAAACCAATGGCGAATCGTCAGCACTGGCCCAGTCCATCCCTGACGCGATTGAGGTGCATGGATCCATGGATCCAGAGGAGAAGATCGCCGCGCTGGACGATTTCACGTTTGGCCGGCGCCGCGTGATTGTCTCAAAGCCGAAGCTGGCCGGCCTTGGCCTTAATTGGCAGCACGCCAACACTGTCGTATTTGCCAGCGTCAGCCACAGCTATGAGCAGCACTACCAGGCCGTGCGCCGGGCCTGGCGGTATGGGCAAACCCGGCCAGTCATCTGCCACGTCGTGATCAGCGACACGGAAACATCGATCTGGAGCAACGTGCAGCGCAAGTCCCAAGACCATCAGCGCATGAAGCGCGCCATGGCTGAGGCGATGAACGGCCACCAATTAGCAGCAATCAAAAAGGCCTATTCACGCACCAACCGAGTCACCCTTCCCGATTTTCTTAAATGAAACCCGACTACCAAGGCGACAGCTGGGCCATCTATTTGGCCGACTGCATTGAAGTCATGAATGGCTTGCCGGACGGCATCATTGACCTTGCCATTTTCTCGCCGCCATTTTCTGATCTGTTTGTCTACTCAGATTCCGAGCGCGACATGGGCAACTGTGGCAGCCATGAAGAGTTCATGGAGCATTATGCCTATTTCACAGAGGCTCTGTATCGAGTGCTCAAGCCTGGCCGTATTGCCTGCGTGCATTGTTCAGACCTGCCAGCACGCAAGAGCAAGGATGGATTCATTGGCCTGCATGACTTTGGCGGCGATCTGGTCCGTGCCCATCAGGCCGCCGGATGGGTCTACCACGCTCGCTGCACGATTTGGAAAGACCCTGTGATTGAGATGCAGCGCACCAAGGCTTTGGGCCTGCTCTACAAGCAGCTGAAAAAGGACAGCACGCGCAGCCGGGTGGGAATGCCTGATTACATGCTCTTCTTTCGCAAGGATCAAGAGAACCCCGATCCCGTGACCCATGACCCTGAGGATTTGCCCGTGGGCATGTGGCAGGAGCTGGCGTCGCCTGTTTGGATGCAGGTCAATCAGACCAAAGTGCTGAACGGCAGGATGGCCAAAGGGCAGGAGGATGAGCGCCACATCTGCCCGCTTCAGCTGGACGTGATCGAGCGCTGCCTGACCCTCTACAGCAACCCTGGCGATCTGGTGCTCGACCCGTTCAACGGCATCGGCAGCACTGGCTACCAGGCCGTGAAGATGGGCCGCCGCTACATCGGCGTCGAACTGAAGCCCGAGTACGCACGCCAGGCCGCCCGATTCTTGGAGCAGGCCGAGGGGCAGTCAACGTCGCTGTTTGACTCGGCCTCGGCAGCCTGATCGCATGACCAACCCCCAGAAGGCCAAGGGCGACCGCGCCGAGCTTGAAGCGTCCGCGATCCTCACCGACCTGCTGGGAGTGCCGGTGCGGCGCAAGCTGGGCGCTGGCCGCATTGATGACACCGGCGACCTTGACGGCGTGCCTGGTCATGTGGTGCAGGTGGCCAGCTGGGCCGATACAGCAGCCGCGGCACGGGTGAAGCCGAAGGAAGCTGAGCAGCAGCGCATCAATGCCCAGGCCACCCACGCAGCCACGCTGGTCAGGTTCAGGGGCGGCACCTGGCGGGTCGTGCTGACCCTGGAGCAGTGGAGCCGGTACGTCCAATGCACCAGGCCCTGAAGCCTTTCTGGATCACCGTACGCCTCGACTGCTGCCGCACCCAGGACCACCGGATCCGATCGGACTCAGCCTGGGCCGCTGGGTGGCTCTGGCACCAGCTGCACCCTGATCAGACTGTGTTGATGGTCAGGGAGGTGAAGTGATGGCGTCGGTTTCGTTCCAGGTCACTGGCCTTGATCAGCTGCAGCGCATGCAGGCATTCCTGGCGCCTGAAACATTCCTCAAGGCGCAACGTGGTGGGATCAGCTATGCCCTCAAGGCCGTCTCCCCCGCGGTGGCCAAGGGCATCGGCGCGGCCTACAACCTCAAGGCCGCCAGGATCAAGCAAGACATCCTCAGCGCCAAGATCGACCCGGGCGGATTGTCGGCCACGGTGCGATTCAGCAGGAGGCCGCCAACCCTTGCCGCATTCAATCCCAAGCCCGGCAAACGTGGACACCAGCCAGGCCTGGGCCGTGGCATGGGTTGGGGCAAGGCCAAGCCACAGGGCAAGCCGCTCACTGCTGTGACCTTGCGAGCCAGGGGCCGCACCGCGTTCCCTGGTGCGTTCATGGCGACAGGTGCCAGCGGCAACATGCTGGTGATGCGCAGGGATGCCAATGGCAGCCTGAAGGCTTTCCATGAGCCGTCGATCGGCTCATTGTTCCTGGGCAAGTCCAAGATCGGCCCGCAGCTGCGCATGGATGTGGAGGCTCGCATCAATGAGCAGTTCATCAAGGGTTTCCAGCGAGTGCTGGATTCAGCCTCGCGGGGATTTTGAGCGGGTCCCTCCTCCCCCACCCCCTTAGTGCCGGTCCACGAGC
>Ga0209297_1000236_pt1 | contig 37913 bp, 67 predicted proteins | sample S_130805_MF_Meta_FD_187322 | JGI IMG/M metagenome (GOLD analysis project Ga0209297, IMG submission 187322) | Freshwater microbial communities from Lake Simoncouche, Canada to study carbon cycling - S_130805_MF_MetaG (SPAdes) (version 2) | ecosystem: Environmental > Aquatic > Freshwater > Lake ...
CGCGGAGCTTTAATCGACATGACTATATATAATTTTCCACTCCCAACAAAACAAAAATAATTTTATGAATCAGGCAATTTTATTTAAAGGATATTTAGTCAGCAGGAGCAGGAGCGGGAGCGGGAGCAGGAGCGGGAGCGGGAGCTGGAGCTGGAGCGGGAGCAGGAGCGGGAGCAGGAGCGGGAGCGGGATCAGGAGCTGGAACGAGAGCTGGAGCGGGAGCAGGAGCGGGAGCTGGAGCGGGAGCAGGAGCAGGAGCAGGAGCGGGAGCAGGAACGGGAGCTGGAGCGGGAGCAGGAGCTGGGCATAATAATTAAATTTACACCACATAACCTAAATATTAACTTAAAACAAAAAAATATGAACATTAAAATTTTTAAAACAAGAAAGGAATTTAAGGAATATGCTAATGAGCTTTTTGATGATAGTTTTTTTCATTTAAAATGCACAAACGTCAATCCTAATATTCCCTATGTCGCCTATGCCCGCTACATTGAAAAAACAATACATGGTGAAGATGCGAGCGAAGTTAAAGGATTTAAACCGAGTGAGAATCAAAGAATCACTGATAGATTGCAAGAGGAGTTAATTAAGCTCTTAACTAAAGATGCTGAAGAAATTGTTTTAGAAAATGATTTATTTCAGGTTGTTGTTGAAAAGTCAGATGGAAATTTGCAAACAGCAATAATTAGATTAATTGATTATAGTGCGAATGCTTTAATTACGCACGAAAAGAATCACATCGACCCGAACAATAATGTTTGGCTTTACATAAACGACCGTGAAGTTTATTTATCGAAAAGACAAACAATAAAAATCAATCAAGCAATTCAAGATAAGCTCGATGAATACTGGGCGGAAAATCAAAGCCAAGACGAGAAAGAAGCGACTAGAGCGGAAAGGCTTTGGGAAATGAATGAGGGGAGATAGTATGAACGAATGGCAACCAATTGAAACGGCACCAAAAGACGGGACTCGCTTTTTAGCTTTTTTTCCGCTAGAAGAAAATGACGAATATTATGCTCAAATTGTAATTATAAGATGGAGTTATTACAAACGATGGGAATCAGCTGAGTATTGTGGAGAATTAGATTATGAATTTGATTCACAACCAACTCACTGGATGCCTTTACCGAATCCACCAAAACAAGAAAAGGAGATAGTATGAGTAAAACATTACAAGAAATCCAATTTTTTAATCGTAGAAAGATTTTTAGAGAGATTAATGGAACTGAAGTTTGTTTTTCTCATATACAAGCATTAGAACTTTTGACAAAACCTCTTACATTTGATAGAGTATTGTTGGCTTTACTTAAAATTAATGATAATCTTAGAGTTAAACACAAAGAAGAATTTATTATTGAATTATATGAGTCAATTTGGTGCGAAGATTGTGAAGAATATGAGTTGAGAGTTCATTTTGATTTCGATTTAACCAAGCCAACACTCGAAGAGCAATCGGAAGAGACTCAAAGGGCTATTTATGAATTATTGGGGGGAAAATGAGTAAAAGATATTATTATACTTGCCCTATAAAGGCTCTTTACATGATGAAAGAGTTTGGAGTTGAGTTCGACATAAAGGGAATAAATAATTTTGTAGCTTATATGAAGAATCCAGTTGATGGAGCTAGGATTAATGTAGCCACAAAATCACAAAAAATATTTAAACCTAGAAATTATGATTTAGCTGGATTTACTAGAGATGATGGTATTTCAACTATTGCACAATATGATGAAGCAAAAAAAGCTTTCATAAACGGAAGTTTTAGGATTTTAAAAAAATATAATCCAGAAATCATAATGCGAGACAACAAACAATTTTTTATGCCTGAGGTAGAAAATGACTAAAACAACGAATTACGAAATTTCAAAAAAGCTTGCAGAGATTGGGTTTAGGGCTGAATGTTCTTATTTTTATTTCCATAGCGATAATAATTGTAAAGAGAAGACGCTTTACAATTTGGAAGAATTTGGGTTTGATAAAATAGATGATTGCGATATTGAGGATAAGTATTATCCCTCTTACGATTTAGAGACTTTGCTTGATGCTTTGCCACATAATTTTATGTTAGAAAAAGAAATAAAGTTTTTAAAAATGAACCAATCTGGAATAGGTTATGAAACCGGAAGTTCGCCTATCTATGATTACCAATTGCTCTGCCACAGAATGAAAGAAGAATCTTTAGCCGACACTGCGGGGCGATTGATTATTAAACTTCACGAAAAAAACTTAATTAAATTTTAAATATATGAACGAAACTTTAGAAACAAAAATAGAAGAAATTAGAAATCTTGCAAACGATACAGTGCCAGAAGAAAATGAAGATTGGTGCTATTCGACTGGGGAACTTTGCGATCGCGCTAGTCATCAAGCTAGAATTGAATTAGCAAAAGAAGCTATTTTGATTATTGACGAGCTTCAAAAAAGATTAAATGAAATGACTACTTGCCGAGACAATGCATTAGAGCAACCATTTAAATACTTTAAGATGTTATGCAAAATCCAATAATCCTGAATTAGCAAAAAAAACATTAATTAAATTAAATGCAAGTTTATGAAAAAATATATAGCAGTAATTGACAATAATTTTAACGTAGTATTCCCTGACTTTGATGGTTGCGTAAGTGTGGGTAAAGACCTTAATGACGCAATTAAAATGGCACAAGAAGCGTTAGAATTTCATGTGAGCTTTATTCGTGAATATGATGAGGAATTGCCTGAGCCTAAGACATTGGAGCAGGTTAAAAAAGAATATCATGAAAATGTTTTTAAATATCAACCAATTTTTATAAAATAATGAAAGAAACCAAAACAGCCTATATACTTGCCTTAATTAAAACAAAAGGTTTTGTTGAAGCGAAAAACATAAATCAATTAGCTTTAACACTTGATATTAAGCCCGAAAATTTAAGAGCCATAATTGACTCAATTGAAGTAGCAAATGCGGTTGATGATAAAGCTAGGCACAATTACCATGATTATTATTTTAGGGGTAAAGGTAAAAAGAAAAAAGGGACGGTGATTATTTGTTATAAATGGGCTGATGAAACTAAAAGTGTTTTGTCAGATAAAATGAACGAAATTTTAGGAGTTAAGTAATATGGCAAAAAAAGATTTACAAAGAATAAACGCAGAAGGATATTTACATGTTGAAGATAGAAATATGGATAAAATAAAACCTTACGCTGATGATTATGAAAAGTTATCAAGAATTTATACTCTTTTAAAAGGGCATCAATATGAAATAATTATTAAAGATACGGAGCTTGATGAAGAATATAGTCTAGAAGATTTATTTAATGGAAGGAATCAAGATCAAGTAGATTATCTTTTTAAAGACTGTTTAAGAATTCAAGTAGCTACGCAAATGCAAGATAATTATAATTTAATTAAAAAATGGGCTTACAATGATAAACCCGATTTTGATATATAACTATGACCGAAAACGAATTAAAAGAAAAAACATTAAAAGATTTAAATAAATTAATAAGTGATTATCTTAATTACGAAAAAAGTTTTTCGCCAATTGATTTAAAAATTTTGGCTGAAAATTGTATAAAATTAATAAATAAAGATTTTTAAAAATAATACTTGACTATTAATTAAGCTAGTATTATCATGATTGCAAGCACAACATAAAAACCTTTTTAAAAATATTAACTTTAATAAAAAAATATATGAATGAAATTAAAAATTTTGCAAAAGCTTTTATAGAAGCACAAAAAAAAATGGGAACCGCTACAAAAGATAGCAGTAATCCATATTTTAAATCAAAATATGCTGATTTAAACTCAATTAGAGAAGCTTGTTTGCCATCTCTTAATGAACATGGTATCGCTGTTTTACAGCCAATTGTTCAGGTTGATGGTAAAAATTATATTAAAACTTTATTACTTCATGAAAGCGGGGAGTCAATGGAATGTTTAACTGAAATAATTTACTCAAAACAAAATGATGCACAAGCACAAGGTAGTGGCATAACTTACGCAAGAAGATATGGCTTGCAGTCATTAGTAAATGTTGGAGCTGAAGATGACGATGGTAATAAAGCTAGCGAACAGGCAAAAAATAAAAAAGAATTTTTTAAAGAACCGCAAGGACAAATGAAAAATTTATCAAATATTGCAGGCGAGGAATTAAAAGCAGGCGCAGAAGAGCAAAGACTTAATAAGTTAAAAGAAGCTTTGTCAAAAATGCAATCAGCTCAAGAAATTCAAGATTATCTTGCTAAAAAATATCAAGGCAAAACAAGATTAGAAATTTTGCAATCAATGAGCGAAGTAAATGCAGAAAAGGCAATGGCTCTTATTGCCGAAGCAAATGATGATTTGTGGATTGACAAAGAAGAAAATGAAGATGAAATTGTAGTTGAAGGAGAAGTAAATGAATAACGAGGAATATTATTTTTTACTAGAGGAAGAATATTTAAACAAATTGGAGGGGGAATAGTATGAATAAATTATTATCAGAAGCAATAAAATTAGCAACTAATTTTCACGATGGACAGTTTGATAAAGCGGGTGTTCCTTATATCTTGCATTGCATTAGGGTTATGCATTATTTAAAAACTGATGATGAAGAATTGCAATGTATAGCAATTTTACATGATATTTTAGAAGATACTAAATGCACTGATTGTGATTTAGTAAAAGCTGGAATGTCTCAAAGAATAATTGATGGCGTAATATCGCTTACCAAGGTTAAAGATATTTCTACTGAAAATTATTTAAATCAAATTTTAAAAAACAAAGATGCTATAAAAGTTAAAATGGCAGATCTTCGCCACAATTTAGATATTCGTCGATTGAAAAGCGTTAGGCAAAAAGATTTTGACAGGATTATAAAATATCATCAAATGTATCAAATATTAAAAAGCAAAAATGACTAAATTCATCTTCGCCCCCGAATCTGATAAAATGGAGTTTGGCAACAAAGTTTATTTACATACCAAGGATTTAATGCAAAAAGGCAAAGAATTTCAGGTTGAATTTAAACCTTTCGTTAAATCTAAGTCTTACGATCAGCTTAAAGGAATTCATAAGCTTTGTGAGATTTACGGCAATTATATGTCGGAAAGTCTGGGGTTTAAGGTTAGCGATGAAAATGCTAAGGAAAGATTAAAATACAATATCAATTATACTCGATTGGCTAACGCTGACGAGGCTTTAGCCGAAGCGTTGAGAATCAGGAGAGAAAAGGAATTAGAAGGTAAAAATATGACGATTAAAGAAATAAAATCTTTAGTCGAAGGTTTACAAGAACATTTTCGGGTTCCCGCTTCATTTGCCGATGCAACTCTTGAGGAAATGCAAGTGTTAATCGAAAAGGTTCATGAACTTGGGCGAGAAAGAGGCTGGCATAACTTGATTTTAACGAATCAGGAAATGCAAGAAATGGTTAATTTTTACGAACAAAAATAATTTGATTATCAGATTTAATTGTTTTTAAGAAACAAACAATTTTGATTATCAACTAGAATAACAACTAAAAATAAATAAAAAAGAATTATGGTAGATTGTAATATTTATGAAAAAATTGAGGAAACCGAAGATCAGAAATTTTTTAGAGAATATTTAGAAAGATTCAAAACTGATGAATCTGGGTGCATTTATATGGATTTATATATAGATAGCAAATTAATCAAAGGGTCCGAACAAAATTATTCTGCTACAATCGATGATTTTGTGAATCCTAGTTATCAATTATATGAGAATGTTCGCTTACTTAATTTAATGTATATTGACGCGAAGGGCGGTTCTGATGTAGCTTCATCATCAAGTCACTATAATAATAATTTAGCAATTTATGCACATATGACAAAGTGCATTAATGATAATGATTATTTAATTTATGAACAAAAATTTAATGCAAAATACAAAGGAAAATATGAAGGGTTATAGCAATTATAAAAAAAAACCAGTTATAGCAAATAAAACAACTGAATATATTGATTTAAAAAATATCGATAAATTAGTGCCAAAAGAATTTGTGCATAAAATTAATTTCTTGTTTAATAAAGATATACCAAAAGAGCCAAAAACTCCTAACGAATTACTTATTTATAGATTGTCGCAATTAAAAGAAAGCGACATGCAACAACATTTTTATAAGCAAGCGGTGTTATTGCAATATGAATTAAAGCAATTAAATAAATTTAATGAACTTGAGTTCGTGCAAAATGACAATGGCGATAGTTCTGCTGGTCATTTAACTCAAATTCAAAGAATAACTTTGTTTAAAAGAAAAAAAGCGGAGGGGTCTAGGAAGGGATTTTTTGACATTTCAATTTATTTTTATGCTTCAAATATAAATTATAGAGATACTGCATTTTGTGAAGTAAAAAGAATAGGATCGCCAAGCGAAATACATTTGACAAAAGAACAATTAGACTGGTTTTTAAAGCTCAATTCGATGGGTTTTGATGCTTATATTACTAACAATCCTATTTTTTTTAAAGATGTAGTTCTTAAACAAATTAAAAGCAATTTTATGGAGGTTTAAATGTTATTTATTTTAGTTTTTATTTTTATTCTTTCATACAGTTTAATGTTCAAATACTCACAAGAAAAGAAAATTGATTATGCCTTTGGTTGCATAATGTGCATGATTATTTTTGTTTATTTAATTTTTTATAGTTAATTGCACCAACTTTGTTTCTTTTCGCCACTATAAACCCTTGCAAGACCTTTTTTAAGCAATTCTTGAGCAATATCAACACCACCGACTTTTACATTAGCAATAAGTCTTCCGCCGTATTTATCCCATTTAATTGAAGTCAAAAGCAATTCTTTATTACCGACTAAATCAGTTGTGAATTTAGTTGCCTGCATTGCTAATTCATTTTCTTTTTTACATTTAGCTTTTGAGCCTTTCTCTGGCGTATCAATGCCGTTGATTCTAACGCTTAAGCCAAGCTTTTTAACCAAAGGTGATTCTTTAGAAACATCAATTTTAATAGTGTCACCATCGGTTACTTTTAAAGGTTTATAGACATACATTTGCTCTTGTGCTTGTGCAGTTGAGGTAAAAAAGAATAAGATTAAGAATATTATCATATGTTTATAATTAAGCATTTTTAACAACCCATTTGCCGTTTATTAACTCAGCAAATCCGACAGAGTTTTCGTCTTTTTTTTCGTCTAAATTAAATTGTATGTGAATACAACCTCTTTCAATTAATATTTTGTCAAAACTAATTTTGTTTTTTTTGCAAGCGTTAGCCACAATTTTACCGCCCTCCTCAATGTCTTTGCCAATAATACGAAAATCACAAGCCAAACCTTGCATGTGTCTTGATGATGGACTTCCTTTAACTGCTTTATTTACTTCTGGTGAACGATAACCGCTAGAAATATCAATTGGTAAATTAATTGCATCTCTTATTTTTTGCATTTTTTTAGATGTATGAAGTAAGCAAGTTAAGATACCAAGCTTTGGCGTATTGTCTAAGCCCGTATTTGTTTGAAACCACTCTTCTTTTTTAAAGTTTTTGGTTTCCAGATCATCGATGGTGATAATTTGTGTAGTGATGACGAAGTCTTTAATTTTTTTTAAAATTCCCATAAATTATTTTTTTGTTAATTTAAATTTATTAAAACATTCATTTTGTAAAAATGGCTCTAAACAACCGCAATCTTTTGTTGACTTTACTTGCAAAAGAATATTAAAAATTTCTTTATTGTTAATTATCGATTGAAAATTTTGTTTATTAACTATAGGTAAATTTTCACAATAATTATTACTCACTAAACATTTTTTCGAGCAACTGCTCACGATCAGCAATAGAATTATTAATATTTCTTTTTTTAATAATTTTAACATTTTCTTTTACATTTTCATTTTGAGTATTAACAATGGCTTCAATTCTTTCATACTCTTTAACCTTGTCTTGAGCCTCAAAATATTTATTTAAAAACCCGACAATAAATAAAAATAAAATCACGCCAATAATGCCTATAGCAAAATTTTTAGATTTAAGAATTAGTGGCAAAATAAAATTAAACATTATTTTTTTAAAAGTCCAGTTAATAAATTAATGTTTCCTAAGCCAATAATAGCAAAAAAACCACTTGAAGCGTAAAATAGGAACTTTCCTAAATTGTCAAATGTTTCTTTTTCTATTGGTTTAAAAATATCAATCCAAATAAAGATTAAATAAGATAATAAAGCAAGTAAATAAATAATTGAATAAGCTTTTGCTCCACTTTCTTTACTTAACATATTTCTCCATTTTTTCAATTAATTCCATGTTTGATTTAACTAAGCCAGTTAAAACATGTTTTTCATTTTCGATTGCATGAGTTCTTTGTTTGTAGGCATTGACATCATTTTTTATTTCGTGGACTTCTTGATTTGTTTTATTGGTTATTTGAATTACTTTTTCAACATCAATTTTTATTTTCTTCATATCTTCCCATTCATTTTTAACTCCAAACAATTTTGCAATTACTTTAAAAAACTTATTAAAAGCAAAATATATTATCGCAAAAAACGCCAAAACATCGGGCGAAACAACATCTTTTAAATATGTAAAAAGGTCTTTAAAGTCCATTTTTTAAATCTTTAAATTTATGGTCAATATAATCTTTCATTCTTATCTCTAAAAAACTGATTTGCTCTACGACAAAATGCTTCATGTTTTCTTGAAGTCTATTTTCCGAATCTTTTATTTTCTCAGCAAAAAAATTCTCCATTTTTTCTTTGTGTTTGTTGTCTCTTATTATAAAAAAACTCTTATTTTTATCGTATATCAAATAAATAACTAAAGCACTAACTATCATTGAAAATTCAGGTGCTTGCTTCATTAGATTAAATATAGCGATAAATTCATTCATCGTTTCTTATATTTTGATTTACCAAATAATCTAACTGCAACATACATTGCGTAGCGTTTAAATTTGCTAACTCCTAAGCATTCAAGCCCTTGTAAAAAAGCCATGTCGGCGTCCGCTCTAGTAATATGCTCGGGAGCTTGTTTTGAATATAAAAAGTCATGAACAACAGCGATTTCAATCCCTTTGCCCGTTTCACTTTGAAATGGTTTAAATAACTTAGGCGTTGAAAAGCCATCAGTATTAAAGCCCGCTGGAACGATAATAGTATTTTCCTTACCTAAATATTCAAAAATATAAATAAAATCTTCTTGCAAAAAGAATCTTCCATCTACTATTTCGACTTTTAAATGTTTTTGAATTTTACATTCCATAATTATTCAAATTTAATTGCTTCAACTTCCTCAACAGTTTGGCAATTGTTGATTTCGTATTCTTTTACTTTAAAAAACTTATTATTATCAATTTCTCTTTGTTGTATGTGATTAGCCAATGTTAACACAACAGGGAAAATATTAACTACACCTGCAACTTGTTTATTATCTTTAGTTATTGTTGTGCTATAAGGAACAATTTTTTGTTTTATGTAATTAGCATAATTTGTTTTAAATGATGCAAAATCAGCACTGTTATTAATAGCATTGTTTATACAATCAACAGTATCTAATGTGCATTTATTCAAAATGCTTTCAGGTGTCAAATTGCTGTTTGGTATCGAGTCAACAAACCAAATAAATTGAACATCAGCTCCAAAAACATAAGGATTAACTCCTGTAATTTCAGGTGCTTTATGAGTAGTAAATGGTGCTGTTTTTTTTGATAAAATAAAGGCTTCGAGTTTAGCAAGTTTTTCGTCTTTTGCTTTTTGAAGTTGAACAGATAAAGATTCAACATAAACTTGGTATTTTCCATTCAAAACACACATTTGTTTATCTAAAATTTGCTCATTATCTTTGATTAAAATCCAAGACTCTGGAATATTTTGGTAATTAATATCGCAGGGATAATACCCTTCAACTAGCGAACTTTTGATGTTGTAAGAAACTTTAATCATATATAATTTATTTAATTTATTAATATCCAATTGAAATCCATGAACAACTAGCTGAACCAGCTCCAGACTTAAAGCCTGTAAAATTAGTTGTAGTTTTTGATTGAGCGACCATTGTTTGTCCCGCTATATCTCCATTTCCTAACACTACGGCATTTGTTGTCGTGTAGGCAATAGGTAGAGTCACAACTGTTCCAGCCGAAGAAACTGAGGCAGTCCCCCACTGTATTATGATTTCTACAAAAGCACCCGCAACTTTAACTGGCAATCTAGCGTAGCCGTTACTAGATCTATCACTTGTGCCGAATAAAGCAGCTAAGGCAGAAGGAACTATTGCTCTTTCGGTGTCTGTTCCCGCTGCTGTTTCAGCGTTTGTTGCAATTTCAATAACGCCTTGGTTGGTGGTGGTGGCAATATTTGGAGTTAATAAAATCCAAGCATCGTTAGCAGAATTTCTTTGAAAGGTATAAATGCCATTAGCAATTAATTCTCCAATTCCAACTGCAATTTCAGTTTTAGTAGCGCTTAATTTTTTAATAACTGCGGTAGTTGTTGGGCTAGCAATAGCACTTACTTGCAGATAAGGGGTTGTTGTCAAATTAGTAGCGCTTATCTTTGCGGTAATTTGTTGGGTAGTTGCATAAGCGGTTATTGATGGTGAAGGTGATAATGTGTAGGCATCGGCAGTTCCTCCCGTAGTTCCTAAATATTGGAATTGATTGTCTTGAACCTGTCCAACATTAATAACATCGGTTCTTGCCGTTCCGTTGCCAGCACCTGTAAGTTTATAGTTATTTAGAGGAATATTTGCTGTTATTGTAGTTTGTCCATCTTTTGTAATACATTGAGACAATCCAGTTGCTATTCCGTCAAATTCTCCGTCCATACGGCTTGCAGTAATTTTAAAGCCATTAGCCTTATCGGTTACCCAATTATAAATTCTATTAAATGTGCCTGAGCCGTTAAATGCCATTTTGGTTCTCCTCGTTGTTTAATTGTTCTGTTGCCATTGCTCGACCTAATTTTGAAGCAATTGGTGCGGTAAAATTCTTATTTGCAAAATGATCGGCAAATTTTTGTATTAACATTTTTTCTTGCGGTGTTTGTGCTTTTTGATAAATGCGGTTTAACACTTCAACTGATTTTTGCGGATTAACAATAATGTTTGCTAATTCTTTTGCAGTTTGTTCGTTTAAACCGTAATATCTTTTTTTAATAGCATCAGCAGAAGCAAGGATTATATTTGAAACTCCAAATGTTTTGGCATTTACAGCGCCTTTTGCTACTTTATCTAATAGCTCGGCTCCTTCTTGTATATTAAAATCAGTTCTTGAGCCACCCACAATTCTTTGTTTTGTATCAAAAACTCTAATTTCATCATTCATTCTTTTAGAAAAATCTAAAAACTCCTTTTTATTATTAAATACGGCTTCTAATTTTTTTCTTTCTAGTGGTTGTGAAAATATTTTGCGTGCAGATGAATTAGTATCGCCAGTTTTCATAGCTTTGTCCATTAAATAATCTTTTACACCTATTTTATAAGTTTCTTTTTCCCCATCGCTTAAACCAGAAATAAATCTTTTAACTTCTTCGCCATTTCTTAATTTACCAAAACTTAAACCTTCTTCTTGAGCATTTTTTAATGCAGACAAACCAGCAAATGTTTTATCGGCTTGTTTCATTGTTGGGGCAACATCATAAATTACATTATTTAATTGTTGTTTTAAATTAATGTAGCTTCTAGCTTTGTTGTTTTCTCCAGCTCTTTTAGCAGTGTTTATAATATCATCAACAACTTGTCTTGCTCCATGTAAACTTTCAATAGAAACATCAGAAATATCTTGATTAATTCCGTAATCTTGCCTTGCTTTTGCAATAACATTTTTTACTCTATCGTCATTAATTAGCTCTCTAATTTTACCAACTCTTGCGTTATTTGGTAATGGCGAAGTCATAGCTTGATTTAAAGCAATGTTTCCTTCTTCATAACCTTTTTTAAATAACGGTGAAGCAACTTCACTTCTTGTTTTAACAATATTGTCAATACTATCAAAATAGTTTTCGCTACTAATGTTTTTGTTTATTAAATCACCAACTCTTTTTGATGATGTTATAGATTTTTTGTTTATGTAATCAGCAATAACTTTATTGCTACCTTGAGTTTTGCCGAGTAATCTTGTTAATCCTAAAATATTTTCATCACCTTGTTCAGGTAATGAGGTAATTCTTCCTTGTTCTATTTTAGTTGCTAATTTACCAGCTTGTTTGCCTGCTTCTTCGGGGGTTATAACTTTAGATAAAACTTTTTCAGGTGTATTTGGTTTAAATTTTTGAATAATACTCGGAAGAGCTTTACTTGCTTTACCTAATGCTTTACCAGCTTGTTGACCAGCAACGCCACCAACACCTCCAGCAATTCCACCAGCTAATAAATCAGTTAGTGATTGCGGTAAATTGCTAATATCTTTTGTTTCTCCTAATGCTGTTGCACCACCTATTATAGATCCACCTGCTAAGGCTTGTTTTGCTGTATATGCAGCTAAACCTAATTTTTTTAATACACTTCCTGGTCCAATAATATCGGCTGCTAATTGAGTTACAAAAGATTGTTTTGGATATTCTTCTCTTGCCTGTCTTAATTTAGATAATTGATTACTTAAAGCTTCATCATATAAATCAGCATAGTTTCTATCTTTTGCCGCTTCAGAATTACCGAATTTTGCAGTTGCGGCGGCTGTGGCGGCATAAAGTCTAGGCGTTAATGGAAGGTTTGTTAATGTAGTTGCAAATGCTTGCCCTTGATTTAAAGGTTGAGGCTCTGTATTTCTTTCTACATATTGCGTAGGTTGAGTTGGGTATCTTTCTTGTGGTTGTTGCATTTGCTGTTGCCCGCCAAATTGATTATTGGCAAATTCTAATACTTGGTCGGGCGTTGTGCCTTCTGCCACTTCAAACCTTCCTATTCTTCCGTCTGGTAATTGTATTTTAGCTATTGGCATTATTCAAACCCCAAAAATTTAATATTGCTAGCTGGTTTTCGTTGTGGATTTCTTTGATTGCCCATCATTGTTGTTAAATCTAAGCCCATTTGATTTGGATTTACATTTTGATTGTTTACTCTAACTCCACCTATATTTTGAGGCAAATATTTTTCATTAATAGATTTTATTGTTTTAAGAGAAGCTAATCTTGTTTTGTAAGGTATGTTAGCATTAGCTACATCACCAGCGGCTTTTTCATAAAGTTGTAAATCTAAAACCCCTTGCGGACCTTCCATTCTTGGAACATTAAGAATTAATTGTGCAGAAATTGCTTTTAATTGTGCATCAGTTTGACCCATTTTTGTATTTAAACCAACTATTTCCGTTCCTTTAACTCCTAAATTTTGCAAAGAACCACTTGTTGCTTTTGGCAATAAAGTTTCCGCTTGATTAATCAAATCTACAGTTATAGGGGCTTGAATTGCTTTTTTCTCTTCTTCTCCTAATTTTTTACCGACTTCTGTTCCCTTGGCTTTTGCTTGTGCAGTTGGCTCAGCAAATTTATAATCACTAACATTTTTAGCAGTTTGCTCCATTCCTGTCTTTTGAGCTCCAGCTTGTCCATAGCCTCCTAATGTGCTAATTTCTCCAGTTGAGCCAACAATTGCACCTTCACCAGCTATATTTCTTTTAACACCAAGATATTGAGATTGCTGTTCTTTTGGTAAAGTTTTATAATATTCAAATTCTCTAATTGCTGAAGGAATATTGCTATTTTGCGATTGAGGTAAAGCCATTGAAAGGTAATAAGCTTCTCTACTTTCTGGGCTTAATCTTGAAGCTACATTAGCTAGTTCAGGATTGCCTTTTTCTGTTGCAAATTGTGCAAAAGCATCGGCATCTTCCGAATTTAATTGAGCTAATTTTTGTTGATTTCTATATTGAGCAAATGCACCTATGCCAGCAGTTAAACCTTGAGCAATTGCACCAAATGCTCCAGCTCTACCACTTCCAAAGTTACCAGGATCCATTGCAAAATCACTAACATTTTGAGAATTTGCTAAAGCATTTTCTAAAAGCTGTCTTTCGACATTTTTGCCCCTGCGAGCTAATGTTTCAATTCTTCCACTAGGTCTCATTAATTAACCCTCCTAAATTCTATTCCAATTTTAGAGTAATCAACCATTTTATAACCCTCTGGACTAATTCCGACGGCTTCAGGATAGGTTTTTTCTACATCTTGAGCCATGACACCTTCAAAGCGTCCAACTCCATATTTACTATTTTTATATTCAAATGAATAAATAGGCAAGTTATTTATTAATTTATTTTCAAATTTAATATTAGTTTTTAAATCAATATCAGAAAATGCTTTACCAACTCCACCAATTGCAGAACCTGCGGCTTGCCATTGTGCAGCTTGCAGTTGACCTTTTAATTGTTGTTGCAACATACTATATTGGGACTGTCTATTTAAATTAGCTTGTTCTTGTCCAATTAAATCAACCCCTTGATAATTAGATTGATATTGTCCAAAATTAGTTCCCGCACCAACTTGAGTTCTGCCTAATAATGAAGATATTTCATTAAATCTAGCGGCTCTTTGTGCCTCAGCTGTTTGAATACCAGTTTGTAAACTTTGTAAAGATAAGGCATTTAATTGGTCGCCTTGCGAGCGTTCTAACCTATTCATTTCAGCATTATAAGCTTCACTTCCAATAGGAATACCTTGATTTGCTAATCTAGTTGCTAAAGCTTCCCTTTGACTTTTTAATTCAGGGTCTAATTGTCTTTTTCCTAATTCAAATGTTGCTTGTCTTACTGCTTCGTTATCAGTTGACGGTAAATTACCAGTAAGCGAACCACTTAATTGCATTGCTATTCTTTCTTGGTCAAGCCTTTGTTTTTTAGTAAAAGGAGACTCATTAAGTTTAATAGTATTCGTTCCCGCATCATAAGTTTGACTTCCTTCTGGAGTAAGAATATTAGGATTATTAATTAATATATCTTTTTGTTCCGTAGGGCTTAATTTAGCAAATACATTATAACTAGGTAAAGATTGTTGAACTGCGTCAGCCATAGAATTATCGTAATTAGTTGAATCTGTCGAATTTGTTAAAGAAGAAGTGGGTTGCGTTGTGTAAGATATTGGTAATAAACTTTTAAAATAATTTGCATACTCTTGTGCTTGTTCTAATTGTTGCGAACTATTAAGGTTACCCAAAATGCCATATATACTGGGAGCTAATTTATTAGCAAATTCTGGATCTAATAAATATTTTGATTTTTCTGCATCCGTCAGCTCATTAAAACTTTTGCCAGAGGTATCGAAAAATTCCATTTTAGGTTTTAAACCGTATTCATCAAAATATTTAGTGTTAGAGACAATCTCTGATAAATAACGATCTGACATATAATTTATAAAATATTGTTGACATTTACGCTATAGTCGGTTCTATACCAACTTAGCTGTTGACCTTTTAAATTAGCTTCTATCCTCATTGACAAGTCAACACCTTGTCCTGACGCATAAACTAATTTGTTTTGTGTTTCATTTTCCGAAGACCATTCAGAAGTATCCCATTCAGCTACATCCCAAACACTTCCACTTGCTTCAACGCTGTTTGTTTGTCTTGTTAATGTTCTGCCGTAATCAAAATTAACAATGCTATTAACGGTTGCAGAGCCGTCAATTTTTATAGTATTTCTATAAGAATTAATAATTTTTTCAGCGGGTGAGCCTAAATTGTTATAAGCTGTTTGTGCTTTGCAATTAATAAAAGTTCCGTTGTCTTCTGAACCTTCGTCAAATAAATATACTGCACCATTTCCACCAAAATAAAGCCTTTGATTATACAAACCCCAAGTTATAGCATTTAGTCCAGAAAATTTAAATCCTGCACCTGTAATTGTGCTAAAGCCGTATTGTTCGTATTGTGTATTTGTAGCGAGTGGAACATTAAAAAATAATAACCCGCCTCTAGGATATGTTACTACTTCCCAACCGCTATTATTAATATATCTTTGAGCAACATCAATAACCGAACCACTTAATTTGGTATTACTAACAATTTGCCCTTCATTTTGTAATACAGTTGAGAATAAAACAAAGTCTTGGTTGGTTAATATTGCAACATCGCCAGATACTTTACAAGTTGACCTAATAGACATAGGCACGCCTATTTTATACACGCCAACTAATGCCCATTGTGCGGCTTTGCTGGGGTCGTCTCCTTCATAAACAACCGCATAACCATTTGACATTATAAATGCACAATAATCATCAACGCCCGAGCCACCATCTCTAGTAATTGTTTCCATTCTTAAAACATTGCCACCATTAGGGCAAACAAAACTTAAATCAAATTTACCAAATGTTCCCGCAATAGCATTTACGGCACCGTGCCAAAAATAAGGGTAATTAGTATCCCAAACATAAACGGTATTTTTAAATATGTTTATTCCATTTAAAGAAGAAGCAGAACCACCAGTCGGATTGATTGCATTGCTTGTAATTGTTGAACCATCAAATTTGATTGGTGCATCTTGTCCGTTTACTAATAAAGTATAGCCATTAAAAGCTACCGTTGACCATTTGTTGTTAGTATATCCGCTACCTAAAACACTAACGCTTGCTGGGTTTGTAATGTTGCTTATTTTTCCATCATGGCACGCTAGAAATTTTCTTGTAGCTTGTGAGTAATGCTCAATTAATGTTTCTACATAGCTAGTTAAACCAGTGCAATAAGGAATAAAACCTTTTCTTGATTTTACCGCTCCTTGTTCGGGTATAAAATTTTCTAATACAACCGCATCAGTCGGCTCCATGTTGCTTTCAGAATCTCGAGTATTTAAACCGCCGTAAGGTGATGGAATATTTACTCTAAGTGCTTGTCCGTTTCTTTCTTGCAACAATGGTTTTGAACTTATTGACTGTCTCATACATTAATTGGTTTATAAGCACTAATATTAGAATTATAAATCTCAATAATTGGTTTAGCTGTAATTGTTCCTCTCGATCCATTTGCTTTAATTCTTTCGGCAATAGCTTTTTCAGCAATTACCTTTTCTTCAGCGTAAGCCCTGCCGTTATTTTTTAACCATCTCCAAGTTGTGTCTAATCTTAAAATATATTCATCAATTACAGGAACATCGCTATCAGCTAAAAAACCTGTTTGTTCGACATTAGAGGAGCTTTTAACAATGTTTTTTGTAATATATTCATACACATAGTTTTCAACAACTGACGGCGTTCTGTGAATAACTACTTGATTATTTCTAATTCTGTAGTATTGAACCGTTTCGGCTTGTGTAATTAATGAATTTTTTAAGACTCTCCAGCTTTCAGGAGTTAAGCCCCCTATCATTGCCCAATTTTGAGTAGCATTCCAAAAAGTATTATCAACTAATCTATCAAAATCAGAAGGTAAATCATAAGTGGCTTGGCTTACTACGCTTGAAAAGTTATTTTCTTTTTGAAGTTCTTGCCATTGATAATTTCTAGCTAAATCAGTTATACTAGTTTTTACTGCTTGAAATATTTGTTGAGAAACATCATCGTTATTCCCGATAATAGTTGCGGGAATATTCGATGATTTAGTTTCTCTTAATATATCTGTGCAAAGGGTAAGTAAGCTCATTATTCTAATTCATTAATTATTTTTGGTTCTTCTTTATTATTTTTTTTAGATTTTTCTTTTAATTTAGCTAATTCTGCTTTTAATTCTTCAATTTTTATATCTTTTGATAAATCAATTTTATTTTCTTCTTCTATTTCGTTTTTTCTATCTAAATAAATTTTATAAGCTTTTTTATAAACTTCATCGTATTTAAATCTTTTTTTAGTTCCAGTTTTTAAGATAATTACATAATCATTTTTTTCTACACTTTTACATACTACAGAATATGGATCTTCTTTATTGTAAATTTCAATATATAAATCATAAATTGGCTTACCATTTTCGTCTAAAGTGTCTATTGTCTCTAAATCTTCATTCGTGGTTTGTCTTTTTTTATCAAAAAACTGAACAATAAGTTTGTCTTTTTCTTCGGTTCTATATTGGTTAATTGGCTCTACAATATTTGTCATAATTTATAATTTAAGATTAAATTAGGGGAGTATTAGCCCCCCTAATCATAAGTTTTAGACTGTTGCACCATCTTGAACAAATGGACGCTCAATATCTAGTTCAGCGAGTCCTGCTGAAGGAGTTCCAATAGCAGAACCACCTTTCATGCGATAAATTAAATCACCAGCAACTGCGGCATCATCAATTGACCCAGCTGTTGCGGTTAAATAACAAATAGCATTATCAGCAAAACCCGTTAGAACTTTACCAACTGCTTTACCAGAAATTTGATACCAACCATATTGATTGGCAACATTGGCAGACATAGCAATAGCAATTGGAGCTCTATCGTTAGCTACAGCTAATGAGGTTGTAAAATCATCAGCAGAGTAAGTAACGATTGAACCAACAGCTGTAGAAGCTACACCTTTTAAGTATATAAATTCACCAGCTCCGTAGTTAGTTGTATCTTTATCAACAGCTCTAATAATTTTACCTAAAGCAGAATTACGAGTTGTTGAAGTTTCAGATATTGCTTGTGGTACAATATCAGCCTCAATATTTATAAAATTAGACATATTTTTCCTTAAAATTAGTTTTTAGCAACACCATGAACTCTAGCAGAGCTTATAGTTAAATTTCCATACATGTAAACAGGAGTCACATAATACAATTGATTAATTGGTCTTTGTGTTTCGCCTTTATCAAATAATGAATCGGTTAAATGTTGGAATTTAACATAATCAGTATTTAAGAAATACATGTGATTTTCAGGGCAACTTGGATCATAAACAACTTGGCTTGATTTGTAAGCTAATTGTTCAAAGCCTAATTTTCCTTCACCAGTAGTTGTAATTCTTTGAATTTGTTGCAAAGAATTTTCAAAAAAGGTAAAATAATTTCTATCAGCAAGAATCAAATCAGGAAAAGCTCCTTCTTGAACTTGGCAAGATAAATATAAACTATTCATACCAGCTTGGATATTTGTTGCAGAAGCATTGCCACCAGCAGAAGTAGAGAAATCATAAACTTGGTTTCTCCAAAAAGTGTTGGTTGAGCGATCAATTCCGCCAACTGTTCCAGTTGTTGGATCATCAGCAACTAACAATTGTAAACCGCCAATGGTAAGACCACTAGATCCAGTTCCATCACCGAATAATGCACTTCCTACAGCATTTTTAAGACTATCAAGTAAATTTTTTCTTTTACCTTCAAGTAAATTAAAAATTTGAGCTTTACCTCTGTTTTGCAATAACTCTTTTTGAGAAATCGTTTCAGTTCCTGTAAGCATTTTTTGAGAGAAAACCGCTGAAGTAAATTCTTCTTGTGGAGTTGTATCTAACAAATCTGTAGGGTCTTGAAATTGAACAGTTGTATTGCTTGCGTAAGCAATATTTTCTACAAATGATTTACCGCCAGTTTCGTGAACGATTTTACCTTTGTTTTGCAATGTTTTTAACAATGCGTTATTACCGATTACCGAAGAGGTAAGTTTTTCTTTCATAAATGCGTCAAGAGTTGACGAAATTAATGAAGTATAATTTGGATTTCCAGCCATATAATTGTTGTTTTAAATTACTAAATAATTATATTCTTATACATAGTATTTACTAATTAGAGCTTTTTGAGTTTCTTCGTAAGTTGTTGGCTTATTTGCATTAGCTACAGGTTTAGAAATTTTTTGTTGCCTCTTGGCTTCATCAAATTTTTCCTTTTTTTGCTCATTCATTTCTTTTAAAATTTTTGCTCTCATTTTATCTTCATAATCAGGTTGCAATATTTCTAATTTTTTATAAGCTATTTCTAATGCTTTTTTTCTATTTTTTAAAGGATAATAATCTTTAACACCTTCTTTTTGTAATTCTTGATTATAAAAATTAACAAATTCAGATTGATAGTTTGTTATTAATTCTTCGTCACGGGAAGTATCCTCTAAAAAATCCGCCAACAATTCTCTTGCTTCTCTCTTATTAACCTCTTCTTGTAATTGTTTATAAGAATTTTGTTGTATATGTTTTGATTCGCGTCTGATTTGCTCTTCTGGTGTGAGATATAACTCATCTTCCATAACAGCTTCATCTACGGCATTTCTTAAGTCAAAATTGACTTGTTTTGCAAGTGCTTTAAAAGTTTCAGCAGGATTAGTTTGAATACTCTTCAATAATCCGCTTATATTTTCAAGCTCTTTTTTAGAATTGCCTAGTTGTAAATGTAGCCTGTCTTCTCGAGCACGCTGTTCCTTGGCAATCTTTATAGCTTTTGCCCTGTCTTCAGGGTCTTTAAATGTTTTGACAGTTTCAATTAGTTCCTTAGGTAATCCTGATAATTCCTTATCAAAATCAACTTCAGGCTCTATATTTTCACTCTCTTTACTTTCGGTTTCTTCTTCTTGTGGTGATTCTTCGATATTTTCAGTTTCTACTATTTCTTCTTTCTCTTCAACAGCTTCTTGCTCTTGAATTTCAGAGTGTTGCTCAATTAAATTAAGCATTTCATTTTTGTAGTCTTCTTTAATATCCATAATAAAATAATTGGTTAATAATAATTGTCAAATAGTTTTTTAATAATCTTTAATATGTTGCCCTTTCTGTTTTAAAGCCTCTAAATAACTTCTTTTACTGTCATAATGTTTACCATCACCATGATTATAAATTGAGCCATATTTTTTAATATAGCCATCAAGAGTTAAATCTTCTTTAATTCCATCGGGTAATTTGCTAATTGGTCGGCTTTCTATTTCCACCCAATGAGCCTCTCCGTTTATGTAAGTAAGTCTTTTAGTCGTCATTTAACAATCCCATTTTTTTAAAGCTAATGCTTTTCTGGTCGGTTTGCCATTTTTTACCATAGCACCTTTAACTCCAGACATTCTAGCACAAAAAGACTTTCTACGATTTGCATCGGTTGGGCTTTTTTTTGCTTGACTAGCGCTTACTGGTGGTTTTAGATTGCTTCCAGTAGCATTATTATATTTTGCTCTACCTTTAGCAGTCAATCCACCTGATGGTGATTTTTCGCCCCTGCCTAAACTTAAACTAACAGATTTTTTTGGCATATTTATTTTTTTGCAGTTTTTTTAGCTTCTTTAAAATTTTTAGCAGTAGGAGCTCCTTTTGTTCCTACTTTTCTCATTTTTTCGCCAGATCCAGCTTCAATTCTTTTTCTTTTAGCGTGAATATTAGCGTATAAACCTTTTTTCATAATTATTTCTTTTTAGATTTACCGGCAGTAGACAAGGCAATAGCAATAGCTTGTTTTTGCGGTTTTCCCGCCTTCATTTCTTTTTTAATGTTAGCAGAAATCACTTTCTTTGATGAACCTTTTTTTAATGGCATATTAAATCTCCGTTGGTTGGTTAGCGTTTCGGATTTGTTCATTAACAATTTCCGTTCCAGCTTTTACTTTTAAATCAAGTCTTTTAGATTCTCTGTCAGCTTGTTTATTAACATCTTCAAATTCTAGTTTTGTTTCAAATTCGTTTTGTTGGTTCAGTAATTTAGCTTTTTCGACATTAACTTTTTGTTGCTCAATATCTAACTTGCCCATTGATTCTTGTTGTTTTAATTGCAACTCCATTTGTCTCATTTCCATTTCTTTTTGTCTCAGTTGCATTTCCATTTGAGCCATCATTTCTTGGGCATCGGGTTTATTGTCATCTTCGTTGCTTCTTAAGAAATTCTCAAGATTGCGACCTACTTTAAAAGGTTTTGAAGCAAAAATAATAAACTCATTTAAAGCTTCTTTTGAAACAACACCACTTTGAACAACTGGAGCCATAGCTTGAACCATGCCTGATATTGTTTGAATATAAGCAACTCTATCTTGTTTTTCTTGGTTTTGGTCAATTTTAATAGTTGAATCGGTTTCAATGTCAATATTTACGCATCTTAACTTATCAGACTTTAACAATTTTTCTAAATCCTTGAGTTTTCTATATTCGATGGCATAACCTTTTAAATCTTCTTTAATTTTAGCCATGGTTTTATCATAACCCGCACTTGCTTGTTGGTGTAAAGCTTGAACCTTTTCTTTATATTGCGGATCTTGTGGGTTTAGCATTGAAATCGCTTCTTGAACTTGTGCGTTAAGTTTTTCTTGTGTTGCTTGTGCAATTGCTTCAACATCATGTAAAATTAAACCTGTAATTTCCATTAATTCATTCATAGAAAGCTTTTCAACGGCTAATTCAGCTAATAGTCTTAATGTATCTCTAATAGTAAACTCAACTTCTTTTTGTAGCGGTTGGATTCGACTAATTGCAAAATTGCCTTTAAGTTGTTGTGCTGTTGCCGTTTCAGAAGCTATTGAATAACCCCTAACAATATCACTTAATCCTGTAATTTCTTGAATATCGTTTTTTAAAGCAAGTTTTTCTTGTCTTAGAACTGTAATTGTGTTGGCAATTTCAGTTAATGGCTTAAATACAACAAGCTTTCTAGCGTCATCAATATTGGAGTTTGTTTTAAGTGGTTTAAATTCGCCATCATCGCCATTCATTATATTTTCAACATCGCTTTGTTCAGCAAATGAAGTATAGGCACCAGTAAATTTAGCCTGTTTAACTAAGCTTGCAATTCTGTCATGAACATCGCTTAAATCATTGGCTAAATGCTTATATTTTCCATAAAGCGGGCAAGGTAATAATTTTTTTGATTCATTAAGACCCATTGGCATAGGAATCGGGAAGAAATTCTTTAAATTATATCCGTCTTCTTCGCTTGATAAAACATATCCATCACCAGCAAAGGTAATGAAATGGCAAATTTTTTTTTCTTTGTCCCATATTTCCCAGACTTCGCAAAGTTTATATAAATCTTCGGTTTCTTCTCCAAGATATTCATATTTTTTGTTAGTCATTGGGACTTTCTCGCCTTTCTTACCAAAATATTCAATTAACTCCCTTCGAGAGTAATATTTTTTAAAAGCAACCCAGCGTAATCTTTCCCATTCTTTCTCAGTTGATTTGAGAAAATCTTGATAATCAACAAATTCTATTTTAAAAGATTTTTTTGATTCATCAACATCGTAAATTGATTCTTCTTCAATGTCGGGAGTTTCTCCCTCTGCCATATCTTCGGAAGAGTCTTTAATTGATGATTCATCTTCATTTTCGCTTTTATCTTCAGTTTCTGGCTTTTCTTTTTTCTTTTTAATTTTAGTTTCGATCGGCTCAGGTGGAACAAACACAATGCGGGGAATACCAATACCTTGGACTAGAAAAGTATCTCTAATTTTTTCAATTTGATTTTCGGCATCAGATTCTTTTAGTAGATAAGTCAATAATCTTTCAATTAGTTCGCTTCCAATTCTAGCAATTTCATTGTTGTTATAATTTGCTTGAGTTATGTTAATTTTCGGAAGTTTACTAAAAAGAAGTGGGCGTAAAACTTGCGTATTGCTCCAGAAAATAGGAAATTGATTATTAATTTCAGCTTTTGTTTGTTCAGACTCTTCGGACTCATAAATCTCTTGAAACTTTTTAGCCGTTTCTTTGGTTTTTTCGTGATATTTTTTAGCATTGTCAATTTCACGCTTCCAAATTTCGACTAGAGCCCGTTCGCCTTTCGCTGTAGTTAATTCGTCTTGTGTTTCGATTTGATTCATGTTCATATTTTTTTATAATATTTATTTATTTTTCTTTGTCAATAGTAAATTTTCTTTCTTTATATCATCAATTAATCTTTGCACTTGGAGTTGATAATCCATTGATTCCTTCATTGTCATTTGCTTTTTAATCTCCACGACAACGGGTCTTGTCATACATAAATATCTTAAAGTATCAACGGCATGATCTTCCATCTCAGTATTTAAATCTTCTGGCTTACTTTTATCATATTGCATCAACGGCAATGTTCTAAGTAAATTACGGCAATTCTTAGTAATGTATAAAAGAGGCTTACCATCTTCATTGTTAGATAATCTTGCTCTTATTTGTTGCCAACCTGCTACTCGCTTATTGTCAGCTGGTAGCCAACCTATGTTTTGAGCTTCAAACTGATTAGCTATTGATTGGCCAGATGAAACATCGAATATCGCGGGGTCGGCTCTCATCTCGTCCATTTTTTCGCCCATTTGTAACTCTTTTATAGTTTTAGCGATTTCGGCACTTCCCATCTTTAAGCCTTCGTTAGCTTTACCCGTGCAACCGTAGAATTCACGATAAATAATAATTGCACCTCTTGGAAAGCTTCGTTTAATTCCTCCACAATCAACAAGTGAGCCGTCGGACACAGCACCCCAAAGAACACAAAAAGGTTTAGAATAACCCCAATCGAAAGCGCGAATTTTAAACCAATCATGCGGGATATTTACATAATCTAAGACATGTTTTGAAGCGTCAAATGTATCGAAATAAGCCCCTTCAATAGCGTCCCAATCACCTTCTAACATTGCTTTAGCTAACGCTCCACCAAGTCCTAGAAGTTTCTCGGCGTAAAGTGGATCATTTTCAGTCATTGTCGGATTGTCTGAAAGCTTGGCAGGTATGAATTGCCTAAGCATTCCACCTTCTTCTTTTGGCATTCTGTAAAGCTTCATCGACTCTTTATTTTCAATGAAATAAGATTTAACAAATTCGTGACCAACTCCCCCGGGATTACTGGAGCAAATGATTTTTGGCAATGATTGTTTAAGATTGCCGGGAATTGTTAAGCCACCCAGTCTTACCCTAGACCTTAAGAATTTATATATATATTCGCTAAAATGTGTAAGTTCATCAATCAAGAGCAAGTTAATTTCAACACCTTGATACTTTAGAACATCTTTATCGTATTGGCAATGACATAAATTAATTTTAGACCCGTTCTTGAAAATAATTTGTGCTGTGCTTGCATTTATTCGACAAAAACCAGAATCAATATATTCACTTAATAGACTAGTAAACCCGCTTGAGCCGTCCAAATGATTCTTTTTAAGATCTTCAGACAATCGACGAAACAAATATATTTGAATATTTGAGACACTTAAAGCATAGAATATAGCAATAATTCTCATACAGTGAGACTTACCCCCTCCAGCCGCTCCACCGTAGAGAATCTCTGTGGCTGTAGATGTGAAGCAGTCAGATTGGCGTTTGTGAAGTGAGACTTCCAAATTAATTTTTATTAAGATTTACTTGAAATATTAACGGCTCTTTAGGTTGCTCATTATTTTTATTTTCCAAAGCAACTTGAAAGGATTCATTGAAAAGCTTAGGAGCTGTGCATTTAGCGAGCCACTTATAAGTTTCAACTTTTATTCTTTGTTTTGCTACTGTTGCATTTGTAGAATCTTCTTTTATTTTGTCGGCTTCTTCTATCATTAATTGCGAATAGTCAATAGCTTTAGCTTCGTTAATTAATTTAGCTTCATTTATGTATTCATCTTTTTGTAAGAATTTGACTATATCGTACAAAGATAATTCATATTTGCGAGCTAATTCTCGATATGATAATAAATTGTATTTGAAATCGTAAAAAATCTCATCTTTTTGTGATTCTAGAATTTCATTTCTTCTTTTTAAATCATTTGGATCAATTTTGGGCATTATTTATACGCGCGTATTGTTTAATAAATAGTGAGATAAAACTTTTAGTTATAATCAATTAATATCAAAATCAAATTCAATCAATCTTAATCAATTTTAATTTATATAAATCACTCTCACAATTTCTTCAAATTAATTATGTAAACTTATTTTGTCAATAGATTTCTTTTAATAGATTATGTAAACTTAATTTATAGCTAATGCTAGCAAATGCTAATTTTACTAAAATTTAAAGAAAAAAAGTAAGCAAAAAAAAGAAACATTATACACAATTAAGAAAGAGCTTTTTATTTTATGTTTTGTTTAACTAAACTATTTTTTGTTTAGTTTATTTATTTTGTTTTTGTTTTTTTGTATCCTATCACATGATTCCACTTTGTCAACTTATTATATTATATATCTCTTATTAACTCCTAATAATTTACTAATTTAATCACATTCAAAATCATTTTATTCACAAACTTTTTTTAATCTTTTTTTTCTTATTATCTTTTAATATTCCCCTAAGCCCTTGTCTTTCTAAGCTTATCTCATTTTGAACAATCTTTAAAATAATTTAAATAAGTGCTTGACATTAATAATTTTATGATTCATAATGTGTCTAACGAAATGAATTTAATTTATTTCAAATATTAACTTAATAAAAAAAATATGAAAACTGTAATTAAAAATTCTGATAATCAAATTATCGCATTAAAATTAAACAAATTCGAGGTAGTAGCTCGCTACATGGTCGGCTACGGTGCAAATCTACGCAAGTTTGCTGGCGTTGCAAATAAAAAAGTTGTGGTTTTAGCGACCAACGCTTCAAGAGCCTTGGAAATTGCTGAACGCGTTCATAATATCAAAGAAACTGGCGGGCTTAGTTCTGGCTTCGTAGTAAAAGCTACTAAAAAAAGATGGTAAATTATAAATTAATATTAACTCAAATCCTTAAAATATGAAAAAATTAAAAAAATCAAAACGCGAGCGACTTAATGAAATTCGTTTCAAACTTTGCTTTCGTTGCTCATCAAAATTTAAATTTACTGAAGCAAGACTCTTCAAAGTAAATGAACAAATCTTTATCGCACAATACGAACAACTTAATTTAAAATAATATGCTAAAATTCTTTACAAAAAAACCAAAAAGACCCGTATTTTATCGCTACACAGTCGAAGCAATAAATCCCAAAAATGAAGCTAAAACAATATTAGCTTCTTACACGTGCGAGCGTGATTACTTAGACGAAAATATTGACTCTTTAGTTTTTAGAGTCTTGTTTAAAATTAAAAAAGGCAAAATTAGTAATAAAATGATTTTCGCTAAAACTAAAAGAATCGTAAAAAAGGAAGCCATCTATGTATAAAATATTTTTAACAATCGCACTAATCGCAATCTTTTTATTCAAGCAATCGCACGAATCAAAACAATATAAAGCAGAATTTGAACATAAACTAGAATTCAACTCTAAGAAGCTTCACGCAGTTATTGCTGAAGTTTGGAATATTAACAATTAACTTAAAAAAATATGGAAAATCAAAATAAAAAAATAATAAATCAAAATTATTACAAAAAAAACAAGGACATAATCAGCGAAAGAAATAAACAAAATCGCCGACGCAAGCAACAAGAAGACAAATTCTATTTTTACGGCTTTTGGCTTTTACTTACCGCGGTTCTAGTCGATACATTTATTAACCAAATTTTAAAATAATATTTATGATTATAAAAGTAAAAAAAGACTCGTCTTTATATCGTAGAGTTGAGCAAGAAGTTTTAGAATCTTTTAAAGATCGCGGAACAATTAGTGGCACTAAATCCCGAATCGATGAAGTTAGCTTTATTGATTTTAAAATAACTTTAAAAGAAATAAAAAAAATATTAACAAAAAATAAAATATCAATTCCAAAAAGGGGGAAAAATGTCTAGAGAAATAAAATTTAGGGATTGGAATCCCGAAACAAAAGAAATGCAATATTTTGATTTAGATGGATATGATAGAGAAGTTCATGACGCTTACGGAAATATAATGCAATTCACAGGCTTACTCGATAAAAACGGGAAAGAGATTTTTGAAAATGATATCGTTTGCTGGACATTTGACGAAAAAACAAAAAAAGAAATAGTTTTTCACGAGGGTTGTTTCGGCCATTTTAATTTCATGGGAATTAATAATGAATATGCTGAGTTTATTCCAATTGATAAAAAACGAGCTGAATACATGATTGTTATCGGCAATATTTATCAAAATCCCGAATTACTCGGAGGTGAGAATGAGTAAACAACTTAAATTTGACTTTTGGAAGAGAAGAAAAAAAACATTGTCGGATATTCAATGCAAAATTTTAGAAAATAATAAAAAAGTTTGGCGTGCAGAAGCTTTAAAAATGCTCATCGGATTCGCTAAAGAATTTTCTCCAAAAACAATAATTGAATTTGAAAAGGCATCTGGTTTTAAATTAAATGATTTACTCGGAGGCAAAAATGAGTAAATATGATTCTCAAGAATGGACTCTTTTATTTTGCGGTGTAGTTATGTCTTTTTTTGTTTTTTTTTCTACAGTGTTTGACAAATACTACAGTCCCAAGCTTACGGAGCAAGACTATTATAACAAATTTTGCACGAAATATTACGATGTTTCTTGCGACAATATTAACCTAAAATAAAAAATATGAAAGAAAAATTTACAGAAAAAGCACAAAAAAAATTAGAAACTTTTGTATCAAACTCAAAAAATCATAAAGTTATCCAAAAATATCGAGCTATTAATTTTTATGAAATAAAAAAAACTAATTTAAAAGTTGGTGATGAAAAAATTTTAAAATATAGAACTGCTTTTATTTTTCCTGATTTTATTGGCGTGGCTGGTTATGTTGATGGAATAAATGATGACAAAATTGCAATTAAAGCTTGTCAAATTTTGCAAAAAAGAATAAACAAGATGTTAAAAGATAATGAAGATTTACCAGTTTCAATGTCTGACGAGCAATTATGTGAATTTTTAGATTTTTTTAATAAAGATTTTAAAAAAAGAGATAGAGATGTAAGTTTTTATGAATTAATTCATTGTGGTGAAACTGAATCTGTAATAGTTAAGCCCTGCTCTGTTAGACAATCTTGGCGCGCAATTTTATTAAATTTTTTTTCTAAAAATAAAAAACAATTTTAAATATGAAAATTTCAAACAATAACAAAAAAATCATAACTTTTGGTGCTATACTTTTATCAATAATTCTCGCACTTTACATTTTTAATCTTCAAAAATACAAAATTAATTGTAAATCGCTCGAAAATATCGATAAAATCGAATTAGAAACACGATTAAGAGAGTTAAGCGATAAAAATGAGCAATTAGCCCGTCAAATCGATTACGATGCCGTAGCGATTCAACACGCACAAAATCAAATCAACGAATTTAGGGTTAAGTGTAAAAATTGCACTTATCATTTATCAACAAACTTTGAAAATTAATATGGAAAAACTTTATTTAACACTTATTCTAATATTATTTGGTACGGCTCTAGCATTTACGAATCATATTCTGTTTATGGTTTTTATATTCATTTGTTTTTGCTTAATGCTAAATATTTTAATCAATTGTATTTCATCAATTATTGAAAATGAGAAAGATATTGACAAATAGATTTAAGCTTTATAAATTGGTAAAAAATGTTTGTCTTTTTTGACATTTTTTAAAAAGAGTTAATATTTCGGCAAAGGGGGGCTTCATATCCCCTCTTCGCTTGCTTGTGATGAAGTCAACGTTTTTATTTTTTAAATTCGGTTGCCCTGACTTCATCGCTGGAAAGCGAAGCACACTACACTGCTTGATGAGATACAGCGGTAATAAAGTTAGTAGCTTTCCTTCTTTAAATCTGGTGCGAGCGGATTTATATTTTTATGGGGCTAATCCCGCACGATTAGCCTCGCCAAAATCAAAGCGTGCGGTTATGACAAAAACATTAGAACAAATACAGCAAGAAAATCGAAAATTAATTACAAATATTCTATTTTATCATGGTGGAATCCAAATCACTCTTACAACACTTCTATTAGCTTTATACAAATTAGATGCAAATTTTGGTGCCGTGCTTTCATTTAGAAGCAATAAAGTTTTTATAAACATTAGAAGCTATATTCCATGGGACATTGAATTTGAAACTCTTGAGCAACAAAGCGAACAGTTTCAAAAAGATATTAATAAATTAATTACTGATAAATTGATTATTAACAAATTATTGACTAACAATTAAGCGTGGAGCATATGAAAAACATATTATCTTTAAATTTATCAACAACAGGATTCTGGTTTAGAATATTTGGTTATGGTATTTGCATCAGTTATCTTGTAAATCCTTTGTATTTTCTTAAATCAGGTTCAAAAGTTAATTTCTTAAAAATAGGTAAAATTTACATTTATCTTTTGACTAACAAAAATTAACCGTGGAGCATATGACATATAAAACAATTAAAGAAATCGTCCTCGAAGTTGAAAAAGGGCAAGATTTATGTGATTTTAAAGAACTTGAACAAATCGAAACTTATAACATTACCGAATGGTATGAGCCAAGAAAACTTTGTTTTAATTATGAAGTTGTAAAACATATTCCTACAGAAAAATTTTATCAATTTAAAGTGGATATTCATGCGGGTATTACATATTTTCATGGCGAAGTAGAGTCAAAGCAGGTAATTAAAAATGAGTGGGTTATAAAAAATAACAAACAATTTGACTAACAAAAATTAATAAATATTATGAAAGAGCAAAATTTTTTTGCAAAGGAAAATCAGGAAATTGTGGAAATTCAAGAAAAAATAAATAAAATAAGCAAAGCAAAATCAAGACAACTTGGAAGGTTAATTGAACAATTAAAGAAAATTAACACCTCGCAAATTGTTATTGATGGTTGTGAAAAGTATTTTAATTTTTACTATTTGGATACCATGGACATTATAAAGGAAATTCAGGAAATTTATGACAAATCAAACAATAAATCTTAGATATTATCAACAAGAAGCGATTGATACTGCTTTATCTAATAAAAATGGTATCTTAGTGTTGCCCACTGGCACGGGAAAATCGCTCGTAATTGCTGGTATTTGTAAACAAATAAAAGAGCCAATTCTTATTTTACAACCATCCAAAGAAATTTTAGAGCAAAATTTTGAAAAAATAAAGGCTTTTACAAATGAAGATATTGGAATTTATTCGGCATCGAAAAAAAGGAAAGATATACACAGAATAACGCTTGCAACGATTGGATCAATTAAAGACCTAGAACTTTTTAGGGAATTTAAAATTTTACTTGTAGATGAAGCTCATTTAGTAAGAAGTGATGCTGGTAAATATTGTGAGTTTATCGAGGAAATGGGTTTTACTAAAATAATTGGATTAACTGCTACGCCATACCGCTTAAAATCTTGGAGGGGTGGCTTTTCTTGGAGCTTCTTGCATCGAACTAGACCAAAGATTTTTGAAAAAATTATTTATATCTATCAAATAAAAAAAGCTTTTGAAGATGGATTTTTAAGTCCTATTTCATATTTTAAATATGAATATGATTTAACTCAAATAAAAGAAGCTAAACTTGATTATCAAGAACAATCAGTTGTTGAGTATAATATAAAAATTAACATTTATGAAACAATTATTAATATCGTTAAAAATAATAACAATAGAAAGCATTTTTTAATTTTCGCTAATACTATTGATGAAGCTGGATATATTTGCGAATTATTATTAAGGCAAGGCATTAACGGGTATTGCATTTCTAGCAACAATTCAAAAAAGGAAAGAGAGGAGATTTTAAGTGATTTCAAAAATGGCAAAGTATCTTTCGTTGTAAATGTTGGAATATTAACAACGGGCTTCGATTTTCCAGCCTTGGATTGCATTATTTTAGTAAGACCCACAAAATCTTTAGCTTTATTTTACCAAATGGTAGGTCGGGGAGTTAGACCCTTTTACAACAAAACTAATTGTGAGATTTACGATTTATGCGGTAATTGGGGAACTTTTGGAAATTTAATGACTTATGAAATTGAAGGAGAGGGCGCTCAAACTGGGCTTAAAAATAGTAATGGCTGGTTAATAAAGCCACACATAAAAAAAGCTTTTAAAAAAGGAGAATGGCAAATTCCATTTGGCAAATATAAAGGAATTGCAATAAATGAAGTCCCAACAAATTATTTACAATATTGCCTAGATAACTTTGAAAACTTTTTCTACAAAGAGCAATTTTTAAAAGCTTTAGAAATTAGAAAAAATAATTTAACATAATAAATTTAACATTTAACAAATGACTATAGGATTTATAAAAATACATAGAAAAATAATAGACTGGGAATGGTATTCAGATACAAATACTTTTCGTGTTTTTTTGCATCTTTTGCTAACTGCAAACTTTGAAAACAAGAAATGGCAGGGGATAGAAATAGCAAGGGGTCAGTTAATTACATCGCTTGAGAAACTAGCAAAATCAACATCCCTCTCAATTCAACAGGTTCGAACCGCTTTAGACAAGTTAAAATCAACACATGAAATAACAATCAAAGCAACAAACGCATATACATTCATCACTCTTACAAACTACAATGTCTATCAAGATAAAAATAATTTAATCAACACACAAAATAACACGCAGAATCACAAACAAATAACAAACGAGCAACAAACGGATAACAAACGGATAACAACAACTAAAGAAGGAGAAGAAATAAAAGAAGATAAGAATATAATAATTCCAGATTTTATTGACCAAGTTTTATTTGATGAATTTTTAAAACAAAGAAAAAAAGATAAAAATAAATTAGAAGGCTTAGCTTTAAAATTAACAATTGAGGATTTAGAAAAATGGGAAAAAGAAAAAATTGGTTCAGCTAATGAAGCTCTACGAAATACTATAAAGGGAAAATGGAAGTCTTTAATCCAACCTAAAAACAATAATAACAATTTCACAAATAATAACAATCAAAACAAAACACAGGGGGTATCAGAATGGAAGCGTATAATCAGTTAAATCAAGAAATTTGCAATGTTGATGCAGAGCAATCATTACTTGGTGCAATAATTTTAAATAATAATTATTTAATTACTGTCCAAGATATTCTAAAGCCTGAACATTTTCATTATACTACGCATCAAAAAATTTATTCTCACATAATTTATTGTGTTGAAACAAATAATATTGTTGCTGATAGAATCACATTAAAACAGCTTTTTGAAACCGATCCCGATATTAAAAATGATGGAGGAGTTAAATATTTGTCAGTTTTACTTAGTGGAGCTAGTAGTTTTGGAATTAGGGATTATGCCGATATTATCATTGATTGCTGGAAAAGAAGGGAGTTAAAAAATTATATTCAAAAAATCTTAGAAAAAATTTCTATTCCCTCAAATTCTTTTCATGATTTATCTTCCGAGCTATCCCAAAAGATTGAAAATCTTGATATCGATGAACAAACTCAACCAAGACCAATTGCAAATGTTGTTGCTGAAAAATTGTGGGATATGGCAAATAAAAAGAATGATGAAATTGTTTCAACTGGATTTATAGGGCTAGATGACAAAACGGGAGGGTTTAACAAGGGTTATTTAGTAATTATAGCTGGTAGACCATCTATGGGTAAAACTACCTTCTCATTGTGCTTAGCAAAGGAAATTGCAAAAAATGACCATGTTCTTTATATTTCAATCGAAATGACATCAAAACAAATCATTTCAAAAATAATTGGAAACGAAGCTAGCATAAATTTAAAAAAAATAAAGTTAAACGATCTTGATAAATCCGAATTACAAACCGCTTGTAATGCTGGAGAAAGAATTGGAGAATTGAAATTTAATATCGATTATCCAACCAAGGGAATAACTATTAGAAGTTTAAAAGCTAAGATTAAAAGACAAGTTGAAAAATTTAAAACTAAAGTTGTTTTTATTGACCATCTTGGAAAGATTAAATCAGAAGGTAAGACTTGGAGTAAAAACGAAGAAGTTTCGCAAATAACCAATTCATTAAAAGATATAGCCAACGAACTTGGAATAGTTATCGTAGTATTATCTCAATTATCAAGAGCTGTTGAACAAAGACAAGATAAAAGACCGCAATTAAGTGATTTAAGAGATTCTGGAAGCATTGAGCAAGATGCCGATATAGTTATGTTTTGCTTTAGAGCTGAATACTATCTTGAAAGATGCATGCCTAGCAAAGTTTATGAACCGAACGATTATGCTGAGTGGGAGCGTGAATTAAGTAAGGTAAGAGGGTTATGCGAAATCATAATCGCAAAAGCAAGGGAAGGAGAACCACAAACCGCTAGATTTAATTTTAACGGAAGCTATGGAAGATTCACTGAAATACAGGAGCAAAATGACTCATATTAAACACATACTTGCAAATACCATGGCAAATGCAAGTAAAGCAAAACTTTATCATCATAACAGAGATATTTTTTTAAAATACTTTGACAGCGTTGAGCAATATGACGCCTTAATATCGGCGGGTAATTTTAAGAAAATCGACGAAATTATAAAACAAAATTCATCTTTTAACTTAGATGAGTTTATTATTAACTTTAAAAACTAAAAAATATGACTGAAACTACAAAAAAAGAAATAAAAAAATTGATAAATGATCTTTCAGATACTGTTTACGAAAAAATATCTACAGCAGAAGAGACCTATTTTGTAAACGATGATGTTGAAAACCTGCTTTATAAAATTGGGATTGTAATAAATAATGACATATTGATTGATATGTTTAAAAAACCAAAAACAATTGAAGAAATTGTAGAAGAGATTACAGAAGATAAATGCCCTGAAGATTTTGAAGAACTTGAGGAGATAGAATCTGAAAGGGATGCGGATAGTGAACCAAAATATGTTTATGTTGTCCAAACAATGAAGCATATTCCGACTGGAAAGTTTTATCAATTTTCAACGCAAAGTTCTGGAGACTGTTATTTCAAAGCTGAATTTATGGGAGAAGTAATCCAAAAAGAAATTATAACAACTCACTGGGTAAAAAAATAAAAGGAGAGATTTGAAAATTCTATTAATCGAGGATTCCGAAATACTAACAATGTTATTAAAACATCAAGCCAGAATATTAAAGGTTAATTTAACTTGTGTTGATAATTTTGTTGATGCAATTATTGAGCTTAAAAATAATATTTTTAGCTTCATCATACTCGATAATTTTCTTGAGAAAGAAGATATAAAAGGAGTTGATAAAGCCGAAACATTAAAAGGTTATTCGCAGGCAAAGATTATTCTCTCGAGTGCGGATAGCTGTATTATTAAGAATGAGTGGATTGACGAAGTAATTCCGAAATCACAATTAGAATTAGTGAATGTTATTAATTTAAAGTAAAAATATATGGAGCCTATAACAATTTTTATAGTAATGATAGCATTATTCGAATTAAGTAAATTAACTTGGTAAATTTATGAGAAAAATATTTAATTTTATAGTGTTATTAATTTTGATTAAAAGAAATAACATTAAAAAGGAAAATCTATTCGTTCATCTCAATAATGTTTATACAGGATTTAAAAATTATAACTATTACTTTGACGAACAGGTTTTTGGTAGATTTATTTTTTTGGAAAATGCTGATATATGTACAGATAATTTTCCATATATAACATTAACCAATGAGGAAGGTAAACACGAAGTCAATCTTTGGAACTGGCAAGCAAAACTTTTATATAAAATGGCTAAAAATAAATATTTAAAATCATGAAATACTTTACAATTGCTGGAATAATAGCACATATTGCGGTTATTCTTTATTTAATATTCTCTTTTGTTTTAGGAGATCTTAATTTCATAAATTGGTTAATAAAAGAAAGAGTAGTTTATGTTGTGCTTACAAGCGCTTTTTCATTTTCTTTTGTTGGTATCGGATCTTTATTTGCATCAAGTTAAAATATTTTAATTATTTTTAAAAATATATGAACAAACAAGAGTTTTTAAACGGGCAAATAGTTTTATATAATGGCGATTGCCTCGATGTTATGCAAAATTTAAAAGACAAAGAAATTGATTTGGTTTTGACAGATCCGCCTTATGGAGGGGCTGGGAATGATTGGCAAAATAAAAAAAACAGTAGATTTGGGGGTTTGTTTGAAAAATATGAAATAAAAGCAACAAGAACTGGCGGGACTTGGGGTAATAAATATGAAAGTAAAATAAAGCATTGGGACATCGCACCAGAACAAGAAATTTTTGATGAAATTTTTAGAATTTCAAAAGAGCAAATTATTTGGGGTGGGAATTATTTTTTTTTACCGCCGACGCGATGTTTTTTAATTTGGAAAAAATTAACCATTAGCGAAAATTTTTCAATGGCAATGGCGGAATATGCTTGGACTAGTTTTAATAAAAATGCTAAATTGTTTGAATATGCACCACAAGATAGCACAAGATTTCACCCGACACAAAAGCCAATTCCTTTAATGAATTGGTGCCTACTCAATAACTCAAAAGAAAATGATTTAATTTTTGATGGTTTTTTAGGCTCGGGAACAACTGCAATTTCCTGTATAAGAACCAAACGGCGACTTATTGGTTGCGAACTTGACAATGAATATTTTGATAAAATGTGTAAAAGAATTGAAGAAGAATTAAAACAAGGAAATTTATTTTAATTATTTTTAAAAATAATGCTTGACATGATAAAAAGCCTTGTATAATATGAGTTGCGAAGGTTGATTAAAAAACTTTTAAAAATATAAATCGTGAATATTAAAGGAAGATTGGCAGAGTGGTAATGCAATAGATTGCTAATCTATACAACAGAAATGTTGCTAAGGTTCGAATCCTTAATCTTCCGCCAAAATCGTAAATAAATATTGGCGGATAGCTCAGTTGGTAGAGCGTAGAGCTGTTAACTCTAATGTCGTAGGTTCGAATCCCACTCCGTCAGCCATGAGTCAATAGTTTAATTGGTAAAACATTGGTCTCCAAAACCGAAATTATTAGTTCGAGTCTAATTTGGCTTGCCAAAATCGTGAATATTTAAATGGCTAGTGTTGTGGCGGAATATAGACGCGGTTAAACAATACGCAAAATAGTGGTCGAACACAACGCTAGAAATAGCTTGAAAGGTAGAGGACGCTTCTCGGAAAGTTTGCTTGCAAGGGTGTGAGTCTTTTGCCAACACTAGTTTTATAAATATTTATTCGGTGGGTCGCTCCCGCAAGTGGTTTTTGAACGAAGTAAAATTCGCACCAGTCAAAAACGGCTATACAGCTGGGAAAGACCGCACAACTCGGCACGGGTAAAGAAGAGTGCAAATTCTCAATATACGAACGCAAATAGTGCTAGCGATTTGCGGGTAAGGCTCAAAGTAAATTTTGAAATGACACCTGCTTGTAGAGACAGTTAGTCCTTCTGTAAAAAGGCAAATATTAACTTAAAATTAAAAAAATATATATGAACATAAATGAAACTGAAATTTTAAGAAAACTATTTATGGGTATAGTAAATATAAAAAATTTAAAAGATTTAATTAAAACTCAAAATGATCTTTTAAAAGAAATAGATAAGTTTCTTAAAAAAAAAGATAAAGAGGTTCCTTGTGCATTTGTTGAAGCTATTGCTAAAGATAATGTAAACAATTTTCTTAAAATTTCTAAAGAAATACAAGATGAAATTTCAAAACTTGTTGGCTAAAACAATTAAATATTAACTTAAACAAAAAAATATATATGAACATAAATGAATTAACTATCGGACAAGCTAAAGAATTAGCAAATCTACTTAATAATAAAACCGAATCTAATAAATCGCACCCATTTGAAATTGGTAAAAATTATTTTATTAGAACTGTGACTATGTCGCATGTAGGTAAACTTGAAGCTGTTTACGATGATACTTTTGTGCTATCATCTGCAAGTTGGGTTGCGGACAGTGGTAGATTAAATGATGCAATGAAATTAGGATTAGAAGCAATTAGTTCTTCAGAATTAGAGCCTTTCGTTAATAATCTTATCATCGGTCGCGGAGCTTTAATCGACATGACTATATATAATTTTCCACTCCCAACAAAACAAAAATAATTTTATGAATCAGGCAATTTTATTTAAAGGATATTTAGTCAGCAGGAGCAGGAGCGGGAGCGGGAGCGGGAGCGGGAGCAGGAGCAGGAACGGGAGCAGGAGCAGGAGCAGGAACGGGAGCAGGAGCAGGAGCGGGAGCAGGAGCTGGAGCGGGAGCAGGAGCGGGAGCGGGAGCTGGAACGAGAGCTGGAGCGGGAGCAGGAGCGGGAGCGGGAGCAGGAGCAGGAACGGGAGCAGGAACGGGAGCTGGAGCGGGAGCAGGAGCTGGGCATAATAATTAAATTTACACCACATAACCTAAATATTAACTTAAACAAAAAAATATATATGAACATAAATGAATTAACTATCGGACAAGCTAAAGAATTAGCAAATCTACTTAATAATAAAACCGAATCTAATAAATCG